>Ga0209768_10000648_pt1 | contig 23123 bp, 19 predicted proteins | sample LauGreSBDMM110SD_3_FD_187564 | JGI IMG/M metagenome (GOLD analysis project Ga0209768, IMG submission 187564) | Freshwater lake microbial communities from Lake Michigan, USA - Sp13.BD.MM110.SD (SPAdes) (version 2) | ecosystem: Environmental > Aquatic > Freshwater > Lake | place: Lake Michigan... | reverse complement strand
ATCTCGCCCACTTTGGCTTTGATTTTGGCAGGCTTTATTTTCTTCATTCGCAGTCCGAAGGCCAAATTTTGGTTAACCGTCATATGCGGGAACAGTGCAAGCTGCTGAAAAATCATGTTGGTGTTGCGTGAATAAGCGGGACGGCCTGCCATGTCCTGTCCATCGATCAATAACTGACCTTCGCTTGGATGCTCAAAGCCAGCAATGATCCGCAGCAACGTTGTCTTTCCGCAACCACTGGGTCCTAGCAGGGATAGGAATTCCCCACGCCTAATCTGCAAGGAAATATTATTCAGCACAGTGGTTGTGCCGAAGCGCTTGGATAATCCACGCACTTCGACAACAGTCTCAGGCGGCTGATCGCTTGTCAGCATGTCATGCTGCTTTCACGTTGTTCCAAGCCTCGAGCCAGACATCCATCTGCTTAGGCAGTTCAAAAGAGATTCGCCGCACTCCTCGGGAGGCCACATCAAAACCTAGCTTGGTTTGGAATGCCTTGTCGTATCCTGCGGCCACCTGTCCAATCGTCGAAGGATATTCGGTGACATCCGTCAGCTTGCGACCAAATTCTGGTGAGAGCATGGCGTTGATGACCTTGTGCGTTGCGGCTGCCTGCTTGCTCTCACGAGGAATGAAAGCAGACTGCGTCCACGATGGAAGTCCTTCTTTTGGCCAGTTGTTGCTTGCCTTGAGCCCCTGTTTTTCAAGCGCCGCGCGCATCGGGATCCAGCCGTAGAGGCAATACACTTCGCCGGTCGCAATCATGTTGACCGCCTCAGCGAACTTGGTCCACATCGTACGGATGTTCTTCTTTCGATCAATCAGGAACCGTTGCACCTCACGAACCTGAGCAGGCTGCATGTTCAAAGGATCGGTAATGCCCATCGCCAATGCGGCAGTAAAGATCATTCCATGCGCATCATCGCGCCATGCAATGCGCCCCTTGTATTTGTCTGAAAACAAAACATTCCATGACTGCGTTAGAGGGTCATCCGGATTGACTTTTGATGCGTCAAAGACGACCGATTCAAAACCACTGACGATGGGCAGCATATATGTCTTGCCGTCGCGCCTGACCACCTCGGACTGAAAATCTTTTGATATACCTGCTGCATTGGGAATGGCGCTCATGTCCAAGGCCAGCAGTCTCTCATCGCCGGGTTTGGCGCCAAGTGCCGGGCCCTTCGCAAAATTGGTCAGCGTAATGATCATGTCGTACTGAGAAGTTCCACCCGGCGCCATCAATTTGGCCAAGCTGTCGCTGGGCGATACATAAGGCAAGTTGTCAACCTCAAGGCCGCCCGACTGCGATGCAATGATGGGACGCACCGGATCGGGAATAAAAACATTGGGCATGACAGCCCTGATCTTGGCGCTCTGTGCAAAGACTGACAGCGGAATGCCCGCTGTGAGAGAGGCGGCGAGTGCGCCCGTGACCTTGAGCGCCTTCCTGCGCTGGTTATCAAGGGGTTTTTGAGCGGATGAGTTATCTGTGCTTGACATGGCAATTCTCCATAAAGGTTAAGGGAAGCATCAAGCCGAGTTAGAGCGGTCGGCACGCCGCATATATGCAAACCCCAGCAGCGACACCACTGTGGTCAGCAAAATAATGATCACTGCCATCGCTGGAAGCTCAGGAGAGAGTTCTTCAACGATCAAGACATAAAATTGGACGGGTATTGTGCGGTCGCTTCCCACCGTGAAAATGGTTCTGATGAACTCATCAAATGACAAGCTGAAAGCAAAAATTGCGGTGGCAATTACGCTTGGTCGTACGATGGGAAAGACGATCTCCCAAAACACTTGACTCGTCCTCGCGCCTAAATCCATCGCTGCTTCCTCCAGCGATCGATCAAATTTGTGCAGCCGTGGATAAAGCGTCAGAAATGCGAAGGGAAGAACCCAATTGACGTGCCCAACCAGAACAGTCGTGAACAAGGATGGACGGATGCCGAGGTATCCGAAAAAAATGAGCAATACGATACCGCCAATAATCCCAGGCAAGATGATGGGCATGAGGATCAAGTACAAAACGATGCGCTTGCCCCAGAAATCGTGGCGAAATGCCAAAGCCATTAACAGCGCCAATGTGGTGGCAATCGCTGCCGAAGCTAGGCCCACATAAATGCTGTTAGCCAACGCACTGAGCAACGGCTGGCTGGCAAAAACGGCTTCGTACCACTTTGTAGTAAAACCTTTGAGCGGAAAACCAGTCAGCCTCGAGTCGTTGAAAGACAAAACGGTGATCATCACCAGAGGGCTGTAAAGAAAGACAAAGAAAACCAGTCCATAAATCCAAGAGGCGAACTCAAAAGGATTGATGCGCTGCAAACGCTGCCACATGGAAACCGATAAGGTGCCGCTGCCTGACATTACCCGCCTCCTGTAAAAATCTGCTCAACCTTCGTCTTGCGACCGATGCCAAGAAATAACAACATCACCACAATAATCAGAATCACGGAAAGCGCTGATCCGAAAGCCCAATCATTACTCGAAAGGAATTGACTGGCAATGATGTTGCCAATCATGATTCCCTGAGGACCACCCAGCAACTGAGGCGTGACGTACGCACTCATGGTCAAGAGAAACACCATGATGCATCCAGACGCTACACCCGGCATGCTCAAAGGCAGCAGGACTTCCCAAAATACACGGAACGGTCGGGCGCCTAAATCGGTAGCAGCCTCAATAAGCTTAGGGTCGATCTTCTCAAGAGACATGTAGATCGGCAAGGCCATAAAAAGTGTGTATACATAGACCAGTCCGAGAAGCACCGAGCCCTCGTTGTAAAGCAGCCAGTCAAGCGGCTGATCAATCACACCCACCGCCATCAGAGCAGAGTTGATAGCGCCATTTCGACCCAATATGGGAAGCCATACAAAGGCCCGTACAACATAGCTGGCCCAAAAAGGCAGGAACAGCATCAAAATTAGCAGGGCCTTAGCGCCACCTTTGGCCTGCGAGATGATAAAGGCGATGGGGTATGAAATCAGGAGGGACAGAGCCGTTGCTTCCAGACCAATCCTCAAGGTCTTGATCAACTGACCCACGTACAAAGGAGACTGAAAAATTCGAATATAGCTCTTGAAAGTGAAGTCTGGACGCGTACCGTAATAGCCCGAATTCCAGAACGAAACCGCCACCATGAAAAGCACGGGAAGAATCATGAAGGCCATCAGCCACAGAAGACCAGGGGTTAGAAGCCAAAATGGGCGCCCCACGGGCTTGACCGAAGCGGTATCCTGCCGACCTGAGTCTTGTCCGGTGCTGGTTTTCATAATCAGTTGGTGCTTTTAGCTCTGGCCTGCGCAGTGGCTTGCACATCGATGCTCAATTTTGCCGGATTGATCACCACCGCGTAATGCGTGAGTGCGGCCTGAATTGAGACTTTGCCCTCTCGGACATCCTTCAGTACACGCTGGGGATCTCGCAGTGTTGGGTCGCCATAACCTCCGCCGCCCGTCATCTCAAAACGAACAGTATCGGTCGGTTGTAGCTTGCGATAAATCCCATGTTCAACAGGCTGGCCATTAAGCCAAAGTCCACCCCCCAAACCGGTACCACCGCCGCAGCGTCCGATTGCCGGCATCGGTCCATCAGGCGCACGCCCGCTGATGCGCACCGAGCTTTCTACATAATGAGCTGCGGGCGTTCCGCCATCAAGAATGCAGAATTCCACCTGTTGACCAAGTCCTCCTCGGTTGAGTCCGGGCCCACCGCTGTCCTCGAGGAACTCCTTGCGGAGATAGTAAACGCGGGCCTCATTTTCAATCACCTCAACTGGAATATTACGGGTGTTGAAAGGGAAGCTCAGTGTTGAGTAGCCGTCGTGCTTCGCGCTGCCGCCAAACCCACCCGTGTGCTGAGCGATAGACATGAATGAGCGCCCATCGGGATGCTTACCATGCAGATAGACCTCGTTGGCAGGTGCTCCGCCAGCCGAACCCAAAATCATCTTCGGCATCACACTCTCCAGTGCGCCATAAATAATATCTGGAAACAGGTGTGCAATCATGGTGCGCCCCCAGGTTGCTGCAGGCATCCGTGCATTGACCACTGATCCCTCGGGCGCCACAATCGTGATCGGCCGCAAGCTGCCATCGTTATTGGGAACAGTCGGGTCCAGGGCAAGCTTGATTGGATATGAAGAATAGGACTTGACGATGTTGGGTGTGCAGTTGATGGCTGCCGTCACCTGCGCCGAAGAACCGGTGTAGTCGATGGTGATCTCCTCTCCATCAATGGTAACCGCCGCTTTGATGATGATTTTTTGTTTGACCCCGGGTATGGGTGGTAGCGTCACCTGATGGTGATAGGTACCGCTTGGAAGCTGGGCGATCTTCTCGCGCAAACTGCGCTCAGTTCTGCTGACAACCTCATGGGCCAAGCGGTCCAGGCCGCCTAATGGATACTCGTCAAGAAGTTGTTGCAAACCTCGCTCGCAAACGTGGTTTGCAACCAATTGCGCCCGCAGATCTCCCAATATCTTCTCTGGCACACGGGTGTTGGCTCGAATGAAATCAAATATCGTCTCGTTCAACTTGCCTTCGTTGTAGAGTTTGGTAACCGGAATTTTCAAACCCTCTTCAAACAAGTCTTTGGACTCTAGGGTCGACATCCGCCCACCCATATCGAGATGATGGACGATGCACAAGGTATAGGCCACGATCTGGCCATCTCGAAAAATGGGCGAGGCAACTGATACGTCGATCAGATGGCCGCTTGCCAACCAGGGGTCGTTGGTGATAATCACATCGCCGGGCAAAAGTGTGTGGGCTGGGTACTTTTTCAGGAAATTGCGCAGCACGGCAGGGACAATCCCCAAAAAACCAGCAGTCGTCACCGTGGAGTGGGCAAGCATCTGGGCATTTGCGTCAAACAAGGCGCAGCAAAAATCGTTGTACTCTTTGACGGAAGGTGTGTAAGCGGTCCGTATCAATCCGGTTGCTGCCTCGTCTACGATTGAGATCAAGCGGTTCCATAAAATCTGAATCGATACCGGATCAAGCGCCATCTCCCGACGAAGTTGCGACTTCTGATCTGTCGATCCGGACGGCGTAGCTTCAACGGCGACAGATTCGAGAGAAATCATCAAGCAACCACTGGCATCTACCGTTAGCACATCCCCTGGCTCGATGATGGTGGTGGACACTCTCTCCTCGATCACTGCAGGACCGACCACTTGTTGGCCCACTTGCAAATCATCACGCGCATACACTGCCGTTCGCAGAAAAGTTTTACGCTTAGCTACATAGACATCGCGGAATGCCTTTGCCACTCCAGGTGTTGGCAGGTTGGCAGCGACAATTTTTGGCCGTGGCGCCGGCTGACGCGCATAAACGCGCAGGCTCACCAATTCGACCGGATTTTCGTCCTCCACTCGACCGTAAAGTTTGCGGTATGCATCGCGGAAGTTTTCAAGCCAACGGGTACGATTTTCCGAACCCGTCGCATTGGGGCCCACGTCAATTTCCAGGGCATAGTCCTGCCCTGAAAATCTCAGGTCAATTGTTCGGCGTATTGAGGCGGCCTGCGGCTCGGGCAAATGCATCCTGGCCTGGGACTCCAGTTGGACGAAATTCTTTTCGATGTCGGGTAAGTTGACATCTAGCAGCAACTTACGAATAGGTGCGCTGCGCTCAAAGGCCAAGGGCGCTGCCAGTAATCCTAGAGAAGACATCACACCCGAATAAGGGGGTACCACCACCTTGCTGCAACCCAGCTTTCGAGCCAGGCCCACCGCGTGCAGAGAACCAGCACCACCAAAAGCGAACAGCGTGAGGTCAACCGGTGCCATGGCCTTCTCTGCTACGTACATCCGCGCAGCTGACGCCATGGTCTCATTCACAATTTCATGCACTCCGGCCGCCGCCGCAACAACATCAAGCCTTGCCGGACCGGCCAGTGATCTGAGCATCGCCTCACGAGCAGCATCCTCGTCCAACGCCATTTCACCGCCCAAAAAATAAGCGGGATTGAGATAACCCAACAACAGATCAGCATCAGTCACCGTGGGCTCTGATCCACCGCGCGCATAGCAGACCGGACCCGGCTCTGATCCGGCGCTGTCGGGGCCCACCTGCAATAAGCCGAGATCATCGACCCTAGCGATGCTGCCACCTCCTGCACCAATCTCTAGCAGATCAAAGACAGGAACCGCAATTGGCAGACCGCTGCCTTTCTTAAAGCGCTGTACTCGATCGACTTCAAACTCCCGCGTCCGCGAGGCTTGTCCATTTTGGACCAGACAGAGTTTGGCCGTTGTTCCTCCCATGTCGAACGACAGTACCTTGTCAAGACCCAAGAGTTGGGCGAAAAATGCGGTCGCCTCAACGCCAGCCGCCGGGCCCGACTCAACGATTTGTATTGGAACCATCTTGGTGGTGGCAATGGTGGCTGTACCGCCATTGGACAGCATCACCAAAATGCGCTTGGTATAGCCACGCTTCTCCAACTCGACCGAAAGTCGGTCCAAGTAACTCTGGGTGACCGACTTCACATAGGCGTCGACGACGGTGGTGGAGGTCCGCTCATACTCCTTGGGCTCAGCATGCACTTCGTGCGAGACCGAGACCATCACACCTGGCATTTCCTCTCGCAAGATCTCGGCAGCACGTTGTTCGTGGATGGGGTTTTTGTAGGCGTGCAGGAACACCACCGCGACAGCTTCAACGCCTTGTCTTACCCATGAACGCGCAATGTCACGCACATCTTCATCGCGCAGAGGGTGAAGGACCTGCCCATCGCTCAGAATTCTTTCGCCCACCACGGCCCGCAGATCCCTGGGAACAAGCGGCTCGGGGAATCGAATAAACATGTCAAAAAGGTCATACCGAACCTCGCGGCCCATCTCAAGTACATCACGGAAACCTTCAGTGGTGAGCAAGGCTGTTTTCGCTCCCTTGCGCTCGATGATTGTGTTGGTCACCAATGTTGTGGCGTGAATGATTTCGCCTGTCTGCGCCAGTAACTGAGGAATACGTTCTACAAGCCGATCTAGTCCGTGAAGCACCCCCTCCTCCGGCGCTCTGGGCGTCGTTAGAGTTTTGTCGACGACGATCTCACCGCTGTGGTCATCAATGACCGTGAAGTCGGTGAATGTACCGCCGATATCGATGCCGATTCTGTAATGAGCCACTACGCTATCTCCATCCCTGACTTGAGGGTTTATCAGCGAATAAGTTTATCGTGCATCCGTATGAAAGCGCAAATTCAACACATCCGAACATGTTACCTTTCACATCAATGTAATCGCAAGCTTGGCGTCGTGTCAACGATCTGCAATGAAAAAAATTTAACTTCATCAGGCTGCATAAATTTAAAGTTGCACAGGCTAAACACAGACTCATGATGAAAAAAAAACTTTTCAAATCTATTATTCTGAGTAATTTTCTTTTGATTCTGCATAGGTAAAACCCTTAATGCACCGAACAACTGAGTCTCAAGCCGGCACCTTTTGAGTGCAAGCTGCACCTCGAGTGTGAATTGCTATAACAAGCACCACACTTTTTGATCTGTTGAGTATTGAAAGTATTTTTCTAAAAACGTTTGACACTTCAACTCATCCGGACTAGAGTGACAAATAATTTATTTAAAGTCAGGATCAATGGCATGGAAACACAAGAGTTAATCCATGCGCTGGCGGCCTTACCTGCTGCCACGCTGTATGAGGGCATGGGCAAGGTAGGCGCTGTCCACCACCATGTCCGTCCGATTTGCCCGGGCTCACGTTTGGTGGGTCTGGCATACACGATTCGCATCCTTCCTGGCGAGACCGCAGCCGTTCTGCGCGCCATTGAGGAGGCACCTGCGGGTTCAGTGTTGGTGATCGATACTTGCGGCGACGGTGAGTCCGCTGTCTGGGGCGGCACCTCATCGCTTGCATCAAAGGTTCGCAGTTTGGCAGGCTGTGTGACCAACGGACTGGTGCGAGATGTCGACGAAATTATCGAAATCGGCGTGCCGGTGTATGCCGCCGGAATTACAGTCACCGGCACCATCAAAAATCACCCAGGCTGGGTTGGCCTGCCGGTAACAGTGGGAGGTCAAGTGATAAATCCTGGTGATATTTTGGTCGGCGACGCCGACGGCGTTGTCGTCGTTCCTAGGGCATTAGCCCAAGTAGCCCTAGACGGCGGCATGAAACAACGCGCCAAGGAGGAAGCTCGTGATGCCAGAATCAAGGCAGGCGAACCCTTGACCCTTGTTCTTGGTATGCGCTAAGGGGATGACCATGGGGCAAACCATCGCCGAAAAGATTTTCTCCCGTGCAGGTGGCCGGCCTGTAAAGGAAGGCGACATCATTTACCCAGAGCCAGATCTGGTTACAACGCACGACTGGTATGTCGTGAACTTCGACAAGGTCCTACAGGAACTAGGTATCGAGCGTTTGCATGCGCCTCACAAACTCCTGATCTCGACAGACCATGAACCGGTTGCAACCAGTCCCTTGGCCGCGCAAAGACAACGACAAGTTCGCGAGATCGTGCGCAAGTACGGCATTGAGCACTTCTACGATGTCGGCAGAGGCGGACACGGGCATGTCTTTCCCATGGAAAAAGGCTTCGTACGACCTGGAATGCTAGTGATTGCCTACGACATCCATGTCACCAACTATGGTGCACTGGGATGTATGGGCATCCCCGTTGTGACCGAAATCAGCGAGGTTCTGGCCTGCGGCAATGTCTGGCTCAAGGTACCTCACACAGTTCGAATCAATCTTGTGGGACAGCTCGGTCCAGGGATCACCATCCGCGACGTAGCGCAAAAAATGATTTCGTTGATCGATGTCGATGCCGCTGACTATGCCGCTTTTGAGATTGGCGGCCCCGGCCTGGCTTCAGTTGACTTTTCTGGGAGGCAGGTGTTGTGCAACACCCCCATCGAGATTGGGGCCAAAACGGCATTCATCGAGCCCGATCAGCAAACCTTGGACTACCTCCAAACAAGAACGAGTGAGCCAATCGAACTCATCAAAAGCGACCCCGACGCACGCTTTCACACTGTCATTGAAATCGATCTGGGGTTGGTGGAGCCACAGGTGGCAGTACCACCGACGCCTGATAAGGTTGTGGGTGTGTCTCAGTTGGTCGGTAAAAAAATTGATCACGCATTCCTAGGCTCTTGTGCAGCACCAGGTATTAGCGATCTTGCCATGGCTGCCCGCATTCTCAAAGGCAAAAAGATCCATGAGTCTGTGCGCTTCTTTGTCACACCTAGCACCTTCGAGGTGATGTCCGAGGCCACAGTTCTAGGTTACATCCAGATACTCGTCGATGCGGGCGCATCGATCACTGCGCCAGGCTGCGGGGTTTGCGCTGGCGGAAAAATTGGAACCATGGCCGATGGCGAAGTGTCGATCAATACTGGCACTCGAAACGACTTCGGGCGCCTGGGCGCCATGAACTCTGAAATCTATCTGGCCAGCGCCGCCACTGTGGCTGCTTCGGCGCTCGTCGGTGCTATTACTGACCCCCGCCCCTACCTCATTGATTGATGACACAGGACGCCAAATGATGAACTTGACCATGCGCGGCAGATGCTGGAAATTCGGCGATAACGTTGGCATCGACGGCGATATGATGCCACTAGAATTTGCGCTGAAACGCGAGACCAATCCTGCCGTCTTGGGCCCTTATCTAATGACCGGAATAGACCCTGACTTTCCCAAGAAGGTCAAGCCCGGCGACATCATCGTCGGCGGCAAACGCTTCGCTCAAGGCAACCCACATATTCAGGGGCTTATCGGCATCAGCGCGCACGGCTTGGGGCTTGTGGTTGAGTCCATCCAAAGAGGCAGTTACCGCAACGCCATCAATGCGGGTGTACCCTTTCTACCTAACTGTCAAGGCGTGTCCGCGCAGGTCGAGACTGGAGACGAGATTGAGGTGAACTTTGCCACGGGCGTTTTGATCAATCACACCCGTGGTACGCAATTCCAGTACCAACCTTTGGCAGCATCGCAACTTGAGATCATCACGGCCGGTGGTTGGCGTGCTCAGCTAGAAGCAAGGGTTACGGCAATGCGGGTCAATGACTTGAGACCCTCACCACCATGAGCGAAAAACAAAAGCCAGGCATATCGGGTGGATGGTTGGTTGCGCCAGCAATGGTGTGGTTGGCATTGTTCGCCCTTGCGCCCTTGGTTTTTTTGGTGACTGTGTCCTTCTGGACTGCCTCCATGTTCGGCTTGACTTCGAGTTTTTCTCTCCAAAGCTATGCCTCATTGGCTGGCGACTCCATCTACATCCGGGTGCTGGGAAACACAGTCAAAATTGCAATCCTTACCACTGCGCTGTCCTTACTCGTCTCGTACCCCATTGCGCTGTTTCTTGCAAGCCTCAAAGGTAAGCGCAAGATGCTATTTGTCATTCTTTTGTTTCTCCCATTTTGGACAAGCTATGTGGTGAGAACTTTTGTCTGGATGCCTATACTCGGTCGCTCTGGGCTGATCAATGCAACACTGATGTCCATGGGGATCATAGACCGCCCCCTGGACAATTTGGTATTCAATGAAGGCGCAGTCTATTTAGGACTGGTGTATGTCTACACCCTTTATATGACTCTGCCCATCTACCTGGCATTGGACAAGTTGGACCCCGCCTTGATCGAGGCCGCTAATGACCTCGGCGCATCGGCGTGGCAGACCTTTCGGAAAATCATCTTGCCGCTCACGCTGCCTGCAGTTTGGTCAGGCTGCACAATGGTCTTTTTGTTGTGCTGTGGCGCATTCGTTACACCTCGACTGCTAGGTGGACCATCGAGTCAAATGTTTGGCAACATTATTTCCAGCCAGTTTCTAGATGCGGGTAACTGGCCGCTGGGTGCCGCCTTGTCTGTGGTGCTGATGGTCGTTGTGATGCTGAGCCTTTACTTGGCAAGCCGGCGGTTTGGCTTTCAAAGCCTGTTCATGGGGCGACACTGATGCTCGGACCCAACCAAAACTCTATGGCCCTCTGGCTCCGTTTGTATGCTGGGATATTTTTTGGCTTCCTCTACTTGCCGATCGGGGTGCTTTTGGTGCTCTCGTTCAATGATTCTCCCGTCATCGGTTTTCCCCTTCGAGGCTTTACTTTTGATTGGTATCACCAAGTCTTCAATGACAGTAAGTTTTTTATAGCGCTATTTAAGAGCTTTAGCGTTGGTCTGGTCTCATCACTCATTGCCACAGCGCTTGCGCTGATGGCAGCATTGGGCCTTCGCAAACACTTTTGGGGGCAGCAATGGGTTGTGCCCGTCATGCTGATTCCAATCATCATTCCAGGCATTGTGTCGGGCGCGGTGCTACTTGTTTTTTTCGGCATTGCCGGAGTTCCCTACGGGCTATGGACGGGTGCATTGGTGGCCCATGTGACCTGGGTGCTGCCCTTTGCCTTTCTAACTCTCTACCCGCGATTGGCCGCCTTCGATCAAGCACTTGAAGAGGCCGCCATGGACCTCGGTGCGAGTCCATGGGTGGTGTTCAAGCGGATCGTGTTTCCCCTCATTAAACCGGCAGTGATTGCCACCGTCTTGTTTTCCTTCACCCTTTCTTTTGATGAGTTTGTTCGTACGCTTTTTGTCATCGGCGCTGAACGCACCACGCCAGTTTACCTTTGGGTCTTGATCGTTGAACAGACCGCGCCCTTCCTTCCCGCAGCCGGGGTCATCATCATGCTTATTTCAGTCGCAGTGGCCGCAATGGGATTTTGGGTTTCAACCACATCATCCCAAGCCATTGAACGCAGATCCTCATCAAGTAGGCATTGATTTTGAAATATCAAAACCAGCTCTTTTGTTACCTCATAGATTTATTACTTCAACCCACCACCACAGGAGATACTATGAAATCGCATGACATGAACCTTAACAACAACCTCCCCCATCGACGTCGCACGCTGCTGAAGGCAGGGGCTGCAGCGGCTTTGGGTACCATGGGTTGGGCGCAAGCACAGCAGGGACCCACCCTAGAAGTTCTGCTTGCCAATGCCCTGGTCGGAGGGCCACTCAAGGGAATCCTTGAAAGTGAGGGCAAGTTCAAAATAAACGACAACCCATTCCAAAGCTCTACCGACGTCGTAGCCCGACTGGTGGCGCCAGGCGGCACCAGTCGCTACAACCTGATGATGAGCCACAGCATCTTTTCGCGTGGGCCCGTTCTGGGCGCTGCGGCCGGTCAGGAAAAATGCGCACCCCTTGACCTCAAACTGATCCCCAACTACTCACAGGTCTCGGCCACATTCAAGGAAGACATTCTCCAGCGCGATGGCAAGGTCTATGGTGTTCCCATCATGTGGGGTTACGACACTGTCATCTACAACACCACGGTTGTTCCTGCAGCAGAAGCGACAACATGGGGCTTATTGTTTGAAGACAAGTATGCAGGCCGTATCGCCTGGTTTGACACGGCACACCAAATGATCATGGCGGCTGGCCTGTTTCTTGGTAAGACCAACCCAGAAACCATGTCCACCGCCGATCTCAATGAGGTCGGCCGATTCCTAATTTCTAAGAAAAAAAATGTCCGTACTTTCTGGTCTAGCTTTGCGCAGGGTGCCAATTTAATGGCCTCAGGCGAGGTTGCCATTACCTTTGGAACCATCCCGATGCGAACTGGCCTGACAAAGCAGGGAGTTCCTGTTGCAACTTGCTGGTGCAAGGAAGGCGTGCTGTCGTTTGTCCAGCCTGCCTACATACCCAAGGATTCCAACAACCAAAATGCAGCCCACGCCATGATCAATTCGATGCTGGGTCAGGCCTATTCCAGCCAGCTAACAAGCGCATCAGGATATCTTTCAACCTCAAAGCTTGCAGCTGTCTCTCTCACTGCTCAGGAGCGCGCCACCCTTGGCTATGGCGTACTCGACGGTACCACCAAAAACTATCCGCTGGCCATGCCACCGAACCTTCAACAGTGGCTCGAAGTCTGGGCCCGGGTTAAGAGCGCGTGATCATCATGGGTCTATCCAAAGCAACAAGCAGCTGATGCAATGGACAACACAAGCGCAGTATCAGTACGTAACCTGACCCGAAAATTCGGGCAGGTTACGGCCCTGGACAACGTCTGCCTGGACGTTCGCCGGGGCGAATTGCTGTCACTACTGGGCTCCAGTGGATGCGGCAAGACCACCCTCCTCCGAATCATCGGCGGGTTTGAGCAACCATCGTCTGGAGAGGTCGTTATTGGCGGGCGCAACGCGGAGTTAACTCCGTCATACAAACGAAACACCAATATGGTGTTCCAACATCTGGCACTCTTTCCTCATCTTAGCGTGGCACAAAATATTTCATTCGGCCTCGAAATGAAAAAGTTCGATCGAGTCACTATTGATCGAAAGATAAAAGATACGCTGGCGCTTGTTCGCCTTTCTGGATATGAAGAGCGAAGTATCTCCATGCTCAGCGGTGGGCAAAAGCAACGCGTGGCCATCGCTCGTGCCATTGTTAACGAACCGGAAGTGCTGCTGTTAGATGAACCGCTAGGCGCATTGGACTTACAGTTGCGTTTACAGATGCACGAGGAGTTACGGCGCATCCATAAGGAAACTAACAGTACCTGGATTTTTGTCACACACGATCAGGCCGAAGCAATCGCTCTTTCAGATCGAATTGCGGTCATGTCGCAAGGGCAAATTGTTCAGCTTGGAACTCCTCGCGACATCTACGACAGACCTTCGACCCGATTTGCAGCCGAGTTTGTAGGCCGCGCGAATTTAATTGAAGCTGTCTACATGGCCACCGATGCAAAAGGCCTCTGTACAGTCAATGCAGGCGGGTGGCACCTTCAGGGTGTGTGCAGCACAGAACTCAAACCCGGACAGACCGTAGTTGCAGTGCTTCGCCATGAGAAGGTTCGGTTGCATGCGGAGGCAACGGCAATCGGCGGCCACCCAGGAACTGTGATCGACACAACCTTTCTGGGGCCTTCGATACGATCCACCGTACAACTTGAAAAGGGTGTCCGGCTAACAATTGACACACCGATCAGCGCCTCACAACAAGAATTTCTCCCAGGTAGACCGGTGCAAGTTTCTTGGGCAGACCCAGACCTGCTTATCGTCCCTTATTAACTTTCCCAAGTTGGATCACAATTTATGTACAGAATTGGAATCGATGTCGGTGGAACATTCACCGACGTTACCCTCATTGATGAAGAAACGGGGCGACGTTTCTTCGCCAAGGTGCTCAACGAACCAGGGCGTCGACACGCAACTGTTGTCAAAGGAATCAAGCGTGTCATGGCGGAGTCCGGAGCCTCACCATCCGAGCTCTCGTTCATTGGACATGGCACCACCATCACCACAAACGCTGTTATTGAGCGCAAAGGCGCGATGACCGCGCTGATTACCAATAAGGGATTTCGCGACATCATCGAAATGGGACGATTCAGTCGCCCCGCAGACCTTATCTACCGGGTCCAGGTTGACAAGCCTGCGCCGATCGCCCCACGACATCTGCGCTTTGAGGTTGACTGCCGGGTCAATGCGGAAGGCGCAGTTCTGAAGGAGCTTGATGATGCCGATATTGACCAACTGGTCGAAAAAGTGCGCAGCAGCGGCGTGCAGGCGGTTGCAATCTGTTTGCTCTTCTCCTTCTTGCATCCTGAGCACGAGCAGAAAATACAGAGTCGGCTGCGGGCGGCGCTTCCACATGTTGATGTTCTGATCTCATACGATATTCAGCCTGAGTTCAGAGAGTTTCCCCGCACTAGCACCACCTTATTTGCTGCCTACATCGCACCCGTTCTGCGAAACTATGTTGAGAAACTGCTGGCTGGAATGCGGGAAGAAAATATTGACAGTAAGCTGTTCATCTTCCAGTCCAACGGTGGTGTGGGTCGACCAGAGCTTGTACTCAGAAATCCTGCCACGACTCTCCTCTCAGGTCCGGCGGGGGCCGTGGTTGGCGCTGCACAACTTGCGAGAACATCAGGGCACCCTCACCTCATCACTATTGACATGGGCGGTACCAGCTTGGACGTTTGCCTTTTACGCAATGGGACTGCAGAGGCAACCACTGCGCGAGAAATAGGCTACTTTCCAGTGGTCACGCCCATGCTTGATGTTCACACTGTCGGAGCTGGCGGCGGCAGCATTGTGACGCTGGACGAGGTTGGTCGTCTGAAAGTAGGGCCTGAAAGTGCCTCCTCAGATCCAGGTCCAGCCTGCTACGGTCTTGGTGGAAATCATGCCACCCTGACAGACGTCAACTTAATGCTTGGCTACATTGATGCAAACGACTTCGCTGGCGGTGAGGTCAAGCTTGATCAAAATCGGGCCGCTGCGGTCATCAATGAGCATATCGCTAAGCCACTCGGAATTGACAACATACAAGCAGCCAGCGGTATTTTCAAGGTTGCGGCTAACCAAATGGCTGAGGCGATTCGCTTTGTATCGGTACAACGCGGTGCGGATCCGCGCGACTTTGATCTCTGCGCCTTCGGTGGAGGCGGACCCATTCATGCCTTCGCGATTGCTCAGGAACTTGGCATGAAGCGCATTTTTATTCCTAACAGCCCAGGCCTCTTTTCTTCTGGCGGCATTGCGGTAGCTGACTTCACGCATGACTTCTCCAAGTCTATCCTCAAGCGCTCGAACCTGTTGGGCAATAGCGCGCTTGATAACGCCTTCACGCAGCTACGCGAGCGCGCAGACGCGGACTTTGACCTCGAAGGCGTCAATGCCCAATCCCGTGACTACCAGCGCAGCATAGACATACGCTACGTTGGGCAGTCTACTGAGATCAACGTCCGCATCGACAACGACCGAATGGATGCTCCGTTAAAGCTTCAAGCCTTTATCGATGCGTTTCACCAGCAACACAAAAAAATCTACACCTACGCTGTAGAAGGCGAACCCGTTGAGGTGGTCAACGTCAGACTGCGCGCAGTGGGTCGGGTTGATAAACCAAAAGATCCTGTTCATGTAGCGGACAGGACCGAAGCTGCGCCCACGACTATTCGAGATGTTTGGTTTGGAGACAGCTCTCATTCCACACGAATTTACCGCCGAGAGCACCTGCATGCAGGCACGCAAATCTCTGGACCCGCCATCATTCAAGAGTTATCGTCGGCCACTGTCATTCCGCCCTCGTGCGTAGCCACGGTCGATGCTCAACTCAATCTCGTGCTCGAACTCACCTAACGGAGCAACTATGACGATCGACCCATTCACGCTTGCAGTCCTTCAAAATGCGCTAATTGGCATCGCCCATGAGATGAAGCTCATGACAATGCGCACCGCTTACACCCAACTCTGGAAAGAACAGGGTGATCTGTCATGCTGCATTATGGATGCCCATGGTGAAATCGTTGCGCAAGATCCCACTGGGTTCCCAATTCATGTCACCACCATGCCCTTTCAGCTACAGGGCTTGCTATCGCACTTTGGCAACAATGTAAATCCGGGCGATTTGCTGATGACAAATGACCCCTACCTTGGGGGAACCCACCTGCCAGACGTTCTGTTGGTCCGGCCCCTGTTCTTGAAGGACAGGCTCTATGGCTACCTTTGCAACAGAGGTCATTGGGCCGATATCGGAGGCATGGGCCCCGGTAGCTATTCGCCTGCGACCAAAGAACTGATTCAAGAAGGTATTGTGATTCCACCAGTCAAACTCTTTGTAAAAGATGAACTGGTTCAGCCCATCGCCGACATGATCGTTAGAAATGTGCGCGATCCCTCTGTTGCCTTGGGAGATATGCGGGCTCAGTATGCATCATGCTTTACCGGCGAGCGGCGCCTGCTTGAGCTAATCGAACGCTACAGTCTTCCAACTATCACTGGGGCTATGACTGAAATTCTTGATCGCTCAGAGCAACTGACTCGCGCTCGAATTGCGCGCTTCAAGTCGGGCATTTACCGATCACGTGACTGCATTGATGGCGATGGCTTAACCGACACTAAGCAGTGGATCGAATGTCAAGTCAGCATAAATGGCTCAGACATCACCGTCGACCTGACTGAGTCATCTCCCCAGTCCCGCGGCGGCATAAACTGCTCCCGCGCCTCAGCCATATCAGGTGTCCAGTACGCCATCAAATCGATCACCGACCCAGAAAATCCACCGAACGCAGGGAGTTACCGTCCAATCAAGGTCATCACCAAGCCCGGAACTCTTTGTGATGCCCGACCACCAGGGTCCATGGTTGGCTATGCAGAGGTTGCCTACCGCGTGCTCGATACGACAATGCACGCGCTTTCTGAAGCAGCGCCACTGGCCGTGCTCGCCAGCGGTTCGGGCTCCACCGGCACCTCAGTGGTTGGCGGAGCAGACACACGTCCGACGGCTAAGAAACCATTTTTCCTGACCCTGGAACTGTCATCTGGGGCATACGGCGCACGCGCCACACGCGATGGCATCAACGGCATCCGCTACGGCGCTGGCAATGCAGGGCATGTCCCTATCGAGGCTGACGAAATGGAAAACCCTATCCTGTTTGAGCGTTACGAAATCGTAGCCGACTCAGGAGGTGCAGGCAAGTTCAGGGGAGGCAATGGTTTTTGCAGGGTTTTTCGTGTTCTAGCTGACCAAGCCTCGCTTTGTCTGTGCGCTGACCGTCATGAATCTCAGCCCAGAGGACTTTTTGGTGGTCAGGCAGGACGGTCGGCCCTTTATGTGCTGGACCCTGGGGCTCCTGAAGAGCGCCGTTTGTCCAGCAAAACCCCTTATCTTCCACTGGCTGAAGGAACCCTAGTTTGGCTTCAGTCCGCAGGTGGCGGCGGTTATGGTGCGCCTGCTGAACGCGATCCAGCTCTGATTGAACGAGATCTGCGCGATGGCTACATTTCCGCAGAATTCGCGTCCACCGTATACGGTCACACCAAAACATAAGTACATGACAGACAAGCGCCGCAAAGACGCTCGAAATAGATACCTTAAAAAGCGATGAACCCACTTTCAATCAACGCCTACATCTGCCCTGAAGACTTGCCGGTCGAGGCGCTGTTTCCACTGGCTGTGGCCGCTGGCGCCACCGCGGTGGGGCTGACCATTCGCGCCATTGACGAGATCGATTCCCATAAGCTGAGATCATTGCTCAATGACCATGGGCTTGCAGTATCGTCTCTCAACAGCGCGGGTTATTTCTTGTACCAAGATGCTGCGAAGATGAACATTCAACACGCTCGTAATCAGCGTCTAGTTAACCTTGCGGCCGATTTAAATGCTCACACGCTGGTGGTGATCACTGGTGGACTCGCCGATGGAAATCGATCGCTTAACCATGCCCGTTCACACATCGCAGAAGGACTTGCAGATCTTTCTGAGCAGGCGGCAGCGGTAGGAGTTCATTTAGGGCTTGAACCAATCCATCCTGCTGGTGTGCTCAATAAAGGCTGCATCAACTCACTGAGTCAAGCCCTTGAAGTAATACGACCCTTGCCTAATGTCTCCCTCACATTGGATCTGTTTCATTCTTGGTGGGATAAGGATCTTGAGGGCCTGGCTGCACGCGAGGCAGATAAAGTCAGGCTTGTTCAATTTAGCAATCTAGTCGCTCTGCGTGACCCAGCGGACTTCCAGAGGGATGAGCCATCCAACGGCTTGCTGGACGTAGCGGCCATGCTCCACGCGCTGGCCGCCGATGGCTATCAGGGCTACTTCGAATTTGAACTCTTTGCAAATCATCTTAGGGGACGGAGCCCAGCACAAATTATTGATCAGTTAGCAAATTTCTACGCCAGGCTAAAAAGTTGATAATTCCTAGTCTCTCGAATCAATTTGAGGGCTCAGCATTGGTCAGGTGACTTTTTCCAATGCCCTATGGTCCTGCTCGACGATATTTTTGAGGAATTTCGATTGGCGCAGTCTCCTCGATGTGCCTAAGGCTCAGTGAGTAGGCCACGTACTAGCTAACACAGGTGAGCACCACTTCCAGCGGATGCTGAAGCCGTTGGAGGACCTTGTTCAAGGTGCTGTTGAGCAGACTTTGGCGGAAATCAAGCATAGACACGATTGTCGTTTATGCTTACTGCGACAGAACCAACTACAGGGGAAAACCGTGATAAATGATTCGTTTGGTTATTTTTTGATCACGGGTGGTAGTCGTGGCATCGGAGCAGCCTGCGCGTTACGTGCAGCGCGTGACTGGCCAGTTGCCCTTTTTTTCCGCAACAGCACTGAAAAGGCTCACCAAGTCGTGCGAACTATCGAACGCGCTGGCGGAACGGCATTGGCCATACAGGCCGATGTTGGAGATGAAGACTCTCTGATGCGCGGTTTCGAGACCCTCGACAAGGTTGGGTCGCTCGCGGTACTGGTAAACAATGCCGGCGTTACCGGCGGCATATCACGTGTCGATACGGTAAGCGCTTCTACACTTCAAGAAGTTTACAGAGTGAACGTGATTGGCGCGTTTCTCAGCGCGCGCGAGGCTGTCAGGCGCATGTCGACCCGACATGGTGGGCAGGGCGGCTCGATCGTCAATATATCATCCGGCGCAGCGGTGCTGGGTTCACCCAACAGTTGGGTGCACTACGCAGCCTCAAAGGGCGCAATCGATACCATGACCATCGGGTTGTCAAAGGAAGTCGCTGGAGAAGGCATCCGGGTCAACGCAGTCCGCCCGGGACTTGTCGATACCGAAATTCAAAGTAGCCGAAGCGCCGAGCAGTTGCAGAAAATGATTAGTGCCGTGCCGCTTGGGCGCATGGGCACCGTCGAAGAAATAGCTGAGGCCGTAGTGTGGCTGGCATCGCCAGCAGCGAGCTATGTCACAGGCTGCCTGCTAGATGCGCGGGGCGGTTTGTAAATTTCATTTTGAGCCATCAGAGCAGGCCAGCACCTTTTAAGACTTCGTCCAACCGTTTTTCAAGCTCGGGCGAAGCAGGCAGTATAGGCGGGCGGTGATCGTTGCATTTTACAAGTCCTAGGCGCTTCATGATGTATTTAAGTGAAATTGGGTTGGTATGCATCTTTAACCTTCAAGATTCTGGACACCCCCTATACCCGTCCAGAGCAACCTAAGCGTCCAGAGCTGGACGCTTTGCTAAAACTACAGAGAATAGGCAATTACACAGTTTATTGCACATCAAAGTTTTCTGGCTTGTAACTCTCATAAAACAAGCATAGTTTGTAGAAACTGTTTCTGTTAATCCGTAGGTTCCTGGTTCGAGCCCAGGTCGAGGAGCCAAATTTAAGAACCCCTTTTGCAGAAATGCTCAAGGGGGTTTTCTTTGATTCTGAATCAGGCCACCGCACCCATTCCATATCGCCCAGTTAGCAAGCGGCCGGTCCTAAAGCGTTCAAGCGAGTACGGCACCAAACTCACATCTGTAGGCAATCCAAGCGCTTGTTGCGCCAATACACGTCCAACTGCAGGCGATAGTTTAAAACCGTGACCTGAAAAACCAAAACCAACCACCAAGCCACTGACTCCGGGCACATTTCCTAATATGGGATTCCAGTCTGGGGTTACGTCATACACACCGGTCCATGAGGATGCTAAGCCTGCTTCAGAAAACGAGGGAAACCGATCGGCAACCTGTTCACCGAGTTGAGCCACATCGTCCATGGAAATTTCACCTTGTGAGTTGTTTGGCTCAGTCAAATTTTCGCCTGACGTGCCCTCACTGACCAACATTTGACGACCACCATAACTGCGGCAATACAACATGCCAGTCGAGCCCAAATCTTTGTAGACGGGCATGCCGTAGGTATATGCCTGTGGTCCTTCTAGTGCAATAACTTTGTGTCTTTCGGGCATTAAGGGCACATGAATTCCTGTCCATTCAGCCAATTCGCTAGCCCAAATATTTTGCGTGCTGATGACGACTGGTGCACTGTAAACACCACTTGTTGTCTCAACCCCTGAAACGCATGATTGATACAAGTTCAAACGGGTGACACGTTCACCCTCCATAAATCTTACACCAAGTCTGCGAGCAACGCGTGCATAACTGCTAGCAACCAAATAGGCGTCTGCAAAACCGGCATTGGGTTCAAATCCAATTAGAGCTGCATCATCAAAACGGCATATTGGAAGAATTTCGGCTGCCTCAACTTGCGTCAATTGAGTCACTGCAATTCCACGATCTCGTTGCGCCGCTAATGCATCGCGCAAAGGAGCAAGTTTGGGGCCATCGGGTGAAGCAATCAGATACCCACAGCGAACCAGCCCAGCACTTGCCTCTTCATCTTGCAGATGCTCTGCAAAGTTATTGAAAACAGTCCATGACTGTTGCGCAAGAGCCATATTTTCCACCACGGAATAATGGGTTCGCAAAATGCCGCTAGATTGTGCGGTTGTGCCAGAGCCAATTTGATCTCGCTCCAAGACCAAGACCCGTTTGGCCCCAAGGGACGCTAAATTGTAGGCAACAGAGGTACCAATCACACCAGCGCCAATGACGATTGCGTCCCATGAACTCAATTCGATCTCCAGTCAAGTAGCTGATTAAACAGATTCGGGGGTAAGTTACTATTGAGCAAATTTGACAGTATTGGTATTATAAATTTGTACATACAGTTGAGAAAAGCACTATAGGTTCGTGTTTGAACATTAATTAATCTTTGGCAGTGCAACGCCTTCATTCTAATCACACCACTCACTTAAAAGGAAACCCATGAAACTCAATCGCCGACTTGCTACGATACTGCTTGCTTCAACAGCAATTCTATCTGGCCACGCCATCGCTCAGCAGCGCGTCTTCTTTGGTATCGCAACCGGAGGCACTGGTGGAACTTATTACCCCCTAGGTGGTATGTTGGCTCAATTGATTTCAAACAAAGCAACTGTTGACGGCAAAAAAATTACGGCCACAGCAGAGGCCTCTGGCGCATCGGTGGGTAATGCCAAGTTGCTGGGTACCAAAGACATTGAATCGTCTTTTGTGGCAGCTGATATTCTGGATGCAGCCTACAACGGCAAGGCTCAGTTTGCCAATGCACCACTGAAAAACCTGCGCGCTCTTGGCGCCCTTTACCCCGAGACTGTCCAGCTCATTACACGTGCCGATTCAGGCATTAACAGTGTCAAAGACCTCAAGGGTAAAAGTATCTCATCTGGTGCGCCTGGTTCAGGTCAGTACCAATTGGTAACTGACTTGCTAAAGGTTTATGGGATGGCCCGTACCGATGTCAAAGAAGACAGCTCTTCTTTTACACAGGCCGTTGACAAGATCAAGGACGGCAACTTGCACGCCACCCTGATCACAGGTGGCGTACCCGTTGCCGCCGTAACAGACTTTGCACAAAGCCACGCCTTGAAGATCATTTCTTTGTCTGGCCCCGAAGTGGCCACATTGCTCAAAGAGCAGCCTTACTACACACAGGTGCAATTGCCTGCCAACAGTTACAAAGGTCAAACCGCTGCGGTGTCTACGCTGGCTGTCATGGCAATTTGGGCCACGCACGATGGCGTTCCAGAGAACGTGGCTTATGAGGTCACCAAAGCTCTTTATGAGAACACCGCCATCATGGGTCAAGTACACGTTCAAGGTAAAAATATCACCCTGAACACCGCTACCTCAGTGGCTAGCGTGCCCTTGCACCCTGGTGCATTGCGCTACTACAAAGAAAAAGGCATCGCTAAATGAGATGTCCAAAGCGCCGCGCCCTATGGGCGTTGGCGTTGGTGACGACTTGGTGTAGCGTGCCCTTTGGTGCACAGGCTTGCGAGCTTGTTCTTACAGAACATCGAAGCGGCATTCTCCTAACTCGATTGCCACTCAACTCAAATTTGCCTTCCGCTGACATAGCATTCACCCACTCAGTGCTTGGAACACCCGTTCTTGATCGCTATGTTTGGAAATCTAGCCCACAAGGTTGGCGAGCTCATTTGATTGAAGAGCGCTTTGAAGGAGAAGGTTATGGCCTGCCATCACAAGCGGCTTCGGGTGAACGGTTAGAGCGACACGGCTCTGGTTGGCGTTTTCATCTCAATCGAGTAATCGATCCATTGGTTGTATTACCTTTGCCAGCCCAATCGATGCGAATTGTGTTGCCAGATCAACGTGAATTTTTATTAGGTCAACTGAGCCTGAAATCAATTGAAATGCGGGCAGAAAATTGCCCTGCGCCATAACGGATAGCCCATGACGACTAAACAAGAAGAAATCGATCGACTGATCGAACAATTCGATCCCGAATCAAGTTTTCGCCGACTCGCTGGATGGAGTGCCAAGATTGTCATGGTCCTGTGTGCA
>Ga0209768_10000646_pt1 | contig 23198 bp, 25 predicted proteins | sample LauGreSBDMM110SD_3_FD_187564 | JGI IMG/M metagenome (GOLD analysis project Ga0209768, IMG submission 187564) | Freshwater lake microbial communities from Lake Michigan, USA - Sp13.BD.MM110.SD (SPAdes) (version 2) | ecosystem: Environmental > Aquatic > Freshwater > Lake | place: Lake Michigan... | reverse complement strand
TCTGAACTCTGTACTCTGTACTCGGTACTCTGTACTCTGTACTCCGTACTCTGTACTCTTACGCCGGCTGCTGCTGACTGAGGCAATGCAGGGCGCCGCCTTCGATGAGGAATAAGCGGCAGTCGAGGCCCACGATTTTTCGTCCCGGGAAGCAGTCCGCGATAATCCCGAGGGCGAGCTGGTCGGTATCTTGGCCGTAGAGCGGGACGAGGACGCCGTCGTTGACGATCAGGAAGTTTGCGTGGCTGGGTGGCAAGTCGCGGCCAGCCAAGCGAATCGGCTCCGGCATCGGTAGCTCGATCACGTCGAGGCGCTGTTGGCGCGGGCGCATCTCGCGCAGGCGCTTTAGGTTTTCCTGGAGCGGAGCGTAGTTCGGTGAGGCTTTGTTGGCTTCGGCGACCGCGAGAATCGTACGCGGGGCGATGAAGCGCGCGAGGTTATCGATGTGTCCATCGGTGTCATCGTTGGCGAGGCCTTCGCCAATCCAGAGGAGCTCGTCGATGGCGAGGCCGTCGCAGATGGCGGCGTGAAAAGCGGCATCATCCCGGCCTTCGGCGCGGTTCGGGTTGTTCTGGACGGCCTCGGTCGTGAGGAGCAGGCCATCGCCGGAGACTTCAATGCCACCGCCTTCGAGCTCAAAGGGATAACTGAATTTCTTCAGGCCGAGGCGCGCCGCAATCTTGCCCGGCACTTGGTTATCGAGCGAGGCCTCAAACTTCCCGCCCCAACCGTGGAATTCCCAGTCCGTCAGGGCGAGTTCCTTGGTGGCATCGTTCTTCACGAAGATCGGTCCGTGGTCGCGGCACCACACGTCGTCCGTAGCGATGTCCGTTAATTCAATAACCGAGAGGTCGGCCTTCGCTTCCTGGAGCGCGTGTTCAGCTTCAGCGCGCAGCTTGCCCGCGGCGTTGATCTTCACTGGCTGGAATTCGGCGATGGCCGCGGCAAACTCCGCGAACTTCGCGGGGATGAGGTCGTAGTGGCCCGGCCATAACGTGGTGTTCGACGGCCACGACAGCCACGTGGCGGACTGGGGTTCCCATTCCGCAGGCATGCGGAAACCAAGGGAGCGAGGCGTGGACATGCGAAGGGTCAGTCGCGCAGACGGCGCGTCAGGTCGCCGTAGGCGTCGATGCGACGGTCGCGGAAGAAGGGCCAGATGCGGCGGAATTCACGCTGTTTGACGAGGTCGCAGTCGGCGAGGAGGACTTCTTCTTGGTCGCTCGAAGCGCGGGCGACGATCTCGCCGTAGGGGTCCGAGACGAAACTCTGCCCCCAGAACTGGGTGCGGCCTTCAGTGCCGACGCGGTTGGTGGCGGCGATGTAGCAGCCGTTGGCGACGCCGTGGCCGCGCTGGACGGTTTCCCAGGCATTGTGCTGGGCACGACCCAACGCCGCCTTTTCTTCCGGGAGCCAGCCGATGGCGGTCGGGTAAAAGAGGATATCAGCGCCCGCGAGTGCGGTGAGGCGAGCGGCCTCGGGATACCATTGGTCCCAGCAGATGAGGACGCCGAGGTTACCGTGCGCGGTCTTCCAACTGCGGAACCCGAGGTCGCCAGGTGTGAAGTAAAATTTCTCCTCGAAGCCTGGATCCTGCGGAATGTGCATCTTCCGATACTTGCCGAGCACCGTGCCGTCGGCGTCGATGACGGCTGCCGTGTTATGGTAGACCTCGCTACCGCGCGCTTCGAAGAGCGGGGCGACGATGACCACGCCGAGGCGCTTCGCGACCTTCGCGAGCTCGGTCACCGACGGGCCAGTCTCAATGGGTTCGGCGAGGTCGAAGTTCCGCGGGTCTTGGGTAATGCAGAAATACTTCGTCGTGAACATTTCTTGCAGACCGATAATCTTCGCACCCTTGGCCGCGGCTTCTTCGATGCGTGGAATCGTCTTACGGACGTTCGCCGTCGGCGTGTCTTCGGCGGTGAGTTGAATCAGACCGACGCGGACGGAGTCAGCCATGGCCCTTTAGTAGACGAGCTTGTTAATGGGATACTCCACGATGCCTTCGGCCCCGGAAGCCTTGAGGGTCGGGATGAACTCACGCGCCTGGCGGGTATCGATGATCGTTTCGACCGCAATCCATTCAGGGTTGCTGAGCGGCGAGATCGTCGGGTTACGCAAAGCGGGCAGGGCGGCGGCGACTTGCGCGAGCTGGGCCTTCGGGAGGTTAAACTTGAGGCCGACCATGTGCTGCGCCGCGAGGGCGCCTTGCAGCATCAGGACAATCTGCTCGATCTTCGCGCGCTTGGCGGGGTTGGCCCAGGCCGCTTTGTTGGCGATGAGGACCGTCGTCGTTTCCATGAGTTGGGCGACGATGCGTAGCTGGTTCGCCTTGATCGATGAGCCCGTCTCGGTGATGTCGACAATCGCATCCGCGAGCTCCGGGACCTTCACTTCGGTGGCGCCCCAGGAGAATTCGACCTCGCAGTCGATGCCTTGTGCCTTGAACCAGCGGCGGGTCGTCTCGACGAGTTCGGTGGCGACGCGCTTACCCGCGAGGTCCTTGGCGGTCTGGATGGGCGAGGCCTCCGGCACACAAAGAACCCAGCGCGACTTTTGGGCGGAAGCGCGGCTGTAGATAAGCTCACAAACTTGGACGACGTCGGCGGCGTTTTCCTGGACCCAGTCCTGACCAGTCAGGCCGCAGTCAAAGAAGCCGTGTTCAACATAGCGGGCGACTTCTTGGGCGCGGATGAACCGGCCGTCGAGGGTCGGGTCGTCAAAAGAGGGGCGGTAAGACCGGCTGCTCTTGGCCACCGGGAAGCCGGCACGGGCGAAAAGCTGGAGGGTGGCCTCTTCAAGGCTCCCTTTCGGCATCCCAATCATCAATTTAAGGGCTTCCTGACTCATTAGGCCTTTGAGGAAGCCCACGGACTGCCCCTCCGCAAGCATTAAGGGGTTGACTCGTTTGGTCCCCGAAATGACCCTTCGCGAACTCCCCCACCTGTCATGCAGCGCTCTCTGCTTATCCTCTCCGCTTCCTTCCTGCTCGTTGCCTGTGAAGGCTCCAAGAGCCCTTGGGCCACTTCTACGCAAGCCACTTCCGGCGTGAGCGATGTCAACGGTAAGCCTGTCGAGGCCGCCGCTCCTGGCGTCAAGTTCTCCTGGGATAAGGATGCCCCTGCAGAAGCCCCCAAGGCTGTGGCGGCCGCCGCCCTCGAGGCCCCTAAGGACGCCAATAAGGCCCGCGTGCTCGAAGTCCGCGAAGGCTCTGGCCTCATTTCCCTCCTCCGCGCCGACAAGCCCGACGTCAAGGCCCGCCTCCAGCTGGTTAAGGACGGCAAGGCCCTCCTTGTCGAAGTCGTGAAGGTCAGCGACAATAACGAGATCATTGCCAATATCATCCCTAATCAGGAAAAGGCGCCTAAACTCGCCGCTGGTGATGAAGTGGCTTGTGGTGTCCTGGCAGCCGCTGCCCAGTAATTAGCCGGGGCGAGACAGCCCCGTGACAGAAGGACCCGCCCGCCCGCGCTGGCGGGTCTTTTGTTTTTACGCCACCCCTCCAAAACAGGTTAAAACAGGGTTTTTCGGCTCTGCCGTTGACCCCTCAAGATGGCACACCTATTGCTGATTTTTCGTACGTCGCCCATGCCTAATGCCCGTTCCATCGCCCGTCCCGGGAGTGTCTCCCGCCGGGTCCTCAGTCTTTTGGGCGGGGTCATCCTCTTCATTGTACTGGCGGCTGCCTTGGCGGTCTGGTCGGTGGGCCGCTTTGCCCCCAGGCTCCTCGATTCGACGTTGTCGTCGAAGTCCGGCGCCCGACTGACCGTCGAAAATAACGACTCCAATTTATTCGTCGGCCGGGTAAACTTTACGGGCTTTACGGTCACTAATCCTAGCCGTTGGACCGACGCTCGCTTCCTTAAGGGCAAGCGGCTGCGGCTCGACCTCGATCCGGCCACGTTCATCGGCAACGGCCGCCGAGTCGTCCACTTGCTTGAACTCGATATCGATGAGCTCACGCTGGTCGGCAAGGAGGACTACCTGAAAGATAATAATGCCCAAGATATTTTCCGCGGGCTTAAATCCGCGGACACGCCGCCCCCTCCCGCCGGCCAACCAGTCGTTGCGGTGCCGCGCACCCCGTTCTTAATCGAGAAACTTCGCCTCCGCATTGGCCACATCACGGTCCTCGCCGCCGACGGTACGCCGCAGCGGCGCGTGGTCATCGACCGCCAGTTCGACCTGGTCTTCGAGGCCCAGAATATCACGGATATGAACCTCGAGGAGACCCTCACGGGCCCGCTCGGCAAGCAGGTGGTCGCCCAGACGCCCGCCACCACGGCCGGCCTATTGTTTGACCTGACGAAGGACAAAATCCGCACGTCCATCACCGAAAAACTCTTAAACGAAAAATAATTCCATGACCGACACCCCTGCCCCCGAACCCGTGCCGCCTGACGCCGCTACCCGCCTCGCCGAATTGGAAGGCGAAGTGGCCCGCCTCCGCGATACGGTTCTCCGTAGCCAAGCCGACCAACAGAATCAGCAGCGCCGTCATCAGCGCGACCGCGAGGAGCTGCGTAAGTTCGCCTCCGCCGGCCTGCTCGAAGAGCTCCTACCCAGCCTCGATGCGCTCGCGCTCGGGCTCGCCTCCGCCCAGGGCCAAGCTGAAGGCCGCGCGGTCGCCGAAGGCTTCCGTATGGCGGTCAACCAACTGCGGAACACCTTGGCCCAGCAGGGGCTCGCCGAACTCAACCCGCTGGGCCAGCCCTTCAATCCCTCTCACCATGAGGCGGTTTCGCAAGAGGCGAGCGACACCGTGTCCGAGGGCTCCGTGACGCGCGTGGCCCGTCCAGGCTGGTCGTTGCATGAACGCGTCCTCCGCCCCGCCGCCGTCTTCGTCTCCACCGGCCCCGCGAACAAGTAATTCCTCCGGCGATGAAAGAAGATTATTACGCCTTGCTCGGCGTTGCCAAGGGCGCGACCGCGGAAGAAATTAAGAAAGCCTATCGCAAGAAGGCCATGGAGTTTCACCCAGACCGTAACCCTGGTGATAAGGCCGCCGAGGAAAAATTTAAACAAGTCTCCCGCGTCTATGAGGTGCTGTCCGATGAACCAAAACGTAAACTTTACGACCAACAGGGCTCGGCGGCTTTTGAACAGGGTGGCCCCGGCGGCGGCGGTGGTGGTGGCCAGCGAACCCAACGCGGCGCTGACCCGATGGACATCTTTAACCAGATGTTCGGTGGCGGCGGTGGCGGCGATATGTTCGGCGGCGGCGGCCAATCCCAGGAAACGTCGGGCGAAGACTTGCGCCATGAGATCACCTTGACGCTCGAAGAAGCGGCCACTGGGGTCAGCCGTAAGGTGACTTATCGGAAGCACAAGGCCTGCGAGAAATGCACCGGCAGTGGCGCCGAGCCGGGTTCCAAGAAGAGCCGCTGCCCGACTTGTGGCGGGCAGGGGCACGTGGTCCGCTCCAATGGTTTCTTCCAGATGCGCCAGGTTTGCCCCTCTTGCGGCGGCCAAGGCGAACGTATCGAGAAGCCTTGCCGCGGCTGTGCTGGCGAAGGCCGCGTGGTCGGCGACCATACGGTTGATCTCCGCATTCCACCAGGCGTCGATACGGGCACCCGCTTGCGCTCTAGTAATAACGGTTCCGCGGGTCGTCGCAGTGGTGCCGCGGGTGACCTCTATGTCGAGATTACCATCCAGGACCACGAGCTCTTCGAGCGCGATGGTGACGACCTCGCCTGCGCAGTCCCCGTGAAGTTCTCCATCGCGGCCCTCGGTGGCCCGATCGAGGTTCCGAAATTGAAGGGTAAGACCATCTTGAAGATTCCCGCGGGCACCCAAGGTGGCACCACCTTCCGCCTCAAGGGCGAGGGCATGCCGAAGCTCCGTGGCGGCACTTGCGGCGACCTCTTGGTGCGCGTTGACATCGACGTGCCGAAGAAGCTGACGGATGACCAGCGGGCCACGCTGCAGGCCTACGCCGATGCCTCCAATGATGGGGCCGCCCCCGTCGCGGATTCCTGGAAGCATAAGTTCCGGAAGTTCTTCTCCTGACCTTGCGGTCAGACGGCCGCGGCCCTACGTTGCCGCTCATGCCACGCGACCCTGGCCAGACCGATCGACTCATCCGCCGTTTACGGTGGGATGAACTCGACCCGGCTTGGTTGCGGCAGTTAGCGGAAATGGCCCGGGTCGAAGATATTGCCGGCGGCGGCCTCTTGCACCCGCCCGCCCGCTCCGGCGATCCGTCGGCCGCCTTGCTCGTGGCCTCGGGTCGCCGCGCCCACGCCCGCTTAGTCTCCCGCGGGGAATATGTCCTCGCTGGCCTCGGCCTGCTCGAACCCATCCTTTCGGTCTACGGCGCGGCCTGCCACGTTCGCCCGCTCGTCGCCGATGGTACGGTGATCTCCCGCGGTACCGTCGTGGCTGAGCTAGAAGGTCCGGCGACCGAATTATTGACGGCCGAGCGGACGCTCCTGAATTTCCTGCAGCGACTCACGGGCGTGGCGACGCAAACGCAGACCTATGTCCGCGCGCTGGGTTCCTCGACCTCGCGGCTGCTAGATACACGCAAGACGACTCCCGGCTTTCGCATGCTAGAAAAATACGCGGTCGGCCAAGGTGGCGGCTACAACCACCGCCTCGGGCTCTTCGACCGTATCATGGTGAAGGATAACCATCTCGCCGCGGGTGAAGCGACCGGGTCGCAGCGCTTGACCGACCTCGTCCAGGCCGCGCGGGCTTCGCGCCCGGACTTGCTCGTCGAAGTGGAAGTCGATGCGGTGGCGCAAATTGAGCCAGTCTTAGCCGCCGGCGCAGATGTCGTCTTACTAGACAATTTTTCATTAGTGCAACTGCGCGCGGCGCTCCCGCTCCTCCGCGGTCGCGCTTGGTCCGAGGTCAGCGGCGGGGTTAACCTCGAAACGCTTCCGCTCATTGGCGAACTCAACCCCGACTTTGTTTCCTGTGGCGCGCTGACCCACGCGGCGACTTGGGCGGATATCGGCCTCGACTGGGCTTAAACCATGCCCGCCCTCGATAGCAGCATTCTGGTGGCGTTCCTCGAAGCCGGCGACCAACCCGTCAGCGGCGACCGCTTGGCGAAAGAACTCGGCATCTCGCGCGTCGCCGTCTGGAGTCGCCTCGAGCGTTTACGCGCGGCGGGCTTCACATTCAAGGCCTCGACGCGGAAGGGTTATATTTTAACGGATGTGCCCCGCGAACTGAACGCCGCTTGGCTCGGTGCTCAGCTACGGCGGCGTAAGGTGGTTCCGGAAGTCGAATTGCTCGCTGAAGTCGACAGCACGAATTCGGAAGCCGAGCGCCGGCTGGCCACGGGGCAGGAAGCACCGTTCGCCGTTTTAGCCCGAGCCCAAAGCGCTGGCCGTGGTCGCCTCGGTCGCCGTTGGCACAGTGCCCCCGCAGGTAATCTCTACATGTCCTTAGCCTTCCGGCCGTTCATCCCGCCGGACAACCTGAAGCCTTTCACCATCTGGATGGGCCTTGCGCTTTGTGCCCACGTCGAAGCGGCCTATGACGTGAAGCTCGGCCTGAAATGGCCCAACGACTTATTATCCGCCGATGGCCGTAAGGTTGCCGGCATGCTCACCGAAGCCCGCCTCGACGCCGACGCGGTTCGCGAGCTGGTCTTCGGGCTCGGCCTCAATGTGTCGTCCAAGTCTAAAGACTTTCCGCCGGAGTTGCGGGCGATCGCAGCTTCGTTGGAGCTGGCCGGTGCAACGTCTCTCGATGTCAACCGCGTGGCGGCCGAAGTGCTCGCCGCCTTGTTCGCGGCCTGGGAACAATTTATTGAAGGGACTTGGATGCCGACCTTCCGGGCGCGCTGGCAGCGCTATGATGTGCTCACGGGCCGCTCCGTCCGCGTCGGCTTACGGGGGGAACCCGTCGCCGGCATCGTCGACGGTATCGATGACGAGGGCTCCTTGATTCTCCGCACGGGCGGTGGGCGTAAGACCATCGTTTCCTCTGGTGAGGTCACCCTACGGAAGGAATGAGCGTGCAACCTTGCCCTCGTCACCCGCCTCGCTAACTTCCCCCCGTGGCCATCCTTTGTCTCGATGTCGGTAACACCCACGCCCATTGGGGTCTGGTCGCTGGCCGTGAAATCCTCGCCCACGGCGAGCTCCCGACGGCGGCCTTGTCGACCGATACGCTCCGCGCGCTTTTAACCGATCATGCACCGACGGGAATCGCCCTCGCGAGCGTGGTGCCCACGGCGACCGCGACCATCGAGCCCGTCCTGCTCGGTAGCGGCTTGCCTTACCATCACCTCCGGCATGACACCGTCTGCGGGTTGGGCTTTGATTACCCTCGGCCCGCCGAAGTGGGCCAAGATCGCCTCGCCGATTGCGTTGGGGCTCAGCTCGTCGTCGGCGCACCCGCCGTCATCGTCGGCATGGGTACCGCGACGACGGTGGATATCTTGACCGATAAGGGCTACGCCGGTGGCATCATCGCTCCCGGCCTCGGGGTGATGACGCGCTACCTCCACGAGCGCACCGCTTTGCTCCCAGCCTTGGATCCCGCTGACGTACTCGGTGGCCCCGCCATCGGGAAGTCGACGGTCGATGCCATGCGCTCGGGTTGTGCCCTCGGGTTCGCGGGTATGATTGGCGCCTTGCTCGATGCCGTGACGGCTGAATTAACCAAACAGGGCGGCCAACCCCCCGCCGTGATTGTCACCGGTGGCGCCGCCGTCTATCTCCCCGCCAGCTGGCGCGAACGCGTCCGCCATGAACCCCACCTGACCTTGCTCGGCCTGGCCGAGTCCCATCGTCGCTCCCGCCCATGACCCCCGAAGAATCCAACGCCAAGCTCCGTCGCCTCGTCCCTTGGCTGGGCGGAGCAGTCGTTGCCGTCGTCATCGGCGGCGTGGCCCTCGCCTTGGCCACCAAGCGTGAGGGACCCTGGGTCCTGGTCGCCGCCGACGTGGTCTTCACGCTCGTCCTGCTCATCGCCCTATGGCGCGCGCTCGGACGGAAGCGTTAGGCCTTCGTCATTTTTAGGAGTTCCTTCCGGCGGTTCTTGATCTCGGTGCAGCCGGATTTCGCCAGGCGGTCCGTCGAGAAGGCTTCCACAGTCAAGGAAGCCACGGCCGTGCCGTAGACCATCGCCTGGCGGAGGGTGGCAAAGTCGGTCGACCCGGCCGCCGCCAGGTAGCCCAAGAGGGCCCCGGCGAAGCTGTCGCCCGCCCCGGTGGGGTCCCGGAGCTCGGTGACGGGGAAGGCGGGCAGGGTAAAGAGGCCTTCTTCATGGAAGAGCACCGCCCCGTGTTCGCCCTTCTTGATAATGACCGTCCGGCACCCGTGCGTCCGGAGGTGCTTACCCGCCACAATGACGTTGGCCTCGCCCGTCAACTTGGCTGCCTCGGAATCATTCACGACCAGTAAGTCAGAGCGACGCATGACTTCACCGAGCGTCTCCCGCTGCGTTTCAATCCAGATGTCGATGGTGTCGACGAGGACGAACTTGGGCGCGGTGAGCTGGTTGAGGACCGCCAACTGGAGGTCGGGGCGGATATTGCCGAGCATGACATACGGCATCGCTTGTTGGAGTTCCGTGAGGCGCGGCTGAAAGCGTTCGAAGACGTTGAGTTGAAGGTCCTCGGTGTCGCGGCGGTTGTAGTTCTCGTGGTAGCGACCGCGCCAGGCAAACGTCCGGCCCGTTTCGTCGAGTTGTAGTCCCGAAAGGTCGATACCGCGCTTGGCGAGTTTCTTGCGGTCGCGGTCGCGGAAGTCGTGGCCGACGACCCCGACGATGTGCGGCGGCGCGAAGTAGCTGGCCGCGAGACACGCGTACGAGGCGCTGCCCCCGAGGATACGCTCCCCCGTTGCGTGCGGAGTGATGATGCTATCGTAGGCGACGGAGCCGATGACGAGAACGTTATCGGGCGTGGCGAGGCCTTTGACTTTGATGCGGCGAGGAGGGGTCATGTAAAGAGTTCGGGTTTGGCTTCGCGCAAGCGGAAGAGGGCGAGCAGTGCGAGGCTGTGAGTGTGCGGCGAGGCGAGGGCGTTCTGCAAGGCTACGCGCGGAGCGACGCTCAGGACCTGCAGCTCCTCGTGTTCATCCGGGGCCTTCGTGCCCGTCGGGCGGACCCCTTCGATTAGCACAAAATGGCAGCGATTACGCTGAATTGCAGGGTTGGGTGCACAACTGCCGAGGAGGGTGGCACGGCCGCCCGCGAAGCCAGTTTCTTCTTCGGTCTCGCGTACCGCAGCGAGCACGGGGTCTTCACCGGCGTCGATGACGCCACCGGGAGTTTCGGTCGAGAGATCCTGCAAACCGAAGCGGAATTGGCGCACCATCACCAACCGACCATCCTCGGTCAGCGGTAACGCGAGCACCCAGTCGTTGGAGTGAATGACAAAAAAATCACCCTCTCGTTTATCGAGAGGGTGATGAGAGTGTTCCTTATAAACCCGAAAGACCTTACAGTCGGCATGCAGCGCTTCGTGCTGGACGGACCAGCGGGCGGGCGCAGACATGGGCTGAGGCTTACTTGGTCTTCAGAACCTGACCGATCTGCATCTTGTTAGGATTAACGCTAGGATTCAGATCCTGCAGCGCCTTCAACGAGATGCCGGCCTTCTTAGCGATACCGGAGAGCGTGTCGCCCTTCTGCACGGCGTAGGAACCAGGACCAGCGACGACCGTCTTGCTGCCAGCACCGGTGGTGGGTGCAGCGGTCTTGGCCTTGAGGCCAGCCGTGAGGGCGGCGATGGAATCGGAGAAGGTCTTGTTGTTCGCGTCGATGCCCTGCTTGATGTTGCCGAGTTCGGCGGCAATCGCGGAGAGGTCGGCGGAGTTGGCCTTTTGGGCGAGCGAGGCGCTCACTTCGGCCGCGGAGTCGGTAGCCTTGGTGGCTGCGACGGTGGCGGCTTCGGCAGAACCCTTCGCTTTCAGGGCGAGGACGAGGCCGGCGGCGCCAAGGGCGAAGCCGACAATGCCCACGATGAGCGGGAGCTTGGATTCAGAGGAGGAGGAGGAGATGCTGTCGTTTTCCATAGTGGAGAGGATGATTCGGGTTGGAACGAGTTGAGATTAGCGGATTGACAGGGACGGCAATACAAAATCATCATGCAAGTCGGGTTTTCGGGCAGTATCTCAATTGGTAGAGTCCCTGCTTTGGGAGCAGGGTGTTGCAGGTTCAAGTCCTGTCTGCCCGACCACCCGGTTACTTTCTACTGTCTTCGGACAGTCAGGAGTAACGTAGCGACTCACCATCCTTGACGACGGTGACGTGATTAGCCCCGCCTGGCTGGGTCGAAGCTTCGGTCCGACCGACGACCCGCGCTTCCAGTTGGAGGCCAGCGGCGACCGCCAAAACGGCGGGAACGTCCGCCGGGTCGACGTAGACCTCTAAGCGGTGTCCCATGTTATAAACCTTATGCATTTCCTCGGGTTCTGTGCCGCTGGCTTGCGCGATGGCCGCGAAAATCGGGGGTGCCGGGAAGAGATTATCCTTAATAAAATGCACGTGGGTCCCGAAGCGCTTGCATTTAGTCTGGCCGCCGCCCGAGCAGTGGATCAGGCCGCGGACGCGCTCCCGGCCGAGGGCCTGAAGGAGGCGGAGGGCAAAGGGGGCGTAGGTCCGGGTCGGGGAGAGTAGAGCCTGCCCCACGGTCAACGACGAGCCTGGGAGCGGATCCGTAAGGCGGTAGGGGCCGCAGTAGGCTAACTCGGCCGGCATGGCCCGGTCGTAGGTCTCGGGGTACTTCTGAGCGTAGGTGTTGGCCAAGAGCTCGTGACGAGCACTGGTCAGGCCATTCGACCCGATACCACTGTTCTCGCCCGCTTCATAGGCGCAGCGGCCGCCCGCGGCGAGGCCGACAATCGCTAAGCCTGGCGTGATGCGCGCGGCGTCAATGACGTCGCGGCGGCGGAGAATTGCGGTGGCCGTAGAATCCACCGTCAGGGTCGGAGTGAGGTCGCCGACGTCCGCCGTTTCGCCCCCGCCCGAGCGGATGCCAAAGCCTTGCGCACGTAGCATCGCGAGGACTTCTTCCGTGCCTTCAATCAGTTGAGCGAGGATGGCCCCAGGAATTGCCTTGGCGTTGCGGTTAATGGTCGAGGAGAGGATGACGCCTTCGGTGACCCCGACGCAGAGGAGGTCATCGATGTTCATGATGATGCTGTCCTGCGCAATGCCGCGGAAGACGGTCGCATCGCCGGTTTCCTTCCACCAGAGGTAAGCGAGTAAGGCTTTCGTGCCCGAACCGTCCGAGTGCGTGACGACACAGCGATCCGCGTCGCCCGTGAGGTGGTCCTCCGTAATCTTACAGAATGCTCCAGGGAAAAGGCCACGGTCGAGCTTATCGACGGCGGCGTGCACTTCGTTCTTCGAGGCGGAGACGCCGCGGGCGGCGTAGCGTCCGGTGTCGGAGGAGGGCTTGCTTTCGTTCGCCATGTCTTTGATATGGCATACCTCCAGCCTATGGACTGGGTCAACGTACTTCTCCCGTGAGCACACCTTTGCTTCCCGCCCGCCGTTGGTCGGTCTTGTCGCCACTCCCGCTCTGGGCGCGGATCGGGCTCTGGGTCTTCACGGTCAGCATACTGTTCAGTTATATCCAACTGCGAGTCCTCGGCCGCCTCCAGACGGCTTGGGTCTCCGCCCATAGTTCCCGTGATACGGCCGCCTTGGAGTCCATGGTTTGCTGGGATGGTGTCTCCGCCGCCGAGCGGCAACGGATGCGCTTACTGCTCGCACAGGAATTGGAGAACCCCATCTACAAGGCGGATATCCGGTTTACGCTGGATGCCGCCGCCCAACCGGGTTGGCGCCCCAACCGCTTCGTTGTCGCCCACCTGGTTGTGATCTATGACACGCCCGAGCGCCTCACGGTGTCCTTTCCGCTCGGCTTGACGGGGCTTCTGAGTCATCAATTAGTGATGATGGTCCCCGAAAAGTGACGGGTTCTTGACAGACAGCGTTCCCCGTCCACTTTCCCCTTTCCTCCTATGGCTGACAAAAACGATAAGCGTCCCGAAGGCGTCCCCGGTAAATTCTACGTGGACTCCCAGTGCATCGATTGCGACCTCTGCCGCGAAACTGCACCGGCTTCCTTCACCCGCCAAGATGATGGCGGCTACTCCTACGTCTTCAAACAGCCCGAAGCCCAGGAAGATATCGACAAGTGCATGGAAGCCCTCGAGGGCTGCCCAGTCGATGCCATCGGCAAGGACGGCGAATAAGCCGTTCCGCGTTTTCGATTTAGCCCCGGATCTCCGGGGCTTTTTTGTGCCCGCTTGCGGACTCGACCCAGGGGCCGCTCGCGGGTTACCCTGCCGCCATGAGCGTAAAGATTTCCAGCGAATACCTCGGCGACCTCCGCGTGCGCGCCACGCACGGGCCGTCGGGTAATCAGTTACTGACCGACGCGCCCGTCGACAACCAAGGTAAGGGCGAGGCGTTCTCACCGACCGACCTCGTCGCGACGGCCCTAGCCTCGTGCATCCTCACAATCCTCGGCATTCAGGCGAAGTCCTTGGGTGCAGACTTCCGCGGCGCTCGTATCGAGGTAGAGAAACACATGACGACCGTGGCTCCGCGCCGCCTCGCCCGCCTCGACGTCTCTATCACAATGCCCGCTGGCATTCCCGAAGATACTCGCGCCCGCCTCATCCGTGCCGCCGAAGCCTGCCCAGTGAAACAGTCGCTCCACCCCGACATCGTCATCGCCCTGGAATGGAGCTGGGGAGCGTGAGTGAGGGTTGCGGCACAAAAGTGCAAAGGTGGAAAAGTGCAAAGGTGTAAAAGTGAAGCCCCACCTGTATTGAGGTAGGGTTGGCACTGCGTGCCAACCTAGTTGCCTCTCTCGCGGGCTCCGCCCGCGGGTAGGGGCAAGGCTACGCCTTGCACTCCTAACCAAGGAGGGCGCGGCAAAGCCACGCCCCTACCTCATGCCTTTAAAATCCGTACTCTGTACTCTTCCCCGCATCTTACCTTTCCACTTTTACACCGGCCTTCGGCCGATTTGCACCTTTGCACGGCCTTCGCAACTCACTGTACTCTGAACTCTGTACTCCGTAATCTTCTCTACGTCATTCACTTTTCCACCTTTGCACACGAGCACTGCTCCGATTTGCACCTTTGCACTGTCTCTCCTCTGTACTCTGCCCCCCGTTCTCCTCTTCAGCTCAACGGATGTTCAAGCGGGTGACATGGTGGGTCTCGATGGCTTTCACCAAGATGTGGATATAACTGTCCACCAAATTAATCGAGGCGGCATCTATGTCCGCGGGAGCCGTTAAAACGGACAGGGTCGCGTTCGAATCCCTCAGGGCGCGGTTAAACGCCGCCATCTTGTCGTCGTAGGATTTGCGGGCCTTCTCCGACTTGATGACGCCAGGGTAGGTGTAGCCACCGGGGCTGGTGGCCGTGATGGCGGTCAGGTTGGCGGCGATCACGGCGTTACCTACCGCTTGGATGGCGGCGAAGTTAGCCAGGCGTCTCGCTGGCTGGGCCAGACGAAAAGGGTGGAGGAGGTGAGGAGTAGCTGGCGAGGCTGTCGACCTGCTCGGCTGACTTTTGCGCGGTGGCGTAGTTGCCCCGGGCCTGGTGGTAATGCGGGCGAGGAACGATCTCATGGGGTGAAGTGTAGCAGAGTTGCCGCCTCGCCGTGCATCGATAATTATAATACAGACTATCGGTATCTCCGACGAGAGGCCAAACCCCGTCCGCACAGTCCCAAGTATCGGGTAGGGTTGGCACTGCGTGCCAACCTAGTCTGCCTCGAATTGTGCTGCGGCCTCCAGCCGCTTGTGCCCACCGCGCATCCTTCCCGGTCCCCGGTTCCCCTTTTCGGACAGGCGCTGCCACCTGCCTTTCAAATCCGTCCTCTGTACTCCGTACTCTGTAATCTTCCCTGCCTCCGCCCCGACCCTACCCAATGCAGGCAGGGTCACGAGGCACCGCTCGTGCGCTTAAGCCGAGCAACCGCAGCCGCCGTTACCGCAGCCGCCTTGCTTCGGCTGGGCAGCGGGCTCTTCCGCGGAGCAGCAACCAGCGCTCGAACCTTCCGTGGAGCAGCAACCGCCAGCGGAGGCTTCGCCTTCGGACGAGCAGCAACCGCCTTCGGATTCGCCGGAGCCACAACCCCCACCGCCACAGCAGCCGCCTTCTTGGTGCGGATGGCCGTGGGCGAGTTCCGTGAGTTCCGCCGCGCGCACGGAAACAACTTTAACATCAAAGGTCAGCGTCTTGCCAGCGAGCTCATGGTTGCCGTCGAGGACCGCTTCCTGCTCGTCGACGTGACGGATAACGAGCACGCGCATGCCGAGATTGGTTTCGGCGTGGAAGCGCATCCCGATCTCCACTTTGTTCGCACCGAAGCGATCGATCGGAACGCGCTGGATCAGCGTGTCGCTGTATTCACCATACGCATCGACGGGCTGCACGACGACGGTCTTAGTGTCGCCCGCGGTGAGGCCTTCGAGGCCTTGCTCCAGTCCAGGGATGATATTGCTGGCGCCGTGGAGATACTCCATCGGGCCATGGCTGGTCGACGCGTCGAGCACGTTACCCTTGTCGTCCTTGAGGGTGTATTCGATGCCGACGACGGTTTCTTTGGAGACGCGCATGTGAGTGGGAAGAGCCAAGAAAAGTATCGGGCCCACCCACGGAGGCAAGGGGAACCCGCAGTTTTCGGGGCACCCACCGCTGCCGGGGCTATCTAAACCTTGCCCTCTGGCGGGCCTTCGCTTCCTTAAACATCCTACTGCTTGGGGCCGTAGCTCAGTTGGTAGAGCGCGTCGTTCGCAATGACGAGGCCGTGAGTTCGAACCTCATCGGCTCCACCAGTAGGTTTGTGCTTTAGGCCGGTGGACTTTCAGCGTCCTCACCCTCCTCCGTGCCATCGAGGTTCAGCAGCAGGCGGGCTTCGGCGTCCGGCAACTCCGCTACCTTGGTCATCTTTTTAGCAATCTTCCGTTGGCGATCCGCCGCATCCGTCACCACCGAGCTGGCCTCTTCCAACTTCTTATTAATCTTCTCCAGCAGGTCGCCGAAGTTTCCAAAGTCCTTCTTCACCGCGCCTAAGAGTTTCGCGATTTCGGCGGACTTCTTTTGCACGACCAGGGTCTGGAAGCCAACCCGGAGCGAATGGACCAAGGCCATCATGGTGGACGGCCCCGCCACGACGATGCGCTTTTCTTTTAGGGTCTTCTCGATGCCAGGGAAGCGGAGGACTTCGGCATACAGCCCCTCGGTGGGCAGGAATAGAATCGCGAAGTCCGTCGTGCGGGGCGGATTGATGTATTTGGTGATGTCCGTCGCAAACCCCAGGACGCTGGCAGCGAGGTCTTTCTGCGCCTGCTGTAAGGCCGCCGAATCGCCGACTTCGGCCGCGTCCACGATGCGATCGTAATCTTCCCGCGGGAACTTGGAGTCGACGGGGAGGTAAACTGGGCCGTCTTCATTGCCCGGCAGGATGATGGCGAACTCCACAGTGTCCGCGCTGCGCTCCTTGGGGCGGAAGTTTTTGACGTACTGTTTTTCGGGGACCAGTGAATCGGACAATAGGCTCTCGAGGAAGGTTTCACCCCAGACGCCACGCGTCTTCACGTTGCCCATCACGCGCTTTAGATCGTTGATATTGGAGGTGATTTGCTGGACCTCGACGAGGCCTTTGCTGACAGTGTCGAGGCGATCCGAGACTTGCTTGAAGCTCTCGCCGAGACGGGTTTCCAAGGTCTTCTGGAGCTTTTCCCCGACGACTTCGCGCATCTCATTGAGGCGGCGTTCGTTGTCCGCCCGCATGAGCTCAAGCGCTTTTTCGACGTTCTTCTGCAACTCGGTGGTCTTGAGGGCTGTCTCCGCCGAGAAGTCGGCCACGGATTTCGCGGATTCCTTCCGGGACTCGGCCAACGCCGTCACGACTTCGACCCGCGACTCCCTTAGGCCATCGGTGAGTTCTTTCCGAAGTTCACTGGCTTGTTGCGCTTGGGCGGCACGCAGGCGCTCGGTTTCTTTGCTGATGTCATCGCGGACGACGCGCGCGATGAGTTCGGCCGCGCGCGCCGAATCTTCGGGCGACGTGCTTGGGTTCTTTTGGTGCAGAAAGATACCCAGGCCGATGGCGCTGCATACGACGACGAGGCAGGTAATGATGGTCTCCATAAGTTCTTGAAAGGCTACTCTACCCACGGAGGCACACTCCGCAACCCCATCACCGCGGGTCGCTGTCGATGGCCATGGCGTTCCCGACATTCCAAGCGGCCTCGTAGGCGGCGATGTAGTCGGCCGAGGACCAAGCGGGTTCGGCGGGTTCGCCCCCGAGGCCCGCCAGAAATCCGTAACGAATGCCGTGGGCAATCCGGCGCCGCCGCGGGTTGAGCCGCTTGGTCACCCACTGGTCGGCGAAGAGGGTTCGCTCATTGGGTTCGGTTGAAAAAACAGAACGACCGACCTGCCAGGCGACAATCGAGGCATGCAGGACGTCGGAGATGCTCCGGTTTTGCAGGAAGGGGCAGGGGCCCCCTGCGCGGCCTTGCTCAATGTGCTTCCGGATCTCCGCGGCTAGGCCGACTTGCCAGCGTTCATCCATCGTCAGGAGGCCGAAATCGAACTCAGGGTCGTCGGCGGCCGCATCCTTCAATTCGACCCGGGCATAGGCCCGCCATTTAGCCAGCCAAGCTTCCCACGCGTCGGTGCCGCGACGCGGGGGCTTTCCAAGCCATTCGGGGAGATCTTCGCGCATAGGGTGCCTAAGTTCAGATAAGAGGGTTTAAAGGTGGTTTGTCCACTTTAAAGGGTGAAATAATGTTCACCTTTCCGTCCATGGGGGGCTGTCTGTAGGTTCACCCCTAGCCGCCCCCTAAACATTCCACCAAAAACCACCTTTTCCATCGAACTATTCCGAATGGTTGGTGTTAATCCATTCACCCCCTCCTCCAGTGAATTGCCCTTCCACCCTTTCCTCGCAGCGGTCGCTCTCCCCGTTGTTCCTCCTCGCGGCCGTTAGCCTTGCCTTAACCCCCGTCGGCTTTGCCCAGACGGCGGCGCCGGCTGCCCCTGCCGTAATCGCCGGCACCGTCGCGGCGACGCCCGTGCCTAGCTTGAGCGGGACCGATAAGGTCGGGCCGATGATGCTGCGCGATGAGACCATCGGCCAAGTGCTCGAACTGCTCCAGCGCTGGACCGGCAAGACGGTCCTCCGCCCGCAAGCGCTCCCCTCCAGCCTTTACACCCTCTCGCTCCCAGCCACCGCCACGCGCAATGACGCGCTCCTGGCCATCGAGACGTTACTCACCTTGAACGGCGTCGCCGTCATCCAGCAGGGCGATAAATTCCTTAAGGTCGTCCCGAACAATGTCGCCAAGTCAGAGTCCCCGACGTTGCTCAGCGAGAGCGCGCTTTCCCTGCCCCCTAGCGGCCGCGTGGCTTCCAAAATCTTCCTGCTCAAGCACGCCAACGGCCAAGAGGTTGTCGTGCAAATCCAAGGGATGCTTAACAGCACCCTCGGCACGCCGCCGGTTTTCTTCAGTCGGAATAACGCAATTCTGGTCACCGACTCGATCATGAACCTACAGAAGATTGAGACCGTGCTCGCCCAGCTCGATCGCCCGCAGCTCGATGTCATCGCGACCAAGTTGTATAACCTGAAGCACGCCATGGCCACCGATATGGTGAACAAGCTGACGACCCTCCTGCGGACGCCTGCCGCCAATGGCGCCGCGCCCTTCCGCCTTTCGACGGGCACCAGCTTCACCGCCGACGAGCGCACCAACCGCGTCATCGTCATGGGCTCGGCCGATCAGCACCCGTTCTTCGATAAGCTGATCGAATCCCTCGACGCGACTTCGGACCCCAATACGAAGACCGATGTGGTCTTCCTCCGCCACGCCAACGCCACCGAGACAGCCTCGCTGCTCACGCAACTCATCACCGGCCAGACGCGCGCCGCTTCGACCGCTAATGGCGGCCGCTCGACCACTGGGACCAACCGCGTGACGACCCCAACGCCCGCCGCCCCCGCCACCGGCGCCGCCGCCGCGGGCTCGCAGCAGAATGGCGCCGACGAGTTCAGCACGATGGTCACAGTCATCGCCGACGTCCGCTCCAACTCCATCGTTGTCTCGGGTACTAAGGATGACCTCCGCCTCCTCCATGACTTGATCGATAAGGTCGACGTGGTCCTCCCGCAGGTTCGCGTCGAGGTCGTCATCGCCGAAGTCACACTCACGAGTAACGACAGCAGCGGCATCACCGCCCTCGGCATGACCGTCACCAACGGTAAGTTGACGGGCGTTAACGGCACGCTCTTCGGCGGTGCCGGCGGCGTCACGGGTATCGGTGGTGGCTCGGCCGCCCTCGCTCCCAACGGTACGCTCACGGGCATCGTTAACCTCGGCACTTCCACCTCGCCGACTAAGAACGACCTGCAGGTGCTTTCCGTCCCCGCCATCACCACTTCCCACAACAAGGAAGCGACCATCTTCGTCGGCGAATCCCGCCCCGTCATTACTGGCACGCAGTCCACTGCCGGGACCGCCGGCCTGGTGGCGAGCTCGACGGTCTCCCAGCGCGACATCGGCATCCAGCTCAGGGTCCTCCCGCTCATCGGTAAGGATGGCTCCGTTCAACTCCAGGTGACGCAGCAGGTCGAAGATGTCCTCGGCTCCGTAACCATCGACGGCAACGACCAGCCCGTCATCGGCCGGCGCTCGACCGATTCGTTCGTCAGTGCCATGAGCGGCGAGATCATCGTCCTCGGCGGCCTCCAGCGCTCTAACGATACGACGACTAAGAATCGCCTCGGCCCGATCCCGATCATTGGCGACCTCCTCGGTGGCTCCTCGAAGACGAAGACCCGCACCGAGTTGCTGATCTTCCTTCGCCCCTACGTCCTCAATAATTCCGCCGTCGATAACCTCAACGCCATCAGCCGCATTGATGCCACGCCGATTGCCGAACAGGTCCACAAGCACATCGATAAGGCGCCGACCCCCGCGCCCGCGAGCCCGCTTATCAATGGCCTCCCTGGCTCGACGCTCGAAGTCGGCGGTTCCTCCAAGTAAGCTAACCGATGTTGACCGCCGTTAGGCATGGTTTGCCCGCCGCTCTGGCGGATCGTCTGACGGACGAGGCCCGCGCTTCGTTCGCCGAGGCCCCGCGCGACGCCCGCTTTAAGTTGCTCTGCCAAGCGCTCAGCGTGACCGAAGCGGTCTTGCTCGATGAGTTGGCCAAGGCCTCCGGGCTCGAAGTACTCGATGAACCCGCCGTCGATCCCGAAGGCGTTAAGGTGCTCCCAGCACGCATCGCCACGGAGTCCCAAGTCATCGCGGTTATCCTGCCCGGCTCCGAAGCGGGTCGCCTCAACCTAATCTCGCCACTACCGCCCGATGCGGAGACGGTCGATTGGATCGCAACTTTTGCCGCTCGTCGTCCGAAGTGGTACCTCGCCCCACCCGAACGCGTGGCCCAACTGGTGACGGATAATTATGGCGTTGGTGGTGGTAGCCTCGATGACGAGGGCGGCGATTTACCCGAACTCGAAGTGGCGAACCAAGACGTCGAGGCCGATGCCGATGCCGCCGTGGTGCGCTTCGTCACCGACGTGCTCTCGCAGGCGGTCGCCGAAGGTGCGACGGACGTCCACTTTGAGCCGCAGGAAAATAACCTGCGCATCCGCTACCGCGTCGATGGTATCCTCATCCCGGTGCCCTTGCCCGATAACCTGGCGCGCTTCCAGGACGCCATCATCTCGCGCCTGAAGATCATGGCACGCCTCAACATCTCCGAGCGCCGCCTGCCGCAGGATGGTCGTATCAACTTCCGCGACGGTAAGAACGTGTTAGATATCCGCGTCTCGACCATCCCGACCATCTACGCTGAGTCGGTTTCGCTCCGCTTACTTAACCAGCGCAAGGAGGCCTATGACATGAACCGCATCGGGATGGCGCCCGATGAGCAGGCCGTCGTCCGCAAGGTCCTCGACTACCCGCACGGTATCATCTTGGTCACCGGCCCAACGGGCTCCGGTAAGTCGACAACGCTTAACGCATTCCTACGCGAGATTAATTCCCCTGAGCTGCGCCTCGTGACGATCGAAGATCCGATTGAATACGAAGTGCCTGGCGCCAATCAGATCCAGACGAAGGCTGAAATCGGGCTGACCTTCGCCGGCGCTCTCCGCAGCACGCTCCGTCAAGATCCCGATGTCATCATGGTCGGAGAAATCCGCGACTTGGAGACGGCCGAAATTTCCATCCGCGCCTCGCTCACGGGTCACCTCGTGTTCTCGACGCTCCACACCAACGACGCCCCGGGCGCCATCACGCGACTGATCGATATGGGCGTGGAGCCATTCCTCGTGGGCTCCGCCGTCGAGCTGGTCATCGCCCAGCGCCTCGTCCGTCGCCTGTGCACGGATTGCGCCAAGACTTCGCCCGTCAACAAGGCCCGCGTCATCCCCGCCCTGGAGGCTCTCGGCATGAAGGAAGTCGACCTCGCAGGCGTGACCGAACTCCGTGAGCCGGTGGGTTGCCGCCGCTGCCGTAACACGGGCTACCGCGGCCGCGTCGGGGTCTTCGAAATTTTCCATCCGAAGCCGCTCCACGATTTAATCATTAACCGCGTGAGTAACCGCGAGCTCACCGAACGCGCCATCGCCAACGGCATGCGCCCGCTCGCCCGCGCAGGGTGGGAGAAGGTTAAGTCCGGCCACACGACGCTCGAAGAGCTCGTGCGCAACCTTAGCTCGAACGAATAAGGTCGGATGCCTTCCTTTACCTACACGGCCAAGGACGGGCAAGGGGCCGCCAGCGATGGCTCCATCGACGCGCCCAGCCGCCGCGAGGCCCTCCGCCGTTTGCAGACCCGTGGGCTTCGCCCCATCAAGGTCGAGGAGGTCGGCGCCGCGCGCCGTGAAACCGAAGGGCCTTCCGCTAAAGGGGGTGCCGAAGAAGCCCCGACCGCCGCCGAGTGTCTGCCCTTCTTGGAAGCGATGGCCGATTTAGTGCGCAGCGGTATGTCCGCGGGCGAATCCCTCCGGCTGTTATCCCTGCGTCTCCAGAAGTCCCGCCTGCGTAACCTTTGCGCGGGTATCTGGGCCAAACTCAGCGAAGGCCAAAGCCTTTCTGGCGCGATTAGCGGCTATCCCGCGGTCTTTGATGGCCAGACGATTAACTTAATCGCCGCCGGTGAAGCGACGGGTAATATCCGTGATGTTCTCGAGCGGTTAATCACACACTTCACGGAGCAGGCCGAGTTCCGTCGGAAGCTAATCGCCGCGATGGCCTACCCACTGTTCATCTGTTTCGTCGCCATCGGCGTGGTGATCTTCTTCGTGCTCTTCCTGCTGCCCCGCCTGCAGACGTTGCTCAACTCCCTCGGGGGAAAACTGCCGCTGTCCACTAAAATGCTGATGTGGTTTGCGGAGGTCTTTGTCGTGGTCGGCCCGATTATGGTCGTCGCCGCCATCGCCGCGGTCATCGGTATTTACCAGTGGCGCAAGACGGATGCGGGCAAGATTGCCTCCGACGCGCTCCTCCTGAAAACCCCTCTCGCTGGGGCCTTCGTGATGCGGGTGTCGGTCTTGAGTTTCTGTCACACGCTCGCAGTCCTTCTGGAGAACGGCATCACGACGGCCGAAGCCCTGCGCCTCGCTGAAAAGACCGCTCCCAATCGCGCGATGCGCGCCCAGATGCGCGCGGCGACCGACCGCGTCCTCGAGGGCGAAAGCCTCTCGCGTGCCCTCGCCCGCACGGGTTATTTCCCGCGCCTGCTCCTCGACCGCGTCGCCGTCGCTGAACAGACCGGCAACCTCGCCCCTGGCCTCCGCGACATCGCCCGCTCTTACCGCGCTGAACTCGATCGCTGGCTCGGCACGATTTCGCAGACCATCTCCGCGTCCGTCCTCATCGCCGCCTTCTCGTTCGTCGCCTTTATTGCCTTCGCCATCGTCTCCGCCGTCTTCGAAGTCAGCTCATCCTTTAAGTTCTAAGGAGGACTAGAGGACTGGTTCGATCGTTGATTCGTTGAATCGAGGAAATGCCACGCATCCTTCCCGGTCCCCGGTTCCCCTTTGCCTCCTGTCTCTAAGGTAGGGGCGCGACTGCGTCGCGTCCGTTCGCCGAGTGACGTCCGAATCTCGACTTAACTGCGCGAGCTCCGCTCGCGGGTAGGGGCAAGGCTATGCCTTGCACTCCTAACCAAGGAGGGCGCGGCAAAGCCCCGCCCCTACCTTTTGTACGTGTGCCACTGCCTCCGCC
>Ga0209768_10000645_pt1 | contig 23207 bp, 25 predicted proteins | sample LauGreSBDMM110SD_3_FD_187564 | JGI IMG/M metagenome (GOLD analysis project Ga0209768, IMG submission 187564) | Freshwater lake microbial communities from Lake Michigan, USA - Sp13.BD.MM110.SD (SPAdes) (version 2) | ecosystem: Environmental > Aquatic > Freshwater > Lake | place: Lake Michigan... | reverse complement strand
ACTGTGTAGATAACTATAACCATTTTACAAATAAAGGGTTTGCTTCACGTGGATGGTGGTAACTTACCGTTTCAACGATATAAAACACGCTCCTTTTAACCCATCATTTTCTTCTTCTTCTTCTTCCTCTGCCTTTTTCGAAAACTTATTTGTTGTTTCTAATTTCCATTTTTTATAATCCGATGTGTATTCAACGCTGGTTGTTTTAACTATTTTATAATTTTGTTTTTTATAAAATGCTTTTCTTTTTAACCATTGTCTTTGAAACACCCCGTGATTATCTACAAAATCATATATAACTGGTTTTGTAATTAAATGTTTACTTCTTAAGATTCTTCCAACTGTTTGGACGATATCTGTTTTGGGAGTAATTAAAAACTCGGCATTTAAGGACGGAATATCTAAACCTTCACTTGCCATAGCATAACTCGCCAAAATAATTTGTTTTGTTTCTGTATTTTTAAGGTCTATTTCTTTCATACCTCCAACATAATAACCGACGGAAGCAATGTTTTTACACACAATCTTTTTATACATATATTCCAAAATATTCAAATTGTGGGATAATATAATTGTTTGTAGGGTTTCTTTGGGTTTAACATACGGATTCTCAATATAATTTTGGGCATATTTTAATACTTTTTTACAATACAAACATTTGGGTCTTTTTTCGTCAACCGAATTTATTAATTTCTCAACACAAGGCAAACAATATTTAACTTTTCCACAACATGTATTTTTAATTAAATAATTGTCGTTTTTGTTACACAGTTCGCATGAAGGTGTTTCCAAATTCATTTTTGTTTTATGTTCTTCAATAACTTCGGTGTCGACACACTCAACCTTTATAAAATCAATTAATACTTTAATTATAAATTCTGTCCTATAATTGTATTGACACAATTTACTAATCATAGAACTTATCTGGGGATTACCCTTATAATCTAAAATAGTATCGTTAAAATCATCGTCGTTTGTTTTATAAACAATACTTCTAACTTCGACATCGTGTTCGTTTTTCACGTCCACTTTATGAACCACGTCACCTAAAAACATTTTAAATATTTTGGTGGTTCCGTCCTTTCTTTCCATTGTTGCGGATAACCCCAACATATATTTAGTTACGACCTTAAAAAGAGAATTCGAGAATGTTTGACTTGATATGTGATGAACCTCGTCAATAATCGTAAACCCAAAACTTTCAAATAATTGTGATGGGTATTCTTTAGATACTAAACTTTGAATCATACACAAAACAATGTCTTTATTTTCAACATCAATTATTTGACCCTGAATTTTACCAATAGTTGCGTCTGGCAAAAACTGGTGGATTCGTTCAATCCATTGATTCATTAAAAACTCTTTGTGGACAATGACTAATGTTTTCTTTTTAAGTTGTCCCAGAATATATAAAGATGCGGACGTTTTTCCCCACGCACAAGGCAATTCCAATAAACCTCCGCCAACATTATGTTGTTTTACATAATTTATGAATTTGCATACGACTGGTTCTTGATAATCTCTTAATGTACCATTAAATTTTAAATCTATGTCGCGACCTTCACTTATTTTATAGGTTAGAGGAACCCCAAATTGAGAAATACCGTAATAATGAGGAACATATATTTTATTTATGGATTCTCTATATACTGGAAACGTCGGTTGGTTGACATTATTAAATCCGTGAGTTTGGGGTTTTACGGTTAATTCCGTTTTTATAGCATGTTGTTGCTCTGGAGTTAACTCACACTTTAATAGTGTATAACCTTTTGAACCTAAACTGGTATGTATTGTTTTAGTAGACATTTACTTAGTTTAGGTTTAATTGTTTATGTTATTTACATTTCATTTTTATTCTTTATGAAAAGAATAAAATATAACACTATGATATATGGATAATTTTAAGAATTTGTTTCAAAAAGATAACTTTGGTGAATTATCGTTAACTATACTTTTTATAATTTATTTAATTATGGGGTATAAATTACCTTACGAAGTATCCAAACTAATAAGCACCCCAATCGGTAAAATCGGGGTTATTTTAATTGCGATTTCCTTATTTATCTATTGTAATCCTATTTTAGGTATTATTTCTTTATTTGTAGCGTTTGATTTAATTAGACGCTCAGATGTTTATACTGGTATTGATGCCTTAAAAAAATACGCACCATCAGAAGAAAAAAAATCATCGCAATTTACAGCATTTAATCAATTTCCATATACTTTAGAACAAGAAGTTGTTAACCGAATGGCGCCAATCGTAAGAACCGAATCCACTTTATTTGCCGCATCATATAAACCAATGTTAGAAAACTTACACGACGCAACTCCGTTAACATCTACTTTTTAAGTTTTCCCATATAGTTTAATAAATAGTTTATAAGAATTAATGTAACTATAAAGACAAGTCCAAATATTAAAAAACCCGGGAAATTAAAATTCTTATAAATATCGTTTGTAATCGGTTGTTTGGTGTTTGTAACGTCTATGTTTTCTTCTGAGTTTCCGGTTGGTTTACAAGATATATAAATATCATTATCTGAACCATTAAATAAATTTGGACCAATCGAATTAAAAAAAATATTGGTTCCTGTTGCGATATTTTCATTCGGTTTTATAACCGAATTTAAAATAGTTAAAATATCGGTTGATAATCCAATCGAGAATTCTCTATCAAACACAATATAATCATTACTATCGGTTGAATACGTATAAAACGGTTTTTTAGGAACGATATTTTGTAATGTATAATCTGTTAAAGTTATATTTACAGAATCACCGTTTTTAGGAGCACCTCTTGAAACTGCTGTTATAATGTCAGTTAATAATATACTTGATGCGGATGAACTCGTGCTTTGAATAATCGGAACACAGACAATCAACTCTTTACCTCCTAATATAGGGGTGTGATATATCATAATTTCAGATTCGGTTGTTGTTCCATTAAATAAATGGAAGGACGGAGCACAAATTTGGATTTGAGATACTTCGTATTTATTATTATTATAAGTTACGGGGGGTGTGCTTGACTTATCATACGATAAAATTATCATCGTGTTATTATTTGTAGCAGAACAACTGCTTGGTGTGTATTTAAAGGAATACGCACATTTTAAATCGCACTTACCGAATATATTTTCAGATGAAATATTAATTTGAATTTCAGTTGTTGTCATTAATATTATAACTATATATAAATAAATTTAACTAAATGTAAACCAACATTATTCGTTCAATAAATACCAATATCTATTGGTATTTATTTGTAAAGTATCCGATTTACACAAATATAGGGGTATCAACACGCATAAATAATTAATAGACCATCTCTCCGAAATATTCTGTGTCAACACAAATATATAAAAATATCCTATAGATTCCTTTTTCTTTCTGTGTCTACAATAATTATTTAAAATATCCTATAGATTCCTTTTTCTTTTTTGTGTCTACAATAATTATTTAAAATATCCTATAGATTCCTTTTTCTTTTTTGTGTCAACACAAATTAAATAAAATACCGTATAGATTTAATTATTCTTTTTGTGTCTACAATAATTATTAAAAATACCGTATAGATTTAATTATTCTTTTTGTGTCAACACAAATTAAATAAAATACCGTATAGATTCCTTTTTCTTTTTTGTGTCTACAATAATTATTTAAAATATCCTATAGATTCCTTTTCTTTTTTGTGTCAACACAAATTAAATAAAATACTATCCATCTCTCCGAAATATTTTGTGTCAACACAAATTAAATAAAATACCGTATAGATTTAATTATTCTTTTTGTGTCTACAACAATTATTTAAAATATCCAATAGATTTAATTATTCTTTTTGTGTCTACAATAATTATTTAAAATATCCTATAGATTTCTTTTCTTTTTTGTGTCTACAATAATTAAATAAAATACTACCCATCTCTCCAAAATATTCTGTGTCAACACAAATTATTTAAAATATCCAATAGATTTAATTATTCTTTTTGTGTCTACAATAATTAAATAAAATATTATCCATCTCTCCAAAATATTCTGTGTCAACACAAATTATTTAAAATATCCTATAGATTCCTTTTTCTTTTTGTGTCAACAGAAATTAATAAAAATATCCAATAGATTTAATTATTATTTTGTGTCTACAATAATTAAATAAAATACTATCCATCTCTCCAAAATATTCTGTGTCAACACAAATATATAAATAGTTGTCACAAAATAAAGTATTATATAAAAGGGATATATTTAATAGTATCGCTATCGTATTTGGTAACTAAATATGCCTCGTTGTATCCTTCAACATAAACATGTTCTCCTCCAATTAATTCGTCACACCCGTATTCATTTGTGCAACTTCTATTTTTGTATAAAATGGGTAATTTTATGCTATTGTGTTTATCTGTCATTGTATAATATTGCCATTTACTTCTAGATACAAATAAAGGTCGCCCCATTAATGGTAATATTCTATCCTTATCTTTGTTTATTTTAGGTGTTAAAATACCAACTTGTCTATATGTGGTGTCGACTGCTCCGACATTTGTCGACACATTAATCGGAATTCTGCGAGGAATAAAATACCTTTCATCGCTTAAAGGCGGCGTATACGGATTTAACAATACATCGTTATTATTATATGGGAAATTAGGAAACATACCTATTATTCCGGAATGGCGAACGGGTTTTCTTTCTTGGATTGTGTTATGAATTTCTATATTTTGGTTTTCACGTGTTTGCGTATAAATAAAATAACATATAAGTAATATTATAATTAAAATAAACACCAATGTTATATTTTCAATACATATTACACCAGGGGGACATTTCTTCATATTATAAGCATATATTTATTTTTTAACTGCCGATGCTGAGAACCCCTTTGCGATAGATGCTAAATTATTCATTGTTCCCTGGTCTATGTTTCCTAACATACCTTGAGCTTGGGATAATAACGGAGTTATACCTTCAATTAAAGGTGTCATTGATTTCATTGATTCGGCCAATTGAAGTTGTTGTTTCATTAATACTTGAGTATCATTCGTCAAGTTTTTAATTCCATCGCTTCCGATTAATTCATTTAATTGTGAATAGGCATCTTTAATAGTTGAAGCATAGTCAATCTTGCTTCCTTTTTTTGGTCGTCCAACTTCAAACCCTGCCTGTTTATTTTCGGGTGTTTCTTCTTCATCGGAAGACGCGATTGATGAATTAAGCACATGTTCAGAATTGTCGTGTTTATTGTCTTTTAAGTGTGATTCACCAGTTTTTTTGTTTGGTTTATCGGTTGGTTGGTCGAACCCTTCTTTTTTATTAATATTTAAAGCAAATAAGTTGGTTAATAAAATAGCGGACCCTAATACAACAACCATATTTTTGCTAAAGTAAGACACAATTAAACCAAAAATGATAAAAAGCAACATTGCGTTTAAATTCGCAACCATTACATACCCCACAAAATTAGTAAATGCCAAGAATAAAACAAAGTATAGAACATATTTGTTTGTTAGAAATAAATTTACCGATGACGAAACTTTCATTATATATATAATTATTAAAAAAATTGAATGATAATTATATTTATGGAATTTAATTAAATAAGATTAAAATGACAAACAAATCCGGAAAATATCAACTAGTATTATCAGAAATTTATAACGAAACTATTCACGGGTTAAGTAATCATGAGGACTATGATATCAAAACTCACTATTTAATAATTGAAACTTTTGGTTATAGACGTATCTCTTATGACACGGACGATTCAAACGATGAATCTCATATTAATGGAATAACCCTAATTTTAAATGTAAATAAGATTGCGAGGTTGTATAATCGTCGGTATACGAGAATTAAAAGTTTAACTCACTCAATTATTCGAAATTACGCAAATATAATTGTTAAAAAAAATTATATTAAACCTGAAATTGCCGAATGTATATATTTAAAAAATAACGAATATGTTGCTATTTTAAAAACGTTTTGGATAAGATTAATCCAAAGAACCTGGAAACGGGTTTTTATTGAAAGACACGCAGTCATTTTAAAACGTAAATCCCCGATTGCTTTAAAGTATAGACTTATTCACGGCAAATGGCCAAATAACTGTAATTATCTTCCATGTTTATATGGTATGCTAAAAATATAAAATTATTTATTTTCGCGCTTTATGACTTTTTCGACCATGTTTTCGTTTATTTCCGCCTTTTTTATGATGTTTTCGAGTATGTTTTCGTTTACCTCCTCTGGTAATGGATTGTTTTTTTGATGATTTTTTATATTTATTTTTTCTTGATGCGGAACTCATTTGATACCTATAACCTCCGCTTGATACACTTGTATCAGGACTCTCCTTGAATATACTATTATTATCATTAGAATCATCATTTGATACATTACTTGTACCATTATTATTAGGAACCTCATCAACAGTAGTTAATACATTACTTGTACCATTATTATCAGCAACCTTAGAATCAATTAATACACCACTATCTGTTAAGGAATTCTTATACAGATCGTTCTTGGTATTTATATCCAGTTCGTCGTAATTTTTCCGTTTGTAAGGGTCATGGTAAGGGTCATTTGATTTCGAGGTAGTAGATGTATCGATACCTGAATCAGTCAGTTTTAATAATTCTGTTAATCCTTTAGTGATTTGTGAAGGTTTTTCTAGACTTAACTTTTCATCAATCTCTTTTATTTCTATTACAATTTTGTTAATTCGTTCTTCATAATCAGCAACTACCTTATCATATTCACCTTTTGATATTGAATTAGCTAAATTTGTGGCACGTTTATCTCGATAGTTTGCTAAATTAGTATCTAGGATTTGTTTTTGATTAACTAAAGTTGTTTTTTGATTTATTAGTTTAGTAGTTTGTTGTTTTATGTCATTAATAAGTTCTTCTTGTCTCTGATATGATTCTGCATTGATATCTAAATTTTTGTTTATATTTTTAATATAATCCTCCAAACCGTCTATTCCCAGCATTACATTCTGTGTCGGTGTTTTGGACTTGTTAAACCTAAAACTATCAACAATTCTTTTGAACATACTCATTATAAATTATAATGAGATAATTATTTAATTGTAATTAAATAATCTAAATTTTGTTTAATATTATTCATTTCGTTCAATATTCTCTGTTGTTCTATTTTAGCATCCTTTATTTTATCTGCGGATAATTGTGTATTTAAAACCAAACTATTTATATGTGCGTTTATTTTTTCCATCGCGTTAATTTGTGCTTGTTTTTCTTGAACGATATAATTATAGTAATTAGTGTAATCGTCCTTGACACTTTCTAAAAATTCGTTTTCTTTTGCTAAAACTTCGATTTGTTTATATTTATTTAGTAAGTATTGTTCTTTTTCCTTAATTTGTTGTTCTATTTTATTAATGTAACCGTCTCTTTCTGTTAAAGTCATACGTATATTTATGGCGTCCATTATTAAATTAAACTATTATTATTTAATAAACATATTTAAAATCTATATTATATTATATATAATTTAGGATGTCTAAAAATATTATTGAACCTATACTAACCCCAGACGACAATCGTTTTGTAATGTTTCCAATACAACACGATGATATTTGGAAAATGTATAAAAAGCAGGTGGATTGTTTTTGGCGCACCGAAGAAATCGATTTAACAAAAGATTTAAAAGATTGGATGACGTTATCGCCCGATGAAAAATATTACATTTCTATGATTTTGGCGTTTTTCGCAGCAAGCGATGGAATCGTATTGGAAAATCTAGCAACTCGTTTTATGAGTGATGTCCAGATTTCAGAAGCCCGCGCTTTTTATGGGTTCCAAATAGCAATGGAAAATATCCATAGTGAAACATATAGTTTGTTGATTGAGACATACATAAAAGATGTTGAAGAAAAGACAAAATTATTAAATGCGATTGAAAATTTCCCGTGTATAAAGAAAAAGGCGGACTGGTCCAAGAAATGGATTAATGATAATCGAAGTAATTTTTCTACAAGATTAGTTGCGTTTGCGTGTATTGAAGGTATATTTTTTTCGGGTGCTTTTTGTTCTATTTATTGGTTAAAGAAACGCGGATTAATGCCTGGTTTAACCTTTTCAAATGAATTAATTTCCCGAGATGAAGCATTACACACCGAATTTGCTATTTTACTTTACGGAAAACTAAAAAAGAAAATAAATAAGAATCGGTTATACGAAATAATAAAAGAAGCAGTAGATATTGAAATTGAGTTTATTTGTGAAGCATTACCTTGCCGGTTAATCGGCATGAATGCCGAATTAATGACCCAATATATTAAATATGTTGCTGACCGATTATGTCTACAATTAGGATATGACAAAATATATAATGTTTCAAACCCTTTTTCATTTATGGAATTAATTAGTTTAGAAAGTAAAGTGAACTTTTTTGAAAAACGAGTCAGCGATTATGCTCTAGCATCAAAAGACAAAGATTTGGATATTTTCGAGTTTAATGCGGATTTTTAAAGTTATGCTCTTAAAATAATTTAAAAACAAATACAATGATAAATTATAAATGATTACTTGTCAGGTATACGGTGGACTAGGTAATCAACTATTTCAAATTTTTACTACGATATCATATGCTATTAAATATAAGATGAATTTTTTATTTTTGTATGAGTCCGTTCATCAAACAAAAACCCGTCCTGGTTATTGGGACACATTTTTAAAAAGATTAAAGGTTTTTACAACTAATAATTTACCTCCATTACAATTAAATATTAGAGAGAAAGGGTTTAATTATACAGATTTGTATATTCCTCAAGAATCATTAAATATTTGTTTAGATGGATATTTTCAAAGTTATAAATATTTTAAAGATAACGAACATATTATTTTTAAAGTTATTATGGTGGACCATATAAAAAACGAGATTCTTTCTCAAGAAGGAATTTCAAAAACTTATTTTGATAATTCGGCAAGTATTCACTTCCGTCTTGGAGATTATAAGAAATTGCCGGAGTATCATCCGATTATTCCTTACGAGTATTATTCAAAAAGTATTTCATTTTTAAAAAATGAAGGTAAACAAATGAATAAAATCTTTTATTTCTGTGAAAATGAGGACCATGACCATGTATTATGTAAAATAAATAAACTAAGAGCAGAATTTCCGGAAATTGTGTTTGTTCGTGAATTTGAAAGTTTAAGTGATTGGCAACAAATGTTAATAATGAGTTTATGTAAGAATAATATAATCGCGAATAGCACCTTTAGTTGGTGGAGTGCGTATTTTAATACAAATCCAGGTCGTCTGGTTTGTTATCCATCTGTTTGGTTTGGTCCAAGATTAGCGGGGCACAATACAACTGATTTGTTTCCTCCAACTTGGAATAAAATTATGTTATAGTTTATTTTCTCGAAACAAATAAGGTTTATTTAAATCAAGCATTAGTTTTATATAATTCGTATGTCTTTTTTCAATATCACTATATCCTTCTCGTTGGACGACTGTTAAAGGTGTAATTAAAAACCACTTATCTATTACTTGAAGGCGTTTCCAATACATATCTATTGCGTATAATTTATGTTTTGTAGTATCCTTTATGAATTGATTTATTCCGGTTTGAAAGTTTTCAATTAGTTTATCGAAATACGTATTTTTTACAAAATATCCTGTGGCACATTGACAATTAGTTATTCTTACATAATTATCATCTATTATTTGGTAAGGCGGAACATTATTTCCAGTTATTAAAACAACATCCCACTCTTTACAATTATTTAAAAATTTATTAAAATTTGTAATAAATAATTGCGGATTTAAAAAGGCGATATCGTCTTCAACAATTAAAACGTGTTCCCAATTTTGTTTTTTAGCGTTTAATAAACATTTTAAATGACTCATACTACACCCAACAGCACCTGAAGCACATTTAATTGCGTTAAATCTTTCGGGGTTATTTATTCCTATTTTTTTTAATTCTTGAATTACTTGGTCTTTTCTATCTGGTCTTTCTTCTAAATTAATGTAATACGCGTGTTTTATTTGCGAAATATCCATATTATATTATCCCGACTATTTTATTTATATCATTATATAAATAAAGTAATTATGGGTTAAATTCAAGGTCTAACATCATATTTGTGTAATCTGTGTGTTGTCCTTCAATATTACTATATCCTGGTCGTTGAACGACTGTTAAAGGTGTAATCAAAAACCATTTATCCGTTACTTGAAGATGTTTCCAATACATATCTAATGCGAAGTATTTACTTTCAGATGGATATTTTATGAATTGATTTATTCCGGTTTGAAAGTTTTCTATTAGTTTATCAAAATAAGTATTTTTTACAAAATATCCGGTGGCACATTGACAATTATGTATTTTCACATAACTATCTTCAATAACCGTATGTTCTCCTATATTGTTTCCGGATAATAAAACAACATCCCATTCTTTACAATTATTTAAAAAATTATTAAATTGTGTAATAAATAACCCGGGATTTAAAAAAGTGATATCGTCTTCAACGATTAAAACGTGTTCCAAATTTTGCGATTTCGCCATTTCCAAGCATTTTAAATGACTTAAACTACACCCAACAGCGCCAAAAGAGCATTTAATTGCGTCAAACCGTTCTGGATGAGTTATTCCTATGTTTGTCAATTCTTGAATTACTTGGTCTTTTCTGTCTGGTCTTTCTTCTAAATTAATGTAATATGTATGTTGTATTTGTGAAATATCCATATTATAAATAATACCCAATTATTTAAATAACTTAAAAATGTAACTATATATTAATTAAATAATGAACGAACTTAATAATTCGGAGTATAAAATAGGTAAAGTATGTCAATTGCTTAAACACCAGATAATTCATGAATCTGATGAATTATACGAATTTACGAATTGTTATTTGAACGATTCACAATGGAGTTACCTTTATGAAAAAGAAATAAAAAATAGAATTAATCAATTGTATGTATTAGTTATACCAATACATACAATAAAAAAATTACAAAAATTTATATGTACGTCAGATTTTGGAACTGAAACATATACAAATTTAATTCATAATAATATGAGTTTTATAGCAGGGTTTATTTATCTTAATAAATCACGAGTAAATTCAAATTATAAATTTATTGAAGTGATTGACTCCAGAATTGGAAAATTAAATATTGTCCAATTTATGATTGAAAAATACGAACAAAAATATAAATATAAACTATTGCCGATTTATATTATAAATTCGGCAAGGAATTATTGGAAGAAGTATTTAACCAATAAATTTAATTTACATTCTGATGAAGAAATTAAAGAATTTATTTGTGAGATAAATAAAAACAACAAGTTTAATTTAAGTTGGGGTTATTTATTTAATTTATTATAAGAGTTACATATTTATTATATACTCCGCGCCAGAATACTCAACCCAATCCGATAACGTAAACGAGGCAAAATCATGAGGTAAATTAAAATCTTTAAACTGAAGTTGATAATCGAATATTATTTTGGTGTCAACATCCCATTTTCTATTTGTAAATAAAGAATCCATTGTATTTAAAAATTCAGTTTCTGTGTGAACCCCGCTGTTGTTTTTTCCGATTCCAGTATACCAAATTTTCATATTATTCATTAAAGTTATATTTATTTTTGGTTATTTTAACCCACCAAGTCCTATTTTAAAATTATTTAGTGTATGTGGTTTAATATATTTATTATTCATATATTGTGGTGGTTGTTGTTTAATATTTAATTCGATTCTTTCTTTTTGAGTAGGATAATATGGAATATTAGTCCAATCATCAGGTGTAACGACGGTTTTCCCTGTTTGAATTATTTTACTTGGATGAATAATTTGACGTGGTGGTTCTCTTAAATCATAATTATAATAATCCTCACTTTCATATGCAACCCCCGTTAAAAAATAACTAATGTTAATAATATAAATTTGTGGGTTATTTACTGTAAATTCGTTGTCGGATTCATTAGAAGATTTTGTATCAATCGAATACATTAGTTTATTAATTGTGTTTATTCCTTCAACTCCATTATCGTTTTGTAACCTCCAAGGGTCTTTTTTACTAACGATTCGCGAAATACCATCAAATAATTGAAGTATTTCAGGACTTCCGATTGGATAAAAGTGTCTTCTATCAATTTTTAAATTATGAACTCCTGCCCTTTTTTGTAGACAATTATCCTCCATACCATATCCCCAATAATTAGGGAACCCATTTATTTTTTCAAAATCGCTTCCCTTAATAACAACAATTCCTCCTAATGTAAATTTAAACCCATAATGGTGTTTTATTACCCCTTCAGAAGTATCATAATCAAATAATTTATTAAACGGCATCGTATCTACATCATTAAATATAAATGAAATATTTTTATAATCATTCGGGTATTTTCGTTTTATAGCTAAAAATCCTATATTTTTGGTTGCTCCTCGATTAAAACTTCTTTTATCGGATTGATGCGAAAAATATATTTCATAGTCAGAAACATCTTCTAATAAATAAGTCATATATTTACAGAAAAAAAACTTTTGTTGTTTTCTGTTTCTATATGGAACAATAAATACACGTTTTGGGATTATACTACTTTCTAACATTTATAAATTAATTGGATTTTAAAATTCTCATTTTTTAACTTGCGTATTTTTGTATAATTACGGCAGGTATTAATTTATCTTTAATTGTTTCTAGTTTTTTAAAACACTTATTTATTGTAACCTCGCTTATTTCGCTAATGTTTTTCACATCTTTTTTACTAATACTTAAATTACAATTTTGGGATATAAAATAAATTATTCCGGCAGCTATTGAATGAGGAGTATTTTCAGGCATTAAATCTAATTGTTCTATTTTTGTAGATATAAATTTACATACTTTTGTCAATTCAGTATTAATATTTAATTTACTACAAAACCTCTCAATAAAATCTTCGGGTTTTATTTTACAGAATAATGTCTTATCTTTGTTTACCACATCTTTTTCAATATTATTAATAATAGATACAGCATTTTTACATCCTTTTGTAGCACACGTTACATCCAATTTAAATATATCAGCAATTTCTTTTGCTGTTCTTGGATATTTATTTATTTTACAAGATATATAGATTGACGCTGCTAAAATACCGTCCCTATTATCACCCCTAAAGGTGGTTTCATATTCAGATATTTTTTTATGGTATCGTATCGCATCATCAATAATCATTTTAGGAACCCCGGCATTTTGTGCCATTGTCGTGATAACTTGGAAATCATCATATTGAGATTTTTCTTTATACGGCATTGATTGCCATTTGGTATATCTTCTTATTTTTCGCATTTCATATGACATCGGACCATTAGATAAAACAGTACATCCATAGGATGATTCTTCGAGCAAAGGATTTATCGGCATTCCACACCTTGTTGGGTCGTTATGCTGATTATCGTCCGCACCGTAATATCTCCATTCCGCAGATTGGTCAACCATATCCTTATATATAATTCCGCAATTGTAATTAGTACACACCAAAAACCCTTCATCAGATAATGCTAGTTTATATTCACATCTTTCGCAAATTTCTCTATTTCCGGATTTTCTATAAATACATTCTAAAGATAAAGGTTTTTTATCAGCATTCACCTCGTTATCAAATATATTCCATAATTTAACCTTATTTATATTATTATGTCTTCTTTTTTTACTTTTATCGGTTGATGTCATATTATTATTTATCTTTCATTTTAATTATATATTTTAAATCAATTTTATTATATATATTATATATAAAATGGGTAATTCGATATCGTCCTCTTCAGTTCAGGATAATACCTTTGATACTATTATTGATTACATCGCAACTCATTATATTTTAACTATGGATTTTAAAAACTTAACTAAACTTTCTGAAAAAGCATATTGTGATAAACTAATTATTCTAACATCTTCAATTTTAGAAAGGTATTTAACAAAACAAGAAGTTGGATATCTCGAGCAAAGAACAAAAAATGGTATCGAAATTAACAATATGTCTAAAGATGCCGTTGTGTTTTTATCGAAGGACCAACTTGACGAATTAGATGTTAAAAATGATGAGAAAAAAACTCTTAAAAAAAAAAGAATGTGTATTGGTATTGCTAAATTTTATATCATAATAGCACACATTTTTGCGGCAATTGTAATGACTATAAATCCGATTTATAATTATTCAGACCAATATGGTAATAAGTTTGTCGCAAATTTATATAATAAAGATAGAATACCTGCCGGAACCATAAAAACTGTTTCTAATATAAACATTTGTAGTAATCGTCTTAATTCGCTTCAATCTGGGATGAATTCAGACAAAATATTAAAGGATGAAATTCAGGTTTCTCCCAAAGTATGTAATATAAACCTAAAGTATGATAATACTTTAAAATCGTTAAGGGATGAACCAGGAATTCCACAATTAAGAGAATTGTATAACGACGATAAATACGATTACTCAACCGGAAAATTTGTCGGTATGTCTGAGTCAACCAGTCGGGAATTTAAACGTGACCTTGAATTATTTTATAATATATTTACCGGAAATAAAAAAATGCCTGAAGACATTCAAGATTTTAGTGACATTAAATTAAAAGATTATTCTAAAATTCCTGCGTGTCAAAACGATAGTTTAAATAACAAATATACCGGGAAAAAAAACAACGAATTGTTTAAAAAATATGCTGAAAACATCAAAACAATGGTTAGACACGCAAATATAAAACAAGGAAAATTATTAGAAATAATAAACATTTTATTTACATTTGTAATTGACCCTCACACAAAAGAAAAAAGAGTTAGAATAAATCCAACATTAACAGAGACAATATTGACTGAAACTGTAAAAAAAACTAGAACCTTAATTATTGATTTATACACAACATGTGAAAAAGATTATGTTAAAGGTGTTCAATTATACGAAGCAATTGTTGACGACATCGGGTTTAAAACAGTTAGTAAGCAAAAAGAAGCATTGGAAAACCAACGAATACAGTTAATAAATATGGATAATAACCGTCCTCGGGTAATCAATTACATAAATCAACCGCCTATTAATCGTCCTCCGGCAATCAATTACATAAATCAACCGCCTATTAATCGTCCTCCGGCAATCAATTACATAAATCAACCACCTATTAATCGTCCTCCGGCAATCAATTACATAAATCAACAACCTATTAATCGTCCTCCGGCAATCAATTACATAAATCAACAACCTAATTTAATTAAACCCCCCACAATTAATTATTTGACTCAATCATCAAGTAAACCCCTTGAATTTAAAGAAATAAATACTCCTATAAATTTAGTTGATTTAGGCAAACAACAAAAAATAAATCAATTAAACGCACAAGTATTAATAAACCAAAGGAATGAGTTAAACGACAAAGTTAAAGCCCTCAGATTAAAAGAACAATACGAACAAGATGAATTAAATAAGCAATTTAAATTAAATGAAGAAATAAATAAAGAATTAAACATAAAACATAAAGAAATAAATGCTGAAATTAAACAACTAAATTTAAATAATGGAGCAATCGAAAACTTAGCAGTAAACCCTAATAATAATGGTAAAAAACCGTTCAGTTTTAGAAATTTATTTAACCGGACATCGGTTGATAAAAAAGACGAACCTTCTCTTAATAAAGATACCACCTCTATAGAGGCAATTCAACCAAAAAATGATACAATTGTAGAAGTAAATACAGAAAACGAAAATAATACACCTACAGAAGAAATGCCAACTCAAGAGACAGAACAAACAGCAAATAATACGCCTACAGAAGAAATGCCAACTCAAGAGACAGAACAAACAGCAAATAATACACCTACAGAAGAAATGCCAACTCAAGAGACAGAACAAACAGCAAATAATAAAACATATACGGTTGAATATTATGATACGAAAAATAAGATTTATTACGTTGTTAAGGATGGGAAAAAGTTTATTACACCAACTCGAACATTTGGAGATAATCTGAAAGTTAAATTAATTGAGATAAATAACCCTGACGCGGAAACAGGTATTGAATTCGACGAACAACTCGCAGGAGAACATCCATCTGCTATCGAAGGGGATACCAAAAACTATACTTATGAATATTTTGATGTTTTAAAAAATAAATACTATATTATTAAATTTAAGGATGGGGGTAACACAATGGTAAAAGATGAATACGACACACAACAATACTCCGATAACTTTAATGTAAAACTAGTTAGAGTTAATGACCCAAAAGTGTTGTATTATTCATATTTTTTAGAAAAGACTCCTATATTTGTGGATGAACCAATGCCATACTTTACTGTTGAAAACGGAATTGTGAACTATTACAAAACCCCAATTGAACACACGGAATTAGGGGTTCCTATATTGGTGGACCAAGTATTTAATTACTCACTAAGTGAATCTAATATACAAATCGAAGATAAAAATATATTTAAAAACATTGAAGCATATGAATATTACGATGTTATATCTCAGAAATACTACACGATTACACAAAAGGTTGGAATGGCTGAACAGTCTGTCGCATCAACATACGTACATTATCGGAAGATTACGAACAATAGAGAATATGGAAGTAATCAATCAGTTCAACTAGTTTATGTAAATGAACCGAATACAGAGTATTATTCTACATTTAGAATGATACTCAAGAAACAGGACGACCCGAGTATGCCGTATTATACTGTTAATTATACTAGTGAGGGTAATCCACCAAATAGTGAAATTGAAAATTTAGTCTTTACTGAATTTCCTAAAAATGAAAATGGACAAGTTATATGGATAGATAAACCTTTTAAGTTATCCTATGGAAATTTATATTCTAGTGATCAATCAGGCGGAAAACCCAAAAAAAATAAATATACAAAAAAATCAAAAAAATCTACAATTAAAAAACGTGGAAATAAAAAGAAACAAGGTCGAAAAACTTATAAAAAACGTGCAAATAAAAATACACGAAAACAGTAATATAAAAATATAATATATTTACAAAAATATATTATAATTCGCGGCAGTATTATTTAAGAACGTCCTCCTACAGCAGCAGAACGACTTGCGGCAGCAGATGCCATTCGTGCGGCGGAGGCGGCGCGTGAAGCAGCAGCAGATGCGGATCTAGCAGCAGATGCGGAACGAGAAGCAGATGCGGAACGAGAAGCAGATGCGGCGCGTGATGCGGCTTTTGAGGCACTACGAGCAGCAGATGCGGCGCGTGAAGCAGCTTTTGACGCATTTCGCGCTGCCATTCTTTTTGCGGTTTTATTGCGTTTTCCTAAATTACGTCTGGATGCCATTTGTATATATATATATATTAATTATAAAAAAAAATTCCTAAACTTTGATAATTAAATTTAAGCCATTGAGCGAGACATTGCGGCAGCTAAATTTGCGGCAGCAGAACGTCCTCTAGCAGCAGAACGTCCTCTTGAAGCAGAGCGTCCTCTAGCAGCAGAACGTCCTCTAGCAGCAGAACGTCCTCTTGCGGCAGAACGACCTCTTGCGGCAGAACGACCTCTTGCGGCAGAACGACCTCTTGCGGCAGAGCGATTTCCTTTACGACGATAAACTTTTCTAGTAGCCATTGTATATAATATATAGTTATAAAATATTATTTCTAAATATATAAAATTTAAAATTACCAAATAGTATTTGTTGAATGCCAATACATTTTATCTCCTTTTTTTATATTATAAATAGTCCTAAATATTTCCATTCTAGATAATGGAACATTAGTTCTATATTTATCTAAAGGATGTGGATTTGTTTTTAGTTGAGCCTCTAAAGCCTTTTTATTAATTTTTTGTCTTTGTTGATACGCGTAATAAACGAAAAATGCTTGATATGATAACGCACGTATAGGAATAATATCTGAATTTTTATCTTGCCAGTCTCTTAAATATTCTCTACAAATAGCTAATCCAGATATATCTGCTAAATCTTCTCCGACACTTGGTAACGCATCAAATTTAATGCCGTCATATTTCGCAAACGTCTCGTATTGTGTAACAACATCATCTTGTATTTTTTTAAAATGTTGTTTATCCTTATCAGTCCACCAATCGTGTAATTTTCCCTCGTGGTCGTATTTACTTCCGAAATCGTCTAATGAATGCGACATTTCGTGTGCCAACGTAAACCCTAAGTGTGCTAAATTGTATTCAATACCTCTTTCATCTAAATCTAAAAAGGGTTTTTGGATATATCCAAGAGGAATATAAATTGCGTTCTCGGAAGGAGTATATGACGCATTAACAACGTATGCCTGAGACCCAATAAATTTTGGCGGCGTTAGGGACCAATCTATAAGAGGTATATCAATAATAGGTTTTCCGTCCAATTTAACTCTTTGTTCGTTTCTCCAGTTTGATATTTTCAAATAATTTCCCCATCCATCATTATCTGTATAATTTAATAAAGGGTCTTCTCTTAATGTTTTTGGAGACCCAATAATCAATTTAAAATGCTTAAATTTTAATAAAGCATACTCTTTGGTTTTTGGTTGTAACCATTTATTTCTTGAAACAATTCGGGTAAATACTGTTTTTAAATCCTCCGCCATCGTTTTTAAATAATCTATATACTGTTTATTTTCATAACGACTAATATATTCATTTGTTAAAAAAGAATTAAACGCATACCCTAACCCAAAAACTGGTCCAAGGTCATCATAAACTGCCGCGGTTTGTCCAGTTACAAATTTTCCATTAAACTCAAAATATACGCGATAACCATCTTGGTTTTGTCTAACTAATTGTCTAATATAATTATAAATCCAGTATGTTCTCCATTTTTCTGTATCCCAATTTTTTTTCAATAGTTGTGTACAACAATCTAAGTAATTTAAATCTCCAGATATAAAAAAATCAGGAGTTTTTTCAAATCCTATATATTTACTTAATTGCACCCAATCAAATCCATACTCATCCATTGCTATTTTGGTAGTTACAATATTATAATAATTTGGGTCATTTATTCTTCCAACACATTCGAATAATTGGTTGAGTTCAACTTCTACATCATAAATATCTTTAACATTAAATCCGTGGTTTTTTCCAAATACAAATTCAAATAAATTATTCAAGTATTTAAAAAATTGTCTTTTGTAATTTGATTTATATGCTAGGTCTGTTCCGTCATCATAATATAAATTAATATCAATCAAGGTAAGTTTTCCAGGGTCAATATAACATCTATAAATCTTAGGGTTTTTATTATCTGGGAACACATTAAAATTAAACGGAAGTCCCCACGATATAATTTCGTTTCGGTTCATTACTCCTAATAATTTCCACAAATTGTTGTTATCCTTTCTTAAGTCATCAATCATATTTAATGTTTCATTTGCGTATTGTTTTACTTGACTTAATGATGACCCTTTTAATTGAGATTTATAAAAATTTCCGATTTCTCTGGATTTTTTTGTATCATTATCCCGTGTATATTCTTTAACTATTTCAAGTAATTCGCGGTATACTTTATACTGAACTAATCTAAAAGAGTCTAATTGTGTAATATATTCTTGATTTTTATCAAGCGACGCTTCTTTAATCCATCTATAATTTATATAGGAGTAAAAATCATTATTTGGTGTTATTTTAGATGGCGTGAAAGGTATCTTAAACAATTTATTAATTTCCTTATTTAAAGTTATGTCTACAGGTTTCATTTTATCTTCAAATGTGTTAAATACATTCGAGTATGTTTTACATATTTCTTGTCTTTGACCACTTGTTAAATTAGGAAGAACCCTGATTTTTTGGGTTTTATTGTGTTTAGGTTGTTTATTATGCCTTGTGATATTTGTCATATATATAAATAGTTTATTTTATTTTATATTCATAATTATTTAATAGTTCATCATTATATACCAATTTTCCAGAGGGTTTATATGATGTAATCGGGGTATAATTTTTATTTTGTATCGGTTGTTTTGAAGTTGTATTTGATTCCTTAATATTAAAGAGTTGTTGATTTGTATCATTGTGATTATATTCTGATTTATTTGTATTATTATTTTCATCGATTTTTTCTCCATATTCATTAACGACAATTCCGGTTTTATTTTTTATTTCGTCACGAACATATGAAGGAACCCAATGTTTCCAAGAAATAAAAAGGGTATTTGGATGCGTATAATTAACGTTAAACCCGTTTTTTTTTAGTTTGTCTAACAAGTATGCGATACATGAAGCATTATCATATCTTGGAACCCCAATAATAATTTCAGGAACAATAAACCAACAAAACTGTTCGTTTATATTTTGTCTCGATGTGGTTTTTATTCTTACGTGGACACGATTTAATATTTTATTAAATAACGTTAATTTACCGAGGTCATGATTCTTTTTTTTTTCATAAAGGTCATCTATATTTAATTTATCCGAAAAATCTTCTGTATTTTCAAGAGTAAATATATCGGACATTTACACAAACAATAGAAAAAAATATATATAAATAAATGTAAATAATTATTTATATATGGTGGAAAATACAATCAAACATTTAGTTATTTCTGGTGGAGGTCCGACAATAATACAGACATTAGGAGCAATACAATATTTATTTGAAAAGAACTTTATAAATATTGATAATATACAATCTATATATGGCACTTCGGCAGGTGCCCTTCTTGGAACCATATTATGTTTAAGACTTGAATGGGACGATATTACAGATTATATTATTAAACGTCCATGGAACGAAGTATTTCCGATTAATGTAAAAAGTATATTTGATTCGTATACTAAAAAAGGTATTTTTGATATAAAACTAATTGAAAAATGTATTAAACCTCTGTTTGACGCTAAAGATATATCCGTTAATGTTACCCTAGAGGAATTTTACCAAATTACAAACATAGACTTACATTTTTATACATTTGAAATAAATAATTTTGAATTGGTAGACATATCTTTTAAAAGTCATCCATCGTTGTCTTTACTAACTTCTTTACAAATGTCTTGTGCGTTTCCTATCATAATTTCGCCGGTTTTTTTAGAAGATAAATGTTATATTGACGGTGGGATTACGTGTAATTATCCATTAAGTAAATGTATTGAAACAAACTCAAATATAAATGAAGTTCTCGGTTTTAAAAATCAATACGATAATTATGGACAAAATAATGTTGACATCAACTCGACGTTGTTGGATTTTATCATTAATTTTGTATGTAAACTTATTTATAATTATGATACATATTTGGAACAACCACCCATACAAAATGAAATTATATGTAATTGTAAATTGTTGAGTATTTCCCAGTTATCAATAGTTTTAAAATCTGTTGACACAAGAAAGGAATTATTGGAGAATGGTAGACAAATATCTAAATTATTTTTAGAGAACCGTATTTAAAAATTCTTCTAAAGTAGCCTTTGATGGTTTTGCGTCATATTCGATAATTTGTCCGTTTTTCAATAATTTAATGGTGGGATAACCTTCAATTTTATATTTATTAATAATCTTTTCAATTTCTGGGTTTTCATTAGTGCAATCTATATGTGTAAATATAATTGTGTACCCATTAACTGTTTTATTTTCGTATTCTTTTTTTAAATCATCCCAAATTGGTTTTGCTTTTTTACAATGAGGACACCAATCAACCGAAAATAACATAAGTTCTGCTTGAGATGTGTTATTGTTGTTATTATCGGTATTGTTTTCTAAATTATATTTAAAGTTATGTTTGAATTTTGAAACGTAAAAATAAATAGAAACAGAAATAAATATTATAATTATTGCGACCATAAAAATGGTTGAAGTATTAATTCTACTTGTATACCCTTTTACTTTTTTCGTAAATTCCGCATACATATTATATATTCTTATTGAGAATAAATAACAAAATGATTAACGAATATAATATAAATATAAATATTAATACTTATATTATGTTGTTTAGAAATATAGATGGCAAGATTATTGAAATAAAAAAATACAACTTTGTGAATGATTATATTTATTATACGAAAATAATGGAAATGAAAAAACCTTTTTCTAAAGTAATAAAAACACAAAATAACTTAAATTATTCCAATATGATTATAGACAATCACCTTAAACCCGACAAAGTTATTATCTAACTATTTATTATGAATAAAACCAGGAAAAAAATATATACTAATGATGATTATAATAGTGGAGATGGAATGTTGACAAGTGTATGGGGACCAAGTTTGTGGCATTATTTACACATTATGAGTTTTAATTATCCAAATAAACCTACTGAAAATAATAAAAAGCATTATCGCGATTTTGTAATTAATCTTAAAAATGTGATTCCGTGTGTTTTTTGTAGAGAAAATTTAAAAACTAATTTTAAGGTCTTGCCTATAACTATGGCAACTATGAAAAATCGAGAAACCTTCTCTCGTTATATATACAATTTACACGAATTAATTAATAAAATGTTAAATAAAAAAAATAATTTAACTTATGAAGATATTAGAGAAAGATACGAACACTTTAGGTCTAGATGCGTTACTAGCAAACCATCCATATTAAAAAAAACGATTAAAAAGAGCGTAAAAAAGGAAAAGGGATGTACGGAACCTCTTTACGGAAAAAAATCAAAATGTATTATTAAAATTGTCCCGATTGATGACAAAGGATTAACGTTTCAAATGGATAAAAAATGTATTAAAACCCGAGAATAATATTACATTCCAAAACTAGAAAAACTATTTAAAATCGGTTTAGGTAAAAATTCGTTATTTACAGCGTTATAATTTGGCACTTTTTTACATTCAAAACTTGGTTCAGGACAACGAGCACACGCCGGACACGCCTCGCATGGTTTATTTTTATAAATAACTACTGGGTTACACGCAGGACAAACTGGTGGGACTACTTGTGATTTTAATATATATAAATCTTCTTGTCCTGGAAGTATTTGATTCTTCGGCACACCTTTAGGCAAAGAATTATAATAATTAGGATATTGGATATTATTTTCTTGATTTGTTGGTTCATTGTATGATTGATTATTTCGTGTTGGATATGGATAATTTGTGTAAGTAGTGTTTGTATTTGTATTTGGTGGTGGTGTAGGATTATATGGTAGTGTTGTAGGATTATATGGTGGTGTAGGATTATATGGTGTTGTAGGATTATATGGTGGTGTAGGATTATATGGTGGTGTAGGATTATATGGTGGTGTAGGATTATATGGTGGTGTAGGATTATATGGTGG
>Ga0209768_10000642_pt1 | contig 23247 bp, 26 predicted proteins | sample LauGreSBDMM110SD_3_FD_187564 | JGI IMG/M metagenome (GOLD analysis project Ga0209768, IMG submission 187564) | Freshwater lake microbial communities from Lake Michigan, USA - Sp13.BD.MM110.SD (SPAdes) (version 2) | ecosystem: Environmental > Aquatic > Freshwater > Lake | place: Lake Michigan... | reverse complement strand
TATATTATTCTGGTATAGATTTATATTTTACTCTTAAACTCCTTCGAGCGGCTATTAAATATATTTTACCCTGGTGCCGTCAAAAACGGTGTTTTAAATTACCAATGGTGTAAACCCAGAACACTGCCGTTCACGCTGTTCACGTCCGCGTTCCGGTCGCACATCTCCAGATAAACACAATGAAAAATATATAAATATTTTTATTATATACATGTATCATAATGGATTACCAATTAAAAATTAAAGAGCTCGAAGAGGAGAATGCGATGTTAAAAGAGCAACTAAATAAATATTTATTGAAAAACAAAACATATTATGAAAATAATAAGGACGAACATAAACAAAAGGTAAAAGAATATCAACAACGAACTAATTACAAAAGCACGTATGTAGCATCACCAGACAAAAAGAAAGAGTATGCCCGACGAGCATATTTGAAAAAAAAAGAAAAACTCCAAAATGAAAAGCAAGAGGGCGAGAACGTTTAGGAAAATTATATAACTTTAATTCGTAAAATTATATAAAAGTAAAATATGTGTAGTAATTATATAAGATGGGATATATTTACAAAATAACCAATAGGACAGATAACAAAATATACGTCGGTCAAACTATACGTGATGTAGAAGAACGTTGGAAAGACCATTTAAAAAAAAGAAGCAATTGCAGATATCTAAAATCTGCGATTAATAAATATGGTGTTGATAATTTTGAGTTCAAATTAGTATGTATAACATTCGATAATCAATTAGATGATATGGAAATAAAATACATTGAACAATATAATTCTTTGGTTCCGAACGGCTATAATTTACGACTAGGAGGAAATAGCGGGAGACATAATGCAGAAACAAAACAAAAAATTTCAGATACTTTGAAGAAGAGATATGATAATGATATTATTCGTTTAAATAATCCTCGAATAGGAAAACCGCTTAGTGAAATAACCAAGAAAAAATTAAGTGAAGTCCATAAAGGTAAAAAAAATAGTCAAGAATCAATAAATAAAGGCATTATATCAAGAAGAAAAAATAAAGTAATACAACTAGATATTGACGGAAATAGATTAAACTTATTTGATAGTTGCAAAGAAGCAGGAGAATACATAGGGACAACATCATCAAACATATCTATGTGTTGTAATGGAAAGACAAAAACTGCAAAAGGATTTCTTTGGAAATATGAACCTATTATCAAATAATGCACATGATAAGTATTTCAATTATTATGTGTATAAAAATTCGCTTCTGCCCTGGATCGAACAGGGGATCTTCAGGTCTTTGCATAATGGTAACGATACCATCATATAACAGCCTGACGCTTTACCACTAAGCTACAGAAGCATTGAGTAACTTTTCGGCAAACTCATTCCGTATACACCCGGTAAGGGATTTGAACCCTTGGCCACAACCTGTCGTCTGCATATATGCAGGTAAAAGGGTTGCGCTCTACCAACTGAGCTAACCGGGTATATTGAGACATTAAGGCTGTCTTGGATTTCCAGAAATACTATTATCAAAAATACATTCTATGCACAATTTTACAGGGTTTTTGCACGGAGAGGGATTCGAACCCTCGAAAAGTGGGTCTTAAGTCCACCGCCTTAGACCAACTCGGCCATCCGTGCATTTTCCGAGTTGCCTGAATCGAACAGGCGACACATCGATTTACAGTCGATTGCTCTACCAACTGAGCTAAACCCGGATTGGGTAGTTTTAAGACTTACCCTGGTCTATTGCTCTAATGCGGTTTCGAACCGCAGACCTTCGGCTCATAAGACCGATGCTCTAACCAACTGAGCTATAAGAGCGACTACACCCACCCCCCTGGGTATTATTTCCTCCTATTTTAGCTTTAATACGTTTATCTAGTATATATATCTACCATGCCGAAACGTATGGGACTTGTAATGAATATCGGTCCACCTCGGGCTACTTTACCTTCGCCGATCGACTCCATTTCCTCCCATTCTGAAGACTTCCCCTTTTCCGATCATTCCACCTTCGTCCTTTATCTAGAACCAATCTATAATTCCTATTTGCTAACATATCAAAATATTATCACCCTTGACTGTGTCCCAAATGGTCCTCTCGCCGCCATGGTTGCACTTATCCATTTTCCCAAACTGTCTGAATTTCAATCCTCTCTAGTAACCTTTCAAGGCCAATCGTGTGTCCCTACACTCCTTCGTCAACCCGTGTCCAAGATTGGTAATCCGTTCAAGACAACAAATGCGTTTATGGGATCAGACGATATACCATCAGTGTTTTCGTATCTTCGTTCACACGGATATCAAGTTGATACGTCTCTCCTTCTATCCAATCACGTTCTTATAGGAGGTGTTTCCGATACCCGATATTCCGGAAATCGCAAAATGATTGCTATGGTGTCTCTGCATAACTCGTAACGCGTGCTCTAAAATATTTGTGTTTATTGTTTTATACACACATGTTATATGCGTATTTTGAAACTCATTCAACGTAATATGTTGCAAGTAGTCTTCTCGGACGCGCTCGATTTGTCTATTGGCTCGTCGCGTGCGTTTATTCACAACAATAGTGCCGTATTGTCTACCATCGCGGTTCATCCTTCACACCAAAACCGCGGATTTGGAGGGAAAATATTAGCCGAAACCGAACAGACACTCAAAAACTTATTTCGTGTAACAAATATCCATTTACTTGCATGGCAACCATGTGGGTCAGTTAATGTAGTCGAATTTTATCAAAAAAATGGGTATATTATCTCAGATAATCGCGTTGATACCTATGATGATCAGGTCCAACTATACGATCTCGTTCGATTACACAAACTCATTCACTAATTTCCAAGATTAATATTATTTTTGTATTCTCATTTTTATATATGTAATATAATGCAACTTGCAATTGTTATTCGAAACAATATTGTGGATGTGTCCATATATACCCGATGCAGCGGGCTTATCGGGACAAGTCGATCGATAGTTGATCGACAGTCGGCCTCGTTGGCGAACATTCATGTCCAAGAACCATTCAGACGCCTTGGATACGGCAGTATTGTTCTTCAAGAAACAGAGCGTTCGTTAGTGGGATTATTCGACGTCTCTTCTATTGGAGTTCTTGCATGGCAACCTTGCGTCGGGTGGGATGTTATCGATTTTTACAAAAAAAATGGGTATAAAACAGCAGATGATCGAGTGGGGTCGTTTGACGATTATTCGCAACTATATGATCTAGTGCGAATGCATAAGAAGGCTCTTACAAAAGGCACGTATACATCGATCTATAACCAAGCTGTTATACATAGTCCATATTCCGTATTCTCGCGACTGCGGTAATTCATACGAATTTTTTACTCATATTTCCTTCGACACCAGTCAAATGAAATATCCACTTATCTTATATGAATGTCGGCAAACCCTATTTCCACGCCGTCCTTGGACGATTCTGAACCAATATCTGGTATAGAACCCAAGGTTATTGGCGAAGGCACGTTTGGTTGTGTTCACAAACCGCCCTTGAAATGTAATAACAACACACGTCGGAAAAAAGACAGTATTTCGAAATTAATGACCGAACACAATGCTACCAAAGAGCTTGGTGAGTTTAACCATATTGATGCAGCCGACGCCGACAAACATTTTTATTTAGGCAAACCAGACAAATGCAAATTAGATCCCATGTTAGACAATATGCGTGCGATCAATAATTGTCCCTCCAAAAAGTTTCATCCTGAGAAAATTCGGGAATATGCACTGCTCGTGATGAAATACGGCGGCCAAGATCTTGATGCATTTGGCGAAGAGGTTCAGACTTGGACAAAAACCAAGGAACATGTTGACGCAATTGAACTATTTTGGTTAGAAGCCGTTCGCCTCTTTTATGGTCTAAAAGTATTACACGATAATAATGTAGTTCATCACGACATAAAACAACAAAATATCGTATACGACCAATCGACGAACCGGGCGAATTTTATTGATTTCGGGTTTATGGAGAAGAAGTCCACACGTATTTATGCGTCGAAAATATCGTCGAACTGGCTCGGTAATAGCCACCATTGGTCGTTTCCACTTGAAGCAGTTTATTGGAATAAAGATGAATATATGAGGGCGGCGTCGAGCACGGGAAGGACTACGAAGGCATATAAAGCATTCGCTAGGTCGGTTGCGAACAATTGCGGATATTTTTTTACAAGTGTGGTCATCGCTAAGTCTCAAGCGAAAAGAAACGCCGCAGTCAAAGTGCATGCAGACCGCGCGTTTAAAAATGTTATTAAGTTTGAACCGACTCACGCTTCTTACAACCAGTTTATTGATAAATCTATTGATAGTATTGATTCATATGGTCTTGGAATTGCGCTTATGTTTGTTCTACATCGATCCAAGCATTTATTGTCTGATGAATTTTATACAAATGTCATGAACATTGTTGTGAATATGTTGGAGGGGGGAGTATTTCTACGTTCTACGCCCGAACAATTATTAGCACAATATGAAGACGTTTTGACGAACAGTGGTCTGCTTGAAAAACATAACAAGCATATTAAGAACCATTTAATTGCGAATGGGGTGTCGACCGAATTGAAGGTTGCTGCGGCAATCGACAATAGTAGCTTTATGATTGTAATACCTCCTGCTACGGAAAATGAGAATATCGAAATTGATAGAGACTGTCCCGCCGGAAAAGAGTTTAATCCGCTTACAAAGCGCTGTGTGAATGTGTGTGCGCCCGGGAAAGTTAGAAACCCTGACTTCAAATGCGTTCGCGATAAAATTGTCGCACCGGAACCCAAAGTTAAGACCTGTCCCGACGGAAAGGAGATTAACCCCACGACGAAGCGATGTGTTAAGACATGCAAGGTTGGTCACATTAGAAATGCCGAATTTAAGTGCGTTCGTGATAAAATTGTCGCACCTGAACCCAAAGTTAAGACCTGTTCCGACGGAAAAGAGGTTAATCCGGTGACGAAGAGATGTGTTAAGACATGCAAAATCGGTCAGGTTAGAAATGCCGACTTTAAATGCATTCGCGATGCTACTACGCGCAAAACGCGGAAGGTTAAAATTCATTCTAAGAAATTGAAGAGTCCAGAGGCACATAATATATTCTCTCGCACTGCATAAAATATAAAAATCAAATAAAACTTAAATAATTTCCATTATAATCACTAATGGAAATTACAGAAGAAGAAGACATGATGTTGTATATACATTTTTCAAAAAAAAGGATTGACGAATACATACTAAAAAATGAATATCAACTCGCTTTTAACTATTTAATAGTTGTTCTTGGGAGATTAGACGACGATTATAAAAAGCATATTATAGATTATTATAGTAAAAAAACGATACAATGCAATTTTGTAACAGGGGCACATAGTCGATAGCCTACACCGGAAGCGACGGATCTTCGGAACACTGCCGTTCACGTTGTTCACGGCCGTGTTCTAGTCGATCACCTTCGCTCTCGCTCCGGCTTCCTCCAACATTCTTCGGACGTATCCGGATTTCATTCGATAAACTTCGGCGATCGACTACGCTTTCATCCAAAACTAACGGATTTATTTGTTCCGCTAACGGATTCGGTCGAGTCACAAGAGTTCCTATACTCATACAGTGTGGACATTTGCAATAGGTTTCGTTACCATATTCTTTGCTAAAATCATATTCACAATCAGGGTGTAATATCATTTTGCAAAATGCGCAACGTATTAATAATTGTGTATTAATAGGTTCTCGACAAATAAAACATATCTTTGTTAAATCATGCAAGGACCTTTTTGAAAAACAGCCTCCCATATTTCAATGAATTGTATTGTATATGTTAAATTAGTAACAAAATCAATTTTATCGGAACTCCTTCGTTCATATTCATCGAACCATATCCTTATATGGTTCGATAAATACGAACGAAGTGTTTGGAGGGAACGTATGCGACAGTCGAGGATTCCTTTTTATACTAATGTAATAATTATATTAGTATAATTTAATATTCGTTCAATGCCGGAACCATACCAAAATATAATTTATAGTTTAGTAAGAGATAATGAGTCAAACTTCTTTACTGAAGAGAATTTTTATATATTGCATTGGCTCTATCGCATAAGAAAAGAAAAATGTAGTAGAGGAATTCGAACCGGATTCATCCAACCAGATTTTCTGTGGGTTATTTTTAGACCAATGATGCAAAGTAAGAAGCTGTGGAGAACCAATGATGATATCAGAATAGCCGTAAATCTCTGGTGCAGTAATCGTGCTGAAGCCGAAGAAAAATATGGTCATATAAGTGATTGGGATGTGTCCAGTGTGACGGACATGAGTAAGCTGTTCATGGACAAGGCAGAGTTCAATGATGACATGAGTAGGTTGTTCACGAACAAGGCAGAGTTCAATGATGACATTAGTCACTGGAACGTGTCTAATGTTACTAACATGAGTTACATGTTTTACGGAACAAGTGGATTCAACCAATCTATTGCGGATTGGGACGTGTCTAATGTTACTGACATGAGGAGCATATTTATGTGTGCCCATTCCTTCAATCAACCGATTGGGGATTGGGACGTGTCCAAGGTTACCGACATGGATAGCATGTTTTTTGGTGCAAAGGTGTTCAATCAACCTATTGAAAATTGGAATGTATCCAAGGTCATCAAGATGAATCACATGTTTTGTTGCGCAAGGTCTTTCAATCAAGCTATTGGGAATTGGGAAGTATCCAATGTTACCAACATGGCTTTCATGTTTAGTATGGCAGATGTCTTCAACCAAGATATTGGGGGTTGGAATGTATCAAACGTGACCAATATGAAGGGCATGTTTAGTAAAGCACTTGAATTCAACCAATCAATTACAAATTGGAATATTGATAGATTAACGGATGACCCGCAATATTTATATGAATTTTAGTAATAATTAAGAATAAGTATCATAACTAAATAAAAAAATATAATTTTGTAATCATGTTTCAATATTATTAGTTATAAGGTGTAAAAAAGATATGTTTTATTTTTCGGGATCTCGACAAATAAAACATATCTTTGTTAAATCGTGCAAGGACTTTTTTGAAAAACAGCCTCCCATATTTTGGAGCGATCCGTAGCCGAAGGCGAAGCGTAAGTTGAGCGATTTAACTCCGCAGACGCTAGTCGAAGGAGTTCAATGAATTGTATTGTATATGTTAAATTAGTAACAAAATCAATTTTATCGGAAAGAAAATAGCATAAAGCGAAATTATGAATATAATATATTATGTCTTCTGAAGATGATATGGATTTGGGCGCGCTAATAATTAAAATTGGATATGGTAAGATCGGTAAGAATTTTAAGGACATACCCAAATATTTGAACAAGATTTATGATAACTGGGGCTACCAAACCCACAATAATGTTATTTTTATATTTGAATTAGATAAAATGGAGTATCCTAGAAGAGCACCGTCTTATGAATATTATTGGAATAATGATGTATATAATGACCCAGAGCTCCCGGATGATTATAAAAAGGCGGTTCATAAAGTATGTTGTCTACGAATTGTTGGAGGCGCTGAAAATCATGACGAAATGGTAGCTCATTTGAGAACCATAATTGAAAAGTATGGTCTTGACGCATATGCGGACGCGATTAGAATTCTTGGGTTTGAAGAGGATTGTTGGCTGTAATGCTTCGAACTCCTTCGCCAAATGGCTCGCTCCACACTACCTGCGGAGTTCACTTGGGAAACTTCGTTCATATTTATCTCCTTTCCCTTAACCATACCACTATAAACCCAACCGTTATTATAACAAGCATCATGATGAATAATTTACCGGATTGATTCAATATTAAAAGCACTTCAATTTTGTAGTGTGCTTAGAGCGAACCGTAGATAAAATTGAAATTAAAAATATAAATAATATCACGTTTATATTTTTAAAATGAACAATTCCACACAAACTCCGACTGACGTCCACGTTCCCATCCAGATAACTTTCAAGGAAGAGGTGTCCGATCACGATGGTTATTGCAGTGGTGGCGAATGCGAACTTACAACGCGTATATACAAAAAGGTTATCCATGTAGACGTTGGCGAAATAGCTAATCGTTTAGAATATTTCACCAAGTATGCAGACGAAGTTATCTGCAACGACGACGGGTCCTACTATTGTGATCTGAGAGACGACGCAAAAACCGCGGGGTTACAAAAACATGATCATCGCGTTACTGTTTTGAATGTTGAAGTTATAGAAACTCCTTCGATATGCGTTGCACATCTCCGGAGTTCAGTCGCTCTCCTTCGCTGACGCTTCGGTTCGCTCCAACATAAAATAATAAAGAATTCAGAAAACTGCGGTTCGCTTCGCATCACTTACGTTTTTGTCCAGACTTCACTTCATGGATGCGGGTGGGCTGTATAATAAAAACAATATAAAGTTTACATCATCCGAATTGTATCAATGGAAAATATACTACATACATCGACGCCTAACAATCCACCAATGTTCGGGGGCGCAATATGGACATCGTTGATATTAGCCCTAGTAACCTATATAGTAAATCGGGTGTTAGAAGCCCCTAAAAATATATTCATGGATGTAAACAGCATATTAGCATATTGTTTAGGTCGGAAAACTGTGGTATTAGAAGGTGAAATCTTGCATAAATCTCGTTATTTTGGCGGAACCGATATAACCGTATTATTTAGCACGAGATTTAATGCTGCTTGGGCACACATTATTGAAAATATGCAAAATAATAGTATGATAATCAATATGCGCGAGGTGTTAAAGAAACATGCATCAGAAACTGACCAAGACACCGTGTTTATAGCCAACCAAGCATGGTCCTTTTTGATAGACAAGGAACGCGATATTTATGCGGTAACCCGCATGTCTAACGTTGATAGCAATAATGATAAATCTGGAAGTGAGGAACGACGTATTAAATACACCATTGAACTTTATTCGAGCAAGGTCTCCGTAAAAGAACTCGTTTCGTTTATAGATGATATTACAAATAAATACGTCGAGAATATGAATAAGCTGCGCGACAATAAACAATATGTATATACTCTGGAAAAGAGTTCATATGACGAAGACCGATTGTCGTGTTGGAGTGAACATCAATTTGAAAGCAATTTTACATTCGATAACATCTTCTTTACCGGTAAAGCGGAATTGATGAAACAACTCACGTTTTTCTTAGAAAACAAACAGTGGTATGCTGACCTAGGCATTCCATATACACTCGGTATCGGATTGCACGGGCCGCCCGGGACAGGTAAAACATCCTTAGTAAAATGCATTGCGAATTACACAAAACGTCATATCATAGTATTGTCGTTGAAATTAATAAAAACAAGGAAACAACTCTACGATTTTTTCTATGAAAACTATTACAATAACAAAAATAAAAATCCTATCCAATTTGATAAGAAAATATTGTTATTAGAGGATCTTGATTGCTGCGCAGATATTGTGTTGGCTCGCGATAAGGGTGTAGATTCGTTCAACACAACAACAGACAAAACGACCGCAAATATCGAACAACTTATCGATTGCATAGCCACATCGACATGTGATAAACCAACTGTAGTGAAGGATAAAAATACCGATCCGATCACATTAGATGATATATTGAATCTATGGGATGGGATTCGCGAAACTCCTGGCCGTCTCATGATTATTACGAGTAATCACTATAATAAACTGGATCCCGCTCTAATCAGACCGGGTCGTATAGATATCACACTAGAACTGAAAAACGCAAATCACCAAATAATCGGCGACATGTATAACAAATTGTTTGGTTGTGCGATACATCCTCGCGACTTAAAACGTATTCCTGAATACAAATATTCCCCCGCTAGCATAATAAACACCTTTGTAAAATGCAAGAGCGATAAGGACGAGTTTATTCGTAACCTATCCACAAAAACACAAACTCATCGATCCGATCAAAAAGGCCTCGAATTCGCATAATCTTGAAAGACCCTTTAAATTTTATCTTTATTTAGACGACAAATCTCTCAACGATATATATATAAAGATGCCGCGCTGTCCGAAAGGTTCTCGTAAAAACAAAAAAACTGGTAATTGTGAATCTAGCACATCCAACAGCTCTGCTGTAGCCAACAGTCCTTCTGTAGCCGAAGGCCCTCATGTTACCGAAGGCTCTCCTATGGCCAAAAGCTCTCCTGTTGCCGAAGGCCCTCCTGTTACCGAAGGCTCTCCTATGACCAAAAGCTCTCCTGCAGCCAAAAGCTCTCCTATGGCCAAAAGCTCTCCTTCGTCCGCGACTAAAAAAGTCAGAAAGCCCGCGAAGGCCAAGATCTATTTAACTGATGCAGCTGTCGAGAATATTATCGATGCGAATATGGAGACAATTGAATACAAGGAAGTGTCTAGAGATAAAATGAAAGAGGTGTTGAGCAAAGTATATTATAAACCAAGATTCGAAAGTGAGTTTTATGACGGCCACAATATAAAACGTAAATTGAAGAAGAGAAAGGCTTCTGCTGACGACATTATAGACGAGTTATTACACGAACAAGCATATGCGCTTATTCGCGAATGGGGTAAATCTTATATTCGGCTCAGCGATTTCACTTCTAGCGAGTCGTTTTATTCACATTCAAGGGAGTAACACTATTACCAAGATTATATTCAGATGCATCAGAATATAATCGATTTATTCAACTCACCTTCGACATGCTTACGGAGTTCAGTCGGGAAAATAGCAGGACACCCGAACCCGCCGAGGTGACCAAAAAAAGCATAAAATTGAAGGGCTTTTTTATGTATGAGTGAGAAGTATCAACAATTATATCAAAAAATGAATAATATGCTAGCAGTTAGAGTTAACGAGGAAGACGCGTGGGAACGTTTTATCCTCATATGCAAACCGGAGCAGTCCGGGAAAACCTTTGTAATGATTCAACAGATCATCAAAGACCTAGATGAGCACGCGGAAAAGACGGTTATCAACTTCATCTTCTGCGACAACAGTCTTCTGCTCGTTAAGCAGACGTCAGAACGAGTGCAGCGAGACGTCGAACCATTCACAATCAACGACGAGAGCTATGTCGAGTTCTCGTCGCGAGACGACGGTAAGGCGCAGAGCAACAGTAATGAGATAATATCCAAGATCCTCATGGACGATATTCGCAACGTGGTCTCCTGCACCAACGGCAAGCGAGTGTCCGATATCTCATACATTATCAAGAAGTTCAACTCTAGCCCACACACACAAGGCAAGTTCGAGTTCAAGATCTGGCTTGATGAGGCGGATAAGTTCACCAAGTTTATAGACAACACATTCAAGCCTCTCGCCGACGAGCATAACAATGTTCGCGTTTACTGCCTTACGGCCACCCCGGATGCACTGTTTAAAAAGTTCAGGCACATGAATGTGCTTCCAATTGAGAATACCACAAGTCCAGAATACCATGGATGGGAAGACAACCGCCGCGTCATACTCGAAAACACTTCAAATACCGTTGGCTTTATTCACGAGGTCCTCACCAATCATGTCGATGAAAGCAAGATGTGCGCCGGTAGCAAATGGTATATCCCGGGCGACACTAAGAAAATATCGCATCAGATTATTCGCGACATTCTGGTCGGCAAAGGATTTGCCGTGTTCGTTGTGAACGGCGATGGAATCGCTCTCACGTTGCCCGTCGAAGGACGCCCACATTTCCGTGAGGACAAGACAGAAGAGCTCAATCAGCAGATGATGCGAATGCACAACGAAAACGGGGCGGATCGTTTTCCTGTGGCTATTACTGGAAACATCTGTGTGGGTCGTGGTATCAGCATTATGTCTCCTGAGTTCATCTTCGATTACGCCATCCTATCGAACTGCACCAAGAAGGCAGAGGCTTCGCAAAACGCCGGACGGACAAAGGGCAACATTAAGAATTGGCCTAACTACAAGCCGCCCACAGTCTACACCACTGCAAAGTTTGATGCAGTCGCGACCGAATGGGAGGGCAAGTCTCGTCGTTTGGCTGAACTTGCGTTTGAAAAGGACGAGGTGAATCCATCGACCGTCACGAAGGCCGAGTTCAAAGGAATTGGCGACGATCGCGTGTCTGACTTTGATCACATGGAGTTTGATGAAGACAAGGCGGCGATTGCTTGGGCTCTCGAGACGTTCAACAAGAAGCTTGAGAAAAGCGGTGAACAAGCACCTCTTGCGTTGCGTCCCGAGAATGGATCAAATCCAACTCTTGAGTATGTGCTTACACGCAAGTGGGGTCTCACGTCGGAACAGTCCAAAAAGGCAATCCGCAAGATTCGACTCAATGACGGCCGTATCTGTGTTTACTGGCGGCCGTCCAACATGATTTAGATAGAAAAACCCTGCATAAAAAGATAGAAAATATAAAACATACACCATAAAAAATAAAAAAATATAGCTAATCAGCTATATTTTTTTTATTATCACAACCACCATAGAATTTAAACTCATTCGACAATGCTTCGCGTGTCTCGGGAGTTCACTCGGGAAACTTCGGCTAACGCCTACGTTTCCCTCTAAGAACTGGATGAGGGATGTGAAGCGATCGGTAACCGAAGGCGAGGGTAAGTTTGGTGTAGAGGACCTTTTGGGCAGGGTCGGATGCTCTGTCTATTTGGTATACTGGGCACCCCACCACCCACCTACCCCGCACCCCAGCCCCGCACCCCAGCCCGGCGCTCACACATATGCACAACCGGCGTAATATGGCTATTTGCTACTTATCGGGAAATGAGTAGGATATCGGGAAATGAGTAGGATATCGGGAAATGAGTGGGATATCGATTTCCCACTTGGTCATGAAAATGGCCATAAAAGCGCATAAAATTGAAAGGCTTTTTTATGTATGAGTGAGAAGCATCAACAATCGCCTTAACAAGCTAATTATTTAATCATGTCCGCAATTAACACCGTAACTAACTCCATCGTCACCGAGCCTGTGGTCAAGGCCCCCCGTGTGAAGAAGCCTACCCTGGCTGCTAAGTTCTCCCGCTTCTTGATTTTCGGCTACGGATTCGTCCGTAGTTTGGAGTCTCAGGGTCTACTCACTGCCGAGGGTGTCGAGTCTGCATTGTCCGAGCTCAAGCTGATGAGCGCCGTCGACGAGCAGACCCAGTTTTATACCTCCGTCGTCTCCCAGAACAAGGAGACCGCCAAGGTTATGCGCAAGTATGTCGCAATCCGCAACAAGCCCCCCAAGGCTCCCCGCGCCAGAAAGGCGCCTGCCGAGAAGAAGCCCCGCGCCGCAAAGGCGCCTGCTGACGGCGCCGCCGCAAAGAAGCCTCGCACCAAGAAGACTTCTCACCTCGCCAACGACTCTGAGGCCGACATAGTCAGCCGCGTCGTCGCCGCGGCCACCGCCGAGCCCGTCATCGACGCTGAGCCTGCCGCCGCTCCTGTCGACAAGAAGGCAGCAAAGGAGGCCGAGAAAGCCGAGAAGGCTGCCGCAAAGGAAGCCGAGAAGGCTGCCGCAAAGGCGGCAAAGGAGGCCGAGAAGGCTGCCGCAAAGGAGGCAAAGGATGCCGAGAAGAAGGCCAAAGTCTCTGAGAAGAAGGCAGTCAAGCCTGTCGAAGCACTCGTCGAAGAGCCTGTCGTTGTAGCTCCTGTCGCAGTCGTCGAAGCGCCCGTCGTCGTCGAAGCGCCTGTCGCAGCTGCCGCTGCTCCTGCCGAGAAGAAGAAGGCGGAGAAGAAGACTGCTGAGAAGAAGCCCGTCGAGAAGAAGGCGGAGAAGAAGCCTGTCGAGAAGAAGGCTGAGAAGAAGGCAGCGCCTGCTCCTGTCGCAGCAGCTGCCGAGGAAGAGGAAGACGAGGAAATCCACACACAGGAATTCCAGTTCAAGGGAAAGACCTACCTCATCGACTCCGATAACAACCTCTACTCTGTGGACACTCACGAGCAGATCGGCGTATTCGACACTACCGCCAACTCTATCATCGCCTCTGCATAAAAAAACAAAAAATCATAAAAAATATAAAATATAAAACAAAAATAAAAATTGAATCAATAATAATAAAATAAAAACCATAAAAAATATAAAACAAAAAACGGAAAATATAAAAAAACCTTTTTTTTGCGGCACGTGATCATGTCTCGTTGTTCCCGAGTTTAGGTGGATTGTTTTTTGTTCAGTCGCCACGTTTCGGTTCACTACGTTTACAGTCGCTACGTTTTACACAAGAAACTTTGTTATTGCGCTATAGTATATCACATTTCATTATCCATGCCTACATGCTCCCACTGCAACTACTCTGCGCCCACAAATGCACGCTTCCTGCGCCACTTAGACACAATGAAACATGCTCGCAACGTAATGCTCGCCGAAGTCGGTCTTCTCGATACTATTCGCGAGTCCACGTCGCATTCTGATATTTTGAGTTTGGAAGTTGAAGCGAAGCCCGTTGAAGAGAAACAACCCGAATCTTTAAGTTTGGTAGCTCCACCCGTTGAACAATGCATGTCTGCTGTTGTCGAAAGTCCTCCGTCGGTTATATCCGAAGACGATTCGGAAGTGAATATGAAATCCGACGATGATACAGAAAAGAGTTTAGTCGATAAATACAACTTTTACTCCGCGATTGATCAATCAGCTTTGGAATTATTAGCCGCTTCCAATAACATCCGCTCGATCATTTCGCGCTTCTTCGCCGACCACACCCTGCTTACGCGCGTCGTCCAAATTATAGGGTTCATTGGCCTCTTTTTTATCAATAAACCTCGGCCTTCCGAGCCACATTTAGTTGACTCTTGTTGAAGAACTCTTCGTTAACATCCTTGTCGTGTGTATAACGCATCACAAAATTACTTTATTTCTCGTGTTATTTTATAGTTTCAATATTTGATGTCTGCTAATTTTGATCCGGCAAAGGCTAGTCGAAGTTTTAAAAAGACGAAGGCACCTAGTGATAAGGATATACAGATTTATAGTGCGAAGCAATGCATAAAAGCCGAACAGATCCTCGCACAATATGGTGCGGCGGTGAGAGAGGAATGGGTGGATAAATGGCGAGTCGATTATATAAATGCACGGCGATTGTGTAAAAATGCAGACCTTCCTAGAGAAGATTGTAATTTTGAAGAAGTTGCTGATTTAATCGAGGTGTTTAATGGTATGCGTATGGCGGGTAAAAATGGCGGTGGATCCGGAAAAATGGTCGGAGGAGGATACGCAGAATTGGTTGCGCAATTGAATGCATTAGTTGAATGGTTGGGTCTTCATGCTGGTCGCATTTCCGAATGTGCGAAATGGTTTTTGCGAAAAATATGGGACGCTGCGATTGCGGCGGCAGATACCACAGTGCGGGCGGCGGGTGCCGCCGAGCAAATTGCGAGGGATGCTGCAAATGCGACTATGGTCGTCGCCGAGGCCGGAGCAGAGGTTACAGGTATAACTGATATGTTGGAACTGTTGGGAATATTGACCGATTTTGGTGAGGTGGCGATTAATGATATACATAATACCATTCTCGGTGATCAAACTACAATTACATTCAATGCATTCAATGTTGCCGTTGAAGCTCTTCGCCGATTAATAGTTCGACCTGCTATGGCCGCAGGCACTCCATATCTCGGTGCGATTAATCAGTATATTGATGATGTTATGACTGCTAATAGGGCAGCAGTCGAACGCACAATGTCCGGAATAGTGGCTAATCCCGAAGAGTTTCAAGAATGGCTAGAGAGAACATCAGTTAAAACAAAACTATATTGGATGTTGGTGTCTCTTAAAATGGTGCAAACTGCAAGTGTCACAGCAGGTCTTGGACTTACCATATTAAGCGCGTCCGGCCGTGCAACTATATTTCTCGCTCCAATCGTGTATAACATAACAAATTCTAACATTTTTACCACCGCACTTCTATTACATGCAGGGTTCTATCAACTCAGCACGGCCACTCAAGATAGGCTGATACGCGTGTATAATGCCGCAGATAGCGCAATTGCTAACCGCATTTTACCCGAACCAGACAAACATAAAGAGTTAACAACCCATTTATACACTGTCCTACAGCAAGCCGATCTAGATAATTATAAAGCAATAGTATTGGCTGATCAAGAACTTGCTATAACAATGACTAGGATAGGCACAATTCAAAACGAAATAAAACGTATTGCTACACGAACGGTTAAGCAACAACAAATAGCTGCGAAGAAAAGAGAACTAGTTGCGAGAAAAGAAGAACTAATTGCGAAAAAAAGAGAACTAGATACTATGATTAGTGCTAGTATTAACACAACCATCTCGGCTGCTGGGGAGGAACTACCCGGTGATTTGACGCCCGCGCTTACCGCGGCCATGGGCGCAGCTGGGGCTGGGGCTGGGGCTGGGGCTGGGGCTGGGGCTGGGGCCGGGTATTCATCTTCGTCTTCATCTTCATCTTCGTCTTCGTCTTTGTCCGGGGCTATGGATGAATCTTTATCTTTGGCGGCGAATGGGTCTTTGTTGCCGTCAAAAGAGGGGGGCGTGCCTGGCGGCAACCGTTCCACTCGCAAGCGTGGATCCAATAAAAAGGGGGGTGCTAAGTCTAAGTGTAGTCCCAAATCAACCCGAAAGGGGGGTCGTAAACAGTCTGCACGCAAAAGACGTTAAACACTTATATTCGATTCGCCCAGCTCTATCCACATTATCGGGAAATGAGTAGGATATCGGGAAATCGGTGATATGTTAAAAAGACATAGAATGGTATTAGTATTATCCAAAATGAATAATACTTATAAAACAAATAAAAATAGGGTGGGCATTTTTATGTAAGTCCTCAATACTTACATAAAAATGCCCGAAAATGCCCAAAATATATATGTTAAAGTATCAACTTTAAATGCAGCAACATAGTGATTATAACAGACGTTTGTTCACTGCAAAATATACAATACTTACAAATTCGGGCTTTTTACTGCATAATACTTCCAAAAAAAAGCCTATAATTCGCAAAACGCATAAACTAATGATTTTTGAGCCATTATTTTACCAGTTATTCTTGGACTTTTCTGTAAAAATAGAGTAGTTAATGAATTACATAATAATTTGAATGAGGGATAAGATGAATCTGCTGTTTTTTATCGGTTAATGGCGGCGGGCGGCATGGGGGGATCTTTTATACCCCGTTAACATAACCTGGTATGTAGCACGTATTGACTCATTGGGCGTTCGGGTGCCGTTATACCATTCTGGTGATTTCCACGCAAGATAGTTGTATAATTTTTTTCTACCGCTTACACCACACCAATTGTCTAGATCCGTTTTGGATCGAATATTTTCCGAGTCGAATATAAACTTTAATGTCGCTTGAATTGTAGTCATTGTAATTTGTTGAATTTGATAGTACTAACTTCTATTAAAAATGGCCGTTCAATTTTGTTGTGTATAACTACGTAATTATCCAAGAAAATATGTGGATCCCCTTATAATAAAACCCACCAAATAAAACCCTAGATAAAAAGAGTTGGTACTCTTCAAGAATAGAACTTTTTAAAAAGTTCCAAAATGGTTACTCCAGGGTTTTCTTCGATCACACACATCTTGGAAAAACGCGATCAGACCACAATGCAGCGGCTTGTAACCCGACGAAAACAGTTTGGCTGCAACCACTTTTCCAAGAATACGCACAATATTTGAGCGTAAAAGGGTTTAGGCGAATTTTATTGTTGTATATATATATGAATCATACAACAGATAATTCGCAAAAAGTTTCCAATAAATTCTTTTGCGACAAATGTGACTATGGATGCAGCAAAAAATGCGATTTCGATAAACATAATAACAGCAAAAAACATAATACAACACAACAATTACAAAAAGTTTCCGATAAATTCTTTTGCGAAAAATGTAACTACGGATGCAGCAAAAAAAATAGTTTTGATAAACATATTAACAGCAAAAAACATAATACAACCGACATACAACTGAAACATTCGCAAATTCATACATGTGCATGTGGTAAACAATATAACCATCGTGCATCATTATACAACCATAAAAAGATGTGTGATGTCCAAGAAAACTCTATATCGCAGGCTCATTCGAACACCCCCTCCGTAAATCTCCAAAACACATTTATTGATCACGAAGCAGTAGACAAGCGAGACATAATCATTGACGAGTTAATGAAATCACACCTCATTATGAGGGAGACCAATGATATCCTGAAAGTAGACAACCATGAAATGAAGAATCTAATTATGTTGTTAGTCGAAAAATATCAAGAGAATGCTCCCAAGATGGGGAACGTTACAAACACAAACACCAACACAAACACCAATAGTCACAACAACACCCTTAATTTCTATTTAACACATACCTGCAAGGACGCCGAGTCCATCCACGATTTCACCGAGCGCTTCGTGGAACGCAGTGCCGGGTTTTTCAAAGACAATTTCCGACAAATAGCCGACAACCAAACCAACTTCGCGTCGGGCGTTTACGACATTTTCTGGAAGTGCCTAGAAGAGAAACCGCAAACCGAGAAGTTCATCCAAACCACCGATGTTAAAAACGGGGTCCTCTATGTGAAGGAAAAAAAGAAGGACGAGCAAAGACAGTTGTGTGGTGAAGCAGAATTCGTTAAATACATGGATGGTTTTGAGAAGGCTGGGTTGAATCTTGGACATGCTATGAATAAAGCCTTCTTACCCTTACAAATGGAATTCGTAGAGACAATGAAGGCCGAGTGTGGTATGCCCCCCAACGAGGAGGACTTCGAAGATGAAGATGAATATGAGACAGCTAGACATAAATACAAGGAAAGAGTGATAGAAATGAAACACAAAATGTGCATGCAAACACATAAAGCAACCACGATTTTCGACCATAAACAGCAGCGAGATGAGATATTGTCCAAGACGAGACGTGCAAAGGAACCGATCGAATAGATTTACACAATAAAACTGCGTGATTCCTCCGGTTTCGCGTGAGCTACACTTTTGTTCAAATATACATTATCGATTACATACATTTTATATATCATACTCATGTTCAAGACCGAGTAGGATGGTCGCAAATAAGACGGGTGCGATTCGATAAATTCAAATAGCGTCATATCGTCATCGCGCGGAATAGAGACCACACCCCGCGTGTTGTCGTCAAACAGGAACAAATCCCGTATTTCCGTTTCCGTCGAACTGCGGCGCGCCTCTGCGTCCACAATCGCACCCTGTATACTGGCGTATATTTGCGCCAATGTATAATGTTTATAGATCGTAGTCAAAACGCGATTCCGATGAAATCGATTGATTTCAACAACGCATTTATATGTAGGCGGTTGATTAATACATATTAATTCCGATATTTTATAAGAGGCACTGTTTAAAACGCCTTCGCCCAAGTCGCGGAGTTCGCGCAGACAACTCCTTCGGTCGGTTCCTTCGTTAGATGCGATCATTTTGTTAAGAACGGGAAGATTATTATTATTATTTTTTGATTTGATATTTATTAAAAATACAAATAACTATCAATTTTTTGGTAATTATAGATTCATTTTCATTCAAAAGCCCACATCTGTGGTCCAAAAGTGGGAACTATTTGTTTATAAATTAATTAAACGCAATATGCATATTATAATTATTATCAAATGAAGGATAAATTGCTTTTTGGTATTATTGGTACGATTGGCGGGATTTCAATGGCTTGTGGTATTCTATCAACATATAATTATTATATTTTGCCGGTTATTAGACATAAAGAAGTGATAGAAAAAATAGACGGATTTGATAGACGACTGAAAAAGGTGGAAAATGAAGTTTGGACGAAAACGTAGGTGATGCGAAGCGAACCGCAGTTTGTTATAAGGTAAAATAATGATGGAGGGGAACTATTTGTGTTTTCAACACCTTCGGCTACGGATGGCTTCAAACACTATACGAAATCGCATTTTCAAACGATTCAAAATGATATCGTTACCGTCACCATCCGGAAATTGCTTTTCGCAAATACGATTCGATATCAAATCCTCCAACTTGATTTGTTTATTTATTATTTGTTTTGCGTGATTATCGCACGGAATAAACCCAGATCCATTACCGGCTTGGTCGTTAATCGATCCATGTTTAACCCGCCTTTTTATGAAATGGTCTATACAACATTTCGGATATCCATAGTATTGGCCTTTATTCTGGTAAGTGCTTAGATCCATTTTTATTTCGATTTTTATTTGATATCCATTAAAAGTATATCAAATAAAAATCAATTTTTTGGAAAATAACGGTTCTATTCGTGGACCCCCTTTTGTGGTCCTATTTGTGGGAATGGGAACTATCGTATATGATAAATATAAAGTCTGGGTATGTAATATACATATATGTCCCAAGAACTCCTCCAAATAAAGGATTGTGCATTAGGTAAAGGATTGTTTACCACGAAACGGGTCGGAAAAGACGAGGTAGTTTTCACATTATCGGGGGAAATCTTCGACAAACCGACGAGAGAAACGATCTATATCGGCGGAAATAAGCACATTTACGACAATTACGGTATGTTTATAAACCACTCATTCACCCCGACGGTGCGCATTGAAGGTGTGAACGTGGTGGCTATACGCGACATAGATGCCGACGAAGAGTTGGCGTTTAATTATAACGACAATGAAATAAACATGGCCGCACCATTTGTGGTGGGTGGTGTCTTGGTTTGTGGGTCAGAGTCCTGTAAAAACTAGGTAAATGAGTTAAAAAATCATCGGTATAAGATATAACGATGATTTTGACGGAGAATGCTTGGATTATATCGGTTAGTGTTGTATTAGTAGGAAGCATCATGTATTGTATATACAGAATCGAGAATGCCGCAGATAGCGACACCGACTCGATCAGTGAACTATTAGTATAAAGCCCTTTGTCTCTCGGTAATAACAAAATTGATATACTATTGTTACGTAGTATATCAAACAATCAATAATAAATGACTACATGTTTAGATACAAATGCATGCCCAAGCAATAATTTATATAATGTAATGTGTAATTTCTCAATTGGAATGAATGAATATGCATGTAACCCCCAAACTACTTGTATGCGCGAAGATGGGAAATATGACTGTTGTGCGAATCATATAGTTAGGTGTGTAGTAGATGCGGCGTCATTGCGTGTGCCCACAATTCAACCAAGTATAGTGATCAGTGAAACAATTTGCGATCAAATGTGCAGCACTGGAAGCAAAATAGACAAATGTTATTGGTATGAAATACTGCGAACAGATAAATTATGCGTTGAGAATAACAATGAGTATTGTTGCGCCAAGAATAGAGCTGATTGTTGTAGCACCAATAAAACGAGTGCGTACATTGTATTCGGATGTATTGCAGGAATAGTCACTATAATAGCGATCGCATATTACCGGTATTATGTAAATAATTCACACAAAATAGCCACCGCAAAAGATGCGCCCAAAGTAGAATTACCGGATAGATACAAAATGATTATCAGGGTATAAAGCGTAACTCTCTATTTTATAATAATATTATTATATAATAATAATGTGCAATCTGTTTATCGTAACTCTTGCGGCTTTACTGTGCGCGCCGGTATACACTACCCACGACGTCACGAATCAGCTGTCGTTCAGTGGTGGGGGAGCTTTTGGCGCGGTCGAAATCGGAATTATCAAGAAAATACGAGAAAGTTACTCTGTGCCGTATGAACGATATACGGGCATCTCCGCGGGAGGATTAAACGCGGGTTTTTTGTCGCATTATGCCGACCTTGACGAAGGTATTAAATCCGCCGAAGAGTTGTATTCGTCGATGCGCAACCGGGACGTTTTCGAATTGTTACCGGAAACTGGTAATTCGATATTGAATACACATCCGTTGCACAATACGTTGACGCGCGTTATATCGAATATGTCTTCTGAACCTATCATACATACATTGATCGGAACGGTGAATTTGTATACAGGCAATTTAGATATATATCCGTATCATGAGAACACCTTGGAAAACCAAGTATTATTAATGATGTCTACATCAGCTATACCTATTGTATTTCCGCCGATAAAATACAATAACTACATGTATGCAGATGGAGGGACACTTAGTAACGAATTGTTAGATATAGTGCATACCGACAAGTTCTTGAATATTACGTATATTACGCCGTATGGACTGATGGAGGAGAATGATACACCGATTCATTCAATCAAGGATATGGTGATGAGGACATTTCAGATCGTGTCCAAGAATTTTAACAACCCATTTGTTCGTTTAAATCACGAGTGTGAAACGCCATATGGCGAGATCCATTATTATTATGTAGACTCGTCCGCACTGGATGGATATAACATGTTGAATTTTGATAAGGGTGCGAAGCTAGTTGAGATAGGATATAACAATGTGAGCCATAAAAAATACAAGCTTTGTTAAGGGAACCGTAGGTTCCCTTATGATCCCTCCCTACAAGAGGGATTTTTGAGCGAGTGTGAATCGACTTATTCTGATTCACAATTACACACCCAATCGATGTAATATGTATCGCATTTTACACAAAACCCACTCCCGCTTGGACAGTATATTGTTAAACAGTCGATCATTAACTGATGATCATTTTCATTTTGCCGACAGTCCATTTTTTTACCAAACAATTCTTCGTATCTACATTGAATATCGTTCATAATATGTTGAACATCTTGACCAATCCAACCACCATAATTTGGCTTGCGACAAATCGAACAACCATCGGCATATCCTAATAGCCGCCATGTAAACATCAAATTACGTAATCTTTCGATTTCGAATAAATCTTCGGTGCTAGCCGAAGAAGTTTCCTTCGCTTCACATACGTTTTCGTCCATTTTGTATACAATTAATTATTTACGTTTATACAAAATATAATTCAATATATCAATTTTATAAAACGCCCATTATTAAGATTGGAGCGAGCCATTGGCTAAGCCTGAGTTGAGTGAGTTTTATTTTTAGCAGTATATTGTAAAGCTTCTTCTCCACACATATAAGTATCTAATCTACAAACCGCAGCTAAATCATATTTAATTGCACCAGTAACCAAATTCATCTCACCAAATTTTTTACATCTGTAACCATCATATGGATTTGTATTTGTAGGTTCGATAAAATGTAAACAATTTGAACAAATAGGGAATTCTTTATTCCTTATGAAAAATCTTTCAGTAGAGAATTTTCGATTTCGTATTAAAAATTTAATATGCTTATACATTTAATAATTTAAATGATATATCTTTAAATCGTTTTTGTCCCACACCCACACCCACACCCACACCCACACCCACACCCACACCCACACCCACACCCACACCCAC
>Ga0209768_10000641_pt1 | contig 23263 bp, 18 predicted proteins | sample LauGreSBDMM110SD_3_FD_187564 | JGI IMG/M metagenome (GOLD analysis project Ga0209768, IMG submission 187564) | Freshwater lake microbial communities from Lake Michigan, USA - Sp13.BD.MM110.SD (SPAdes) (version 2) | ecosystem: Environmental > Aquatic > Freshwater > Lake | place: Lake Michigan... | reverse complement strand
TGGGATCGTCTGCCAGACGCAATGATGCCTCGACTCTAGCCCTAAACCACTGGTCATGGCTTTCTGCTGCTTCCTGAGTGTCGAACTCAGAAACAATGGGGGATAAGATCGAATTCATAGAAATATATTAGCACAATCGCCCAGAAATGCTGATCATGACGCGCAATGAGAGGCAACGGAGGAGAACAGTCAACGCAGCACAGGTTATCTGTCAGTTGAAATCAATTAGGGGGCTAAGTCCTTGATTTAACTGGAGGCGCGAGCCGGAGTCGAACCGACCTACACGGATTTGCAACGTTTAGGTGGTCTAAATTATCTATACAAATCAATAGCTTACAATAACTAAGACGTTTGTGCAACGATTTGTGCAATAAAATCAAAGCTGCAAGCATTACTTAAGTAACACTTGCGAAATGCATTTTAGCTATACCAAATCACACACACTCGCTACTCTACGCATACACACGCAAAAGTACCAAAACCATGCGCTTTTGAGCTAAACGGTGGATTTAACTGCATTGAGTTTTTGTATACGCTGCTGTGCACGTGCTATCTGCTGTGCTTTACGCTCTGCAGCAACTGCTTGTTTAGCCGTCTCTGCACGCTGCTGTAGGCTGCGCAGTCGAGCTTGTTGTGGTGTGGGTGGTTTGGTGGGTGCAAATTCAAAATATCTCATACATGTATTTACACCCACTCAGTCATGCAGAGTAAATTGTGTTGCCGTTTTTATCAACAACTCTGACCATAAAAGCACCACTGCTTTTCTTTTTAGCAGCAACATTAAGTGCATCACTTTCGCTGCCGTAAGAGCCAATAGTTATCCACGATTCGTGCGAATTATTGGGTTTATACATTGCTTTGTACATGATTAAATACCGCCGTTATTCCTACAAAATAAAGCATTATGGATTATGAATCGCAAAAATCTGCGACAGATTAGCACTCACCTAAGACTCGCAAGTCCGCAGTGAGTGCACCGTGTTATTTTACGAAAGCAGAGCGAAGCTGTCCACTTGCTGCTTCAATCTGTGCGTCAAGCTCACCCGCAATCACAGCTGCATTAACAGCTTCAAGTGCATCAATCAAAGCTGCACCACTTGCAACTTCAATAGCGGTTTTGCCCTTAGTAAGCTCGAGCACTTTGCTTCCGTATCGAATGGCAACACAACACTTGCCATTTTCTGCAACAAACCACCACGCTTTGACACGTTTTGGTTGTGTGATCTGCACACGATTGCCTTCTGTGTTTGTCACAGTCTTAGTGCGTGTGGGTGCAAACACAGTGCCATCATTTTGAGCGCGAGCAAGTGCAATCTGCTCTACAACTTTGACACTGAGTTTGTTGCGACGATGTACAACAGGGGGTTGTTGTGTAGGTTTTTTAGCTGTGACCAATTTCAGCGATGCAAGTGTTGCCATTGTTTTCTCCTTCGTGTTTAACAGGGCAACACAACTTTATTGTCGAGCAACACGGTTCTGCAACCGAAATCTCGCAACTGAGCATAAGAGATTCAGAAATAACAGTGATTCATATCAATCAACATAAATAAAAGCATCAAGTAAGGTTAAGGTTAGCACGCCGAATGTAATAGTGCTGCGAAATCCGTTCTGATGTGTGACGGTAAGCAATCGAAGCTCTTACTCTTCGCTGTATCGCACTACCCAATGTCACAGTTGGATGCCTTAAACGCTGCACCTATGTGTAATGACGTTTGCGATGCCGTAATGGTTGGTAACGCAGTGATGCGTGAACGTAGGCACGTATAAATTTATATAGGCTGAAAGTGAGTGGGAAATGCCAAATTAACCCACAAGCAACCCACAAGCTGCTGATATAGGCTGTGGTGCGTTGCGTACGGCAAGCACGTAGAAGGTGATCGCAATACCTACCTTATCTTGTTAATCAAGTTGTGTGTATATCAGTTGTTCAAAGACCTCAGCAAAAGTATTGAACAAAGCTCAGCCACTTAACATGGCTGGGCTTGATATTCCTAGCAAAAGAGAAAAAATACGATTCATGTTTTGAGACGAACGCAAGTGAGATCGAAAAACATGATGAAGTTGAACACACGCAGTGTGTTCATTAACATTAACTTTTATCGACTCATAAAAGAAAATAATGTTAGTTTTGTGATTTGCTCATATAGCTCATTAAGCTCACACAGCGGCCGTCGCAAATTCATTACAAACTTAGCTAATAAGGGGATTAGTGTGCGATTGTTGGCGAGCTTAGCAGGTCATCGCAACATCAGTACAACGCAATGCTACATAGATGTTAATGACGATATGAAATGTAAGGCAGTAGAGTTGTTTAGTTAATCTTAAGTTGAGTGTTTGGAAACTCCACGCCCTTAATTTCTAAGTTTCCTTTTACACCCATAACTTTCAGTATTGGTTTGCAATAGTCAAGTACCTTAGTAATATTTTCATCGGTCCACTCATGCTTGTAATTATCCAAAGCATTTACTGTGTAATCAATCATACAAAATTCATATTTGTTTACTTCAACACACAGCGTGTGAACAACAACAGACGTTGGTTTTTTACCCCATCTTGTATCTTGTAAATGCCACATACATACTTTATCCGTCATAATTTTCTCCAAAAATATTAATACACAATATTTTAAATATATCCTACAGCTTACATTAAGCCACTTTTCAGTTTTTTTCTATCTTTTACCAATTTAGCAAACTCGTATTGGTCTTCAGCTAATGCGGCCTGTTGCCTATTAGACCAATGCTCTTTGTTTTTTTCGACTTCAGCATCACAGCTTGAAACCAATCGCTCCCAAACATCCTCAGCCCATTGCTGCTCTTCAGCATCCGTAATATCAGCTTCATATTTTTCAACATCTCTAATTATGTAGCGTGCCAACTTATCGACAATAAGTATTTCAAAATCTAAACTTGGTGGTAGCAAAAAATTAAGATTAATGTCTACGTCTAAAGCATCATCGCCTCTTCCAAATTTACGATAGGCATAACCTAACATCACACACAAACCCAACTCTCTACCTAACAGCCGACGCTCCGCTGTGTGCTCTGTTGTTGTGAATTTAACAATAGGACTTGTTTTACGTATCTCTAACATTCGCAGCACTACTCTACGTGCTCTATCTAATCGCTCTGCGGGTGTTTCTATTTCTCGCTTAATAGCTCGTTGCTCTTCGATTACTTTGGTTATGGTCTTGCGCTCTAACCATTCTGCAAACTTATCTGCGTCAACACTGTCATACTGTGCACCATCTAAGGCTCTGCTGTAATCGTGCACTGTCTTAGTTTGTGTATTAATACCAAATATGAAGCGAATGATTAGTGCTGAATCTGTAGTGTTGCTCTGTATCTTAAATCCCTGTGCATACATTGCTCCTCTCAAATTTGCAAAAAAATCATCGCAATATTCGCTACGTAAAACGTTATCGTAGATTTCGTATGCAACTTGTAATTGCTTGTAGAGTATTTTGTGATACTGCTGCTCTAAATCTCGCACTTTTCTTGCTGTAGCAGTTAATTTATTTGCCCAAACAGTAATAAAACCCTCTTTCGCTAATTCTTGTGCTCGCCACTCTGCTACACGTGCTTCATGCTCTGCATTTAATTGAATAGGTTTTGGAATAACAGCTGTAGATGGCACTTTGCTTTTTGGAACAACAGTTTTACGCTTTACAGAATCGATAATCTGTTTTGTAGTTTTCTTTTTGGCTACCGTTGATTTTGGTTTTTTAAGAGTCATATCAACAAACCTATGCAACAGCTCGTTGCCTAATGTCCTCTATCACCGCAAACAACTCGGTGACCTTAGCAGATGCAAACACACTCTCAGGTCCTGCAGCAGCAAGATCAATAAATGGACTTTGATACAGCCTAATATTTGCCATCGCTCCATCATGCGTAAGCTGCTCAACAATCAAGCGCACAAATGCAATCTGATTCTTAGTTGCACTTGAGTCGCTTAGGAACTTGCTCATCGCAGCATTAGCAGCTTCAAGTTCGAGTCCAACAAGACTGCGCACAAATAGTCCCAAACCATGTGTTTCCGTTTTCAACTGCTCTACCAATACATGATCACCACCTGCCTGCTCAAGCATGATGCGCTCAAGCTCAGCTAGGTCTGCAGCAGTGATTGGTAGATTCTTTCGCAGTTTGGCAATCACAATATGATCTTTGTGCTGCTTGAGATATTCTTCACTTTTCTGTTTGAATCTTGCATAGTCAATACCACTTACGGCAGTTGGCATTGGCACGGTTGTAGGTTCGCCGATCTCATCTTCAAAGTTTGTGTAGATGATGCTGCGTTTGCGTTTCTCAATCAGCTTTACCAACATACGCAGTTGTTTACGCACATGTTCCAACATGCCAACAGTAACGTCAGCCCACCATTCTTCGCCTACTAATGCCTGTATCAGTGGCAACTGCAGTCTTATTGCAGGAATGCTTGGCTGCTCTTCAAGTGCAGACATTATCTTTTGTACAGCTAACTTGGTTTTCTCTTCCACTGCTATTGTCTGCAGCACACTGATCTGAGCACTCAGTATCAAGTAGTCAAAGTGCTTAGCTTCTTCCTCTGCGTCAATACGCTGCGAAGGTAGTTCCGCTAACTTATCAGCAGCTTCAGCTGTTTCTGTTGTTGATATACGCTTCCATATATCTTTAACACTGTACTTCTCTACATAAAGCCGTTGTGGTCTAACTGAGATGTTGTCTAAGGTCATGTTACTGACAATGTCATGCAAGAGGTCAGCGGTATAAGTCCTCAACTCTACTTCCTCTGCTTGTGCAGGCGCTGCAGGCTTTGGTCGCACTGTATTGTCAATTTCATCTAACAAAATTAAACGTTTTTTGAACAAGCGAGTATCTAAGCTGTCTGTTTTAGTGCTGTCAACGACATTGGGATTTTGACTAAAGTATTCGAAGTTCTGACAAAAATCAAAGATGTTGAAAAACTTTTTATTTTTGTTTGGTGCATACAGGTTTTCACATAAACGTGTACCTCTACCAATCATTTGCCAAAATTTGGTCTTGCTGTGCACCTGTTTAAAGAAAACAAGATTCAGCACTTCAGGCACATCAATTCCCGTGTCCATCATGTCTACGCTGATGGCAATGTGTGGCTCGTCATCTCTAATTGAAAAAGAATCAATCAGGCTTTGCGCATAGTTAACTTTATAAGTGATAACACGAGCAAATTTGCCGTTGTATTGCGGATAGTTGACGTTGAAGCGTTTTTCAATAAATTCAGCATGGTCGTTATTTTTAGCAAAGATGATGGTTTTGCCTAACCTATCACCACTTGCCACCTTCTCACCCTGTGTCATCACATGCTCTAAAACTTTATCAACCGTGTCCTCGTTAAATAGCCATTTATTCAAAGCACCTGCAGCTATTTGATCAGGTGCGCCTTCTTCTCCCCAATCTTTTTCATCCCACTGCTGCTTTTCTTCTTCACTTAAATCATCGTATTTGATGCCTTCGCGTTGAAACTTTAACGGAACTGAGATAGCTTTGTATGGAACGAGATGATGCTCACGTATGGCTTCATCCAAGCTGTAGTTGAATGTCGGCACACCACGCTCAAGCTGAAACAGTTGATAGGTGTTATGGTCAACTTCGTTTTTAGGTGTTGCAGTCAAGCCAACCAAGTAGCTGTCAAAGTAGTTAAACAGTGCGCCGTACTTTGAGTAGATGCTGCGGTGAGCTTCATCGACGATAACAAGATCAAAGTAGCCAATACCAAACTTTCGCACAACATCTGAATTGTTATTGATTAAGTTAAGCATGGTTGGATAGGTGCTGACATAGACCCTACCTGTTGCGTCACTGTTGTCCCGCAAGTTAACAACTCCTACGCTTGCAAGATTCTTGCCAAACTCACGTGCTGCTTGATTAACTAACGACACACGATCAGCTAGAAACAATACACGCTTCACATAGTTGCAGCGCATCATCAAATCAACCAATGCAATCACTGTACGAGTTTTACCTGAACCTGTTGCCATTACTAACAGGCTTCTGCGAACATTATGCTGTTCAATAGCTTCTGCAACACTGCGTATAGCCTGCTGCTGATATGCACGACCTGCAATGTCAGCATTAATGTTTTCTGTAGTCAGCGAAAGTTTTGCTGTTCGACGCTGCATCAACAGTTCAAGTTCATCACGTTTGTGAAAACCTGACACTTTGCGCATTGGTGCTGCTGTGTCATCCCAAAAGTAATGTTCATAGCCGTTGGTGAGATAGATAACAGGTCTACGACCAAACTTGGCTTCTAAACAGTCAGCATAGAGTTTTGCCTGTTGCTGACCTTCGAGCGGGTTGCGTTTTGTACGTTTGGCCTCAACAACAGCAAGTGGCTTTCTATCAGAACCCCACAGCACATAGTCTGCATAGCCAACTTTTTCATTGTTAGGCATGCCTTCAACTTTGTACTCTTTGTCATCTGCATGATCTAGTGCAAAGCCTGCTTCATTCAATAGCAGATCAATAAAGTAGTCGCGTGTCTGTGCTTCGTTGTAATTGTGTGTATCAACAGTCTGCAAATTAATAGCTCGCACACGTGCGTACTGTTGTTTAAGCTGCTCAAGCTCTGTTCGCAGTGTTTGGTTCTCAGCCTGCTGCGTTTTCAAATCAGTTTCAACACGCTCAAGCTGCGCTATTGGTATGGCAGGCTCTGTACGATTCGCAGGTATTAGTGTTGAGTCGAATTGCAGCGCAGGATCAGGTCGCGCACGTTCACCATACGTACGAGCAAGCCAATAAGCAACATGAAAGAGTTCTGTTATTGCTGTTACAGCGTCAGCAGGCTTAGTTGATTTACCGTGTGCGGCACGATTACCGACAGTTACTAAGATTGTGGCTTTGGTGAAAATGATTTCACCTGCAGAGTCGCGAAAACTTGGATCGTAGACACGTGCGCCTAAATTCTCGTCATAGCATCTGTAGTTTCTGTCGTACTTGTAGAGCCAACCAACTATTTGCTCTAATGCAATACGAGTATAGAAGCAGGCTGCACGTGCATCACTATTTACATAGCTCTCTGCCTTCACACATGTGTCGTGTATGGCAAACCACTCACGCTGTAAGAAGTCAAAGTTGCTCATGTCAATTCACCGCAAATGATTGATGTTGGAGAGACGTTAAAAGATTTTTAATTTCTTCAATAGCATTAAGATTTTTAATTTTTAAATTTCTAATAACACCAATCGTATTTGCGAATTTCTTTTGCTCATCAATACTTGGAAGTTTTATTTTTACAGCAGAAATAATACTTTTTGAGAGCTCTTTAAAAGTTGCGCCAACACCCATACTTTGGAGCAATAATTTATTTTGACTTAACCAATAATAAAGATAAAGAGGTTCAATAAGTTGTTTATCCACTATAAAACTTTTAAACCCCTGATTAGTTGCCATCGGAACAGTATTGATAGCTATATGGCCGATAGGGGCACGAGAACTAAACAAAATAGAGTTGATTGGGAGAAGTGTTGCTGCGCAACTTGCTAACCCTTCATTAGTTATTCTTCTTACTGTTTGATTAATAAAAATATCATTGAGCTTTCCAAGTTCGGCAGGAGTAGCCCAGTGAACATCCCCATTCCAATAATCTTTAATTTCTGATTTTGGAGTTGCGCCGCTTACAATTTCGCTTATGTCACTTAATTTGTAATGCTTTGATGCAGTTTCATCAATTTGAAAAAACAAGCTCTGTGCAAGTTGATCCAACTTGGCAATAGCTGACTCACGCAGCTTAAGGATGCGATCTGCTGTGTCTAACAGTGCTGCTATACGCTGCTGTTCTGCAAGTGGTGGGAGTGGGATAGTTAATTGTTTTGCACGACTAAGGCTCAAATTTGAAATATTCGTAGTCTTATTGCTAAAGCTTCTAAGTAAACTTTGTATACGATCAGAAACAAACCAATAATAAAGATATCTACGATCTATAAGTTTTTTATTGCCTCTTAAAACAGTTACAAATCCGCCAAAACTTGACTCGTAATTTAAAAGTGGAATCCAACTAGCTTTACCAACTAAATTCCAACTGTTTGCGCTAGAAACTAGCAAGTCACCTTCTTCTAAATATTGATTTTTATTTTTTACAAATTTTCGATCAATTTGCCAAACATCATTTAAATCTAGTTGTTCTTGTACATTTTTTGTGCGCATAACACCTACTGTGGTTGCAGACGCAACTTCTTCAACATCATTCGGAGTGAATGTTATGCCACGTATAAATTCAGATACTTCGCCTAATGCTGCAAAACCTGCTTTCATTTAAGCATTCCCTCTAACTGCTTTAGACCTGCTTGTATGTCAGTTTCAATAGCATTTAACTCTGCAATCAGCTGCAATGGTGCTACATGCTCAACTTGCTCATGTACCACCTCTTTGTATCTGTTCAAACTCAAGTCGTAGTCAGCTGCTTCAATCTCTTCACGCTTCACTGCAAAGCTCTGCTCTGTACGTACACGATCTCGTTCTGCGCCTTCACGCTTGTGCCAACGTTCGAGCACATCAGGCAGATTATTTTTTTCATGTTCTTCTGCAGTTAGCTTTACGCTTGGATGAGTTCCGAGCTTGTCTGCATCTAAAAGTGGCTGTCGTTTGTCGTCCAAACTCCATCCATCTGCAGTCATGTCGTAGAACCATACCGTGTCTGTACCGCCACTGTTGGTTTTTGTAAAGAACAGCACAGCTGTACTAACACCTGCATACGGCTTGAAAACACCCGAAGGCAGTGACACCACAGCATCTAACTTCTGCTCTTCAACAAGCATGCGACGTATTTCTTTATTGGCTTTGCTGCTTTTAAACAAGACACCGTCAGGCACGATCACAGCTGCACGACCGCCTGGCTTAAGTAATTTCAAAAACAGCGCAATAAACAGCAGCTCTGTACTTTTAGTGTCAACAACTTTAAGCAAGTCTTTGGCAACATCATCTTTGTTCAAGCTGCCTGCAAATGGTGGGTTAGCAAGAATCAAACTGTACTTTTCATCTTCAACAGCGTAGTCTTGCGACAAGCTGTCTCTGTACTGTATGTCTGCGTTCTCAACTCCGTGCAGCAACATGTTCATGCTGCCAATACGCAGCATGGTTGTGTCAAAGTCATAGCCGTTGAACATGCCGTTGTGAAAATGCTCGCGTGCTTTGGCATCTGCTAACAGTTCAGGTTTGTTATCACGCAGATACTCACCTGCTACCACTAAGAATCCACACGTACCACTTGCGGGGTCGCAGATAGTGTCTTTAGCTGTGGGCTCAACCATCTCCACCATCAACTTAATAATATGACGAGGTGTGCGGAATTGACCGTTTTGACCTGCACTTGCAATCTTGCCTAACATGTACTCGTACAAGTCGCCCTTAGTGTCTCTGTCTTCCATCGGTATTTGATCTAACAAATCAACGATGTTGGTTAACAGTGCAGCTTTGGGAATTTCAAAGCGAGCGTCAGCCATCAGCTTTGAATATGTGCCGTTAGTGCCCCCCATTTCGCGCAGAAATGGAAACACGTGATCGCTGACTAAAGTGAACAGGCGATCAGGCGATTGGTTCTTTAACCTGCTCCATCGCATGTCTTCATAGCTGCAACCTCTCGCATCTGCGTCTGCAGGAAATATTTCACGTTCGATGGGCTTGCCTAATCGTTGGCTCTTGTTTTCTTCTAGTGTTTGTAGATCATCTAAGCGTTTGAGAAACAGCAGGTATGTGATCTGCTCAACTACTTTTAGTGGATTGGAAATGCCACCTGTCCAAAAGCTGTCCCACAATCTATCTACTTGACTGCGTAATTCACCTGTCAACATGCCAAAGCCTTCACGTTATTTGTTTTCATATTGGTTAAGCCGTCTCAGACTTGGATTTAGGTTTACGCACTTTAGGCTGTGACTTAACAAACTCGCGCATGTATTCGCGCAGAACCTGTGCTGCAGGCACATGCTGCCGTTTACATGCTTCTGTAAATTCTTCGCGCAATTCAGGTTCAACCCTTATGCGCATGCCTGCTTCTTTCATCTCAACTCCGGTTACACAATGTGTATCCACACTCTAACATGTAGCTGTGATGGTGAGAATAGGTGTAAATCGGTGATTTATGTGAATTTATCGATTTGAAGCGTTCTAAAGCTGCAAAGTGTTACTTAAGTAATGCTTGTAGTGGTCAAAATCACCACCTCAAACAGAATCGGGCATACAGCGAAATTTGCGCAGCAATTTTTTAGGCTGCAGAACCCATTTGCTTACAGCTACACAAGCATGTCAAAACAGCCCTACAACAGCAGCACACGAGCAACCTACAGTCTACGTACTTCGCACCTGCGCAACAGCTTGTAGGGCTTGCATTCAAATCTGTGTCATTTTGTGGCTTCAGTGCCACATCTTGCAGCTAAATACGACTGAGCATAAATTACACAAAACATGCACAGTGTTGCTAAGTCGTTGATTTTGTTGAAATCAACTTAGGGGCAAAAAGAGGTAGGAATTTTGAACATACGAAAACATACTTGTAGCACTTTATCCACAACAGTGAGGAATGTGCAAATGACCAAGCAAGCAAAAACACTAAATGAGCGCGAGCTGCAACGCTTGCTAGATTTTGTCAAAACTACGAAGAGCGCAACACGTAACCGCGCAATCATCCTGCTCACGCATCTAGCGGGCATGCGCATAGGCGAAGTTGCTGCTGTACGTGTTTGCGATGTTTTAGCAAGCGATGGCACAGTACGTGATGAAATTAATTTGAGTGCAGCGCAGACTAAGGGCAATCGCAGTCGCAGTGTTTTGCTCAACGAGCGAGTACAGGGCGAGTTAGCCGCTTACATTCGCACAGTGCGTGTGCGTGACACAAAGCAGGCAATGTTCAGCACACAGCGCTCTGCAGCATTCACTGCCAACTCACTTACACAAGTGGTCAATGGCATTTATAGAAATGCAGGCTTTGATGGTGCAAGTTCGCACAGTGGACGCAGAGGATTTTTAACTAACTTGGCTGAGAAGGGAGTGAGTGTGCGTGTGATGATGGCACTTGCAGGTCACGCCAACATGGCAACAACACAACGCTACATTGATTTGAGACCGGGCGTGCTACGTAATGCAGTTGAATTGGTTTAATTAATTTTTACTGCTCAGTCAGTAAACAATTTCTTTTGATGCAGTCAATGAAGAGTACACATTTGTTAATCTTTTCTTCTATTTTCATCTTTATTCACTCATACAAGTGAAGGTACTGAAGCAAGACCTTTGAGTTCCGCAAGCAGTGGATTCATGTTTGATTCCCTTTTTTACGCTTTGGCATTGCGCTCGCGCTTGAATCATTGCACCTGCGAAATCACTATTGTCGTGCGTGTATGTTGCTGACTTACCATCGAAGTGAACTGATTTAGTTGATTCACACCCCACCAGTAAAAACACGATTGATCCGATGATTAACGTAGTTTTAATTTTCATTTTTTGTTTATACACAGTTGTTCCTTTCGTGGGTATCTTTAGATAAGTCAACAGTCATTTTTTTAAGTATTTTTTAATGTACCAAACATCAATTCTTGTTTTATTTGAACAAGCACTTTATTCCAGCAATCATCATCATATTCCTCCAACATATCAATCATCCCTTGTGTATAAAAAGTTATGTCTTTACCAACTAGACCAAAATCGAGAAGGTCACCATCATAATTTTCATCAAGAAAATCAGGGTAGGATTGAAATGAATACTCGATTTGCTTTTGATCAGTTACTGCAATATGTACAAGTTCAAAGCCGCCAAATTTAATATTGATGTTTTTATCAAAATGTTGCTTTGCTTGCACAGCAAACTTTGTGATTCCATAGTCACCATCTTCTACATGCGGACAAATAATGAATTCGTTTAGGAATGCAAATTCATTTCCATTACGATGCTTTCGAATGTATTCAGCAACTCTCAGTGATAACAACACACCAAGCTCAACCGCAAAGCTCTCAACTAACTTGTTTTTATAAATGTTTGTAGACATGATTTAAACAAGTTTAGTTAGTTGCTTTATTTCTTTGCTGCACGTGTCTTTTTAGCTGCTGTTTTACGAGTAGTACGTGGTTTTTTAGCAGCAGGTTTTGCTGATTCAGCACGAGGTCTACGTGCCAACACATAGGCTTTGATTTCACGATTTGTGATGCCGTACTGTCTGCACAATGCACGCACAGTTGCAAGTGCATCAACTCTTCCCTTGTTTTTCTCTGCAGCAATAGCCTCATCCATTGCAGCACGTTGAGCTAACAGTTGGTCTAATTTATTCATAGCAAGTTCTTTCAGTTTGTTTAGTTAAATGAATTTCACATGCAGCAGCAAGTATCAGATTGATTGACTACAACTCTAATCTTTTTGCTATTGCAGTTGGGTTTGTACACAATTATCAACAGTTCTGCAAGTGTTTTATCAAATACCAATACTGTGCCGTCAGCCTCTTAACTGTGCTGTTACGAATTCTTTGTGTAACTGCTCTGCTGCGGAATCACTGCCTATGACCTTAACAGTTATATTTCGTCTGTGTGTTTTGATATTGATAGATGCTTGCACATGCTTGGCTTTGTATTCCACTTCGAAACACGCAAGTAGACTCTGCGGTGTTTTTACCTTGCGAATAGTGGTTGTAAAGAGACTTTTCGTATTAGCAGCAAGCTGCCACACTTGTGCTGCGGATATGGCAGCTTGTTGTGCCATTTGTTCACAGACTCGCACAGCAGCAGATTTGGTCAGTTTTTTTAATTCTGGTAATTCAGCATTTAGGTCTTTGTCTTGTTTTAGTTTTTCTAATACATGCAGATAAAACTGCTGTTCATTTTGCTGTTGTATAAACACATCAAATGCTGCCACAGCATTTGCATGAAAGTGCTGCTCAAGTGCATGACGAGCTTGAAATTCGGTCGTGGTAGTGGCAGCGTTCATTGTGCGATTTCTTTTAACCTACAGCAGCTGTGGCAGCTGCATTGAGTGCACTGCGCAGCTTGGAAGTAGCTACAGGATTTATGTATGCTAACTCAACGGTTAGACCTGTGACCATCTCTGCTAGACCAATAGTGTCTGTGCGTGCACTGCTGTTTAACACTTCGAGTAGATTGCGATCACTGTTTTCACTGTAGCCACTACGACCTGCAAATAGGTCAATGTTCATTTCACTTTCAAAATGGTTGTAGTAGTCAGTCAGCATCTTTGCACTGGTTCTAAAGTAATTTTCTAGCTGCTGCTGTGTCATACCTTTTTTAATTGCTTGACTCACTGCATAGTGTCGCAGGCTGTACAAACTTCGCGGTAGGTCAGTGACTGCACAATTAAGCAGATTCATTTCTTTTAACAGCTGCTTGAATTGAATAGGAGGTTTTTCAGGTACAGAACCTGTGCGTGTTCTAAATAATGGCAGTGGATGTTGTTCTGCCAAAACTTCATGTAGTGTTTTACCTTCAAATTCGGGTTGGATTTCTACCAGCTTGCTAAGCAATGGTGCACACGCATCATCCATCACAAAGCCCATACGCTTGCCCTTCTTTGCCGTCTTACCTCGCAGCACATTACAGTAGAGATATTTTTTATCTCCACTGTCTCTAAGTTCGATATGTCGCCACTCTAAGTATTGAGTTTCAGTACCTGGTCGCATGCCTGTTATTGCCACAAATGGCACATATATGGCCAACAGTTCACGCAGATTTCTTGTCTGTCCTTTGTGTCCACGTTTGACCCAACTTGGCAGATATGCAATTATTGCTTTGATTTCTTTGTCAGTAAAGTCTGGTCTTCTTCCACTTTGCTCACCTGTGTTCTGCATTATGGGTCGCTGCGACTGCAACATATAACCCTGCAAAACTGCAGAATCTAGCACTAAATTCATTGCTGCATTGTGATTTGCTTGTGCACTTTTACTCAGTTCACGACCAACTTTTTCTTTACGCCATACATGAAATTCATTGATCTGTTGCTGCTTGATTCGGTCTACATTTAGATTACCAAAAAATGGAATTAGGTATGTTTTTATTGCAGAAAGATAGTCATTGTTGCTGCCACGTTTAGTACCATCTTCTGTTATCTTTCGCTGCAGATCACGTTGCACCATTTCTGCAACTGCACGAAACTTTTTAGACAACACAGCTTGACCATTTTTAGCCAAATACTTGGCTTCCATCCAAAACTCTTCTGCAGCAAGTTGCGCTTCTGTGAGTGAATTTGTTTTGGTAGATTTACGCAGCCATACACTCAACTTAGCCACTTTGTAATGTGCCTGCCATGCGTCAGTGCCCCGTCTTTTTACAAGTCGGATTTCATTAGCACGCACCACAACTGTTTCAGCTACTTTTTCGGGCATAGCTTATTTTATGGTCTGCATTTGATTACAGCAACCACAGCTGCTAAGCAGCTTAAGGTGTATAGATTTGGTAGCAGTTAGTGTGAAATTATGGAGGCGCGAGCCGGAGTCGAACCGACCTACACGGATTTGCAATCCGGTGCATAACCGCTTTGCTATCGCGCCATTTAGATTCAATTAATGCAATTTTTATTTTGCATGTTTTGAAAAACACTGTGTCTGCACTGCACAGACTTTGATTCTACAGCCGCTGTGATTTTTCTGCTCACACTCGCTGCGTGCTGCACATTCATTGTCTGCTGCTTAACTGCACAAGTGCGCTAAACACACGCTGCGAGCTCTGTGCGCAGCAGCGTAGATTGGTGCTGCAGACATTGACAGAACGACTAAATCATTTGTGCAATATTTGTGCAATGAAATTTTTAGAGGTTGCTTTGATTTAAAGTGTTGATTTATATAGGTTTTTTTATTTTTTTGAACATAACACTACGGATTTGCAATCCGGTGCATAACCGCTTTGCTATCGCGCCGTATGCAGAGAAAAAAGGGAAGCTTGTGGCTTCCCTTTTTCATGTTTGGAGCGGGAAACGAGACTCGAACTCGCGACCTCAACCTTGGCAAGGTTGCGCTCTACCAACTGAGCTATTCCCGCATGAAGGCGCAAATTGTAACGGAAAAAATGCGCCTGTTAAAACTCTCTTGCTCAATGTTTGACAGCCACCGTCACCACTTCAGCCACAGGTGGGGCAGCTACAACTTCTGCTTCCTCTATGGGCAAAGGAGTGGGCACGCGTTCGAGCGCAATTTCAAGCACTTTGTCGATCCAGCGAACCGCAATGATCTCCAAATTAGCTTTGACGTTGTCGGGAATTTCTTGCAAATCTTTGACGTTTTGCTCTGGTATCAGCACCGTCTTGATGCCGCCGCGCAAAGCCGCCAACAATTTTTCTTTCAATCCGCCAATCTCGGTGACTTCGCCGCGCAAGGTGATTTCACCCGTCATGGCGACATCGCTGCGCACAGGAATACCTGTGAGCGCAGACACGATAGACAAAGTAATAGCGGCACCCGCGCTTGGGCCATCCTTGGGTGTCGCGCCATCGGGCACATGCACGTGAATGTCGGATTTCTCAAACACATCGCTGCGAATACCTAAGCTGGACGCGCGACTGCGCACCACCGTGCGTGCAGCCTCGACAGACTCTTTCATCACATCGCCCAAAGAACCGGTGCGGGTGATATTGCCTTTGCCAGGAATGATGGCCGCTTCGATGGTGAGCAAATCGCCGCCCACTTCGGTCCATGCCAAACCCACCACTTGACCCACTTGGTTTTGCTTTTCAGCGCGGCCATAGGTGTATTTGCGAACACTCAGGAAATCGTTCAAATTGTCTTCATTGACAATCACCATGGGTTGCATGGTTTTGAGCAACAAGGCCTTCACCACCTTGCGGCAAATTTTAGAAATTTCCCGCTCTAGCGAGCGCACACCCGCTTCACGGGTGTAATAGCGAACAATATCGCGAACAGCTGACTCTTCAATGCGTAACTCTTCTTCCTTGATGCCGTTGTTCTTTAACTGCTTGGGGATGAGGTAGCGGGTCGCAATATTGACTTTTTCATCTTCGGTGTAACCCGATAAACGAATCACTTCCATGCGGTCGAGCAGCGCTGGTGGAATATTCATGGAGTTGGAGGTGGCGACAAACATCACGTCGCTGAGGTCGAAATCAACCTCAACATAGTGATCGTTGAAGGTGTTGTTTTGCTCGGGGTCGAGCACCTCAAGCAATGCACTGGATGGGTCACCACGGAAGTCTGAGCCCAGTTTGTCGATCTCGTCGAGCAAGAACAAAGGATTGCGGGTATTTACCTTGGCGAGGTTTTGCAACACCTTGCCTGGCAAAGCGCCAATATAGGTACGACGGTGCCCGCGAATTTCAGCCTCGTCACGCATACCGCCCAAGGCCATGCGCACATATTTACGACCCGTGGCTTTGGCAATGGATTGACCCAAAGATGTTTTGCCCACACCGGGTGGGCCCACCAAACACAAAATAGGTGCTTTGACTTTGTCGACACGTTGTTGCACCGCCAAATATTCCAAGATACGGTCTTTGACTTTCTCTAGGCCGTAGTGGTCTTCGTTGAGCACGGCTTCGGCATTCATCAAGTCGTGTTTGATCTTGGTACGTTTGCTCCAAGGCAAACCCACCAAGACATCGATGTAATTGCGCACCACAGTTGCTTCAGCCGACATGGGTGACATGAGTTTGAGTTTTTTGAGTTCGCTGTCGGCTTTCTTGCGAGCCTCGGTGGACATGCGAGCCGCTTTGATCTTTTTCTCGATCTCTTCAATGTCAGCGCCCTCTTCGCCTTCGCCAAGCTCTTTTTGAATGGCTTTGACTTGCTCATTCAAATAAAAATCGCGCTGGTTTTTTTCCATTTGGCGCTTGACGCGACCACGGATGCGCTTGTCAACATTCAAGATATCGACTTCACGCTCGAGTTGGGTGTAGAGGTTGTCCAAACGCTCTTTGATCTGCGGCAGATCAAGAACGGCCTGCTTGTTCTCAAGCTTCAACGGAAGGTGGGCGGCAATCGTGTCGGCCAAGCGGCCTGCATCGTCGATGCTGGAAATAGAGGTGAGAATTTCAGGCGGTATTTTTTTGTTGAGCTTGACGTATTGGTCAAACTGCTGCATGACGGCTCGTCGCAAGGCCTCAATTTCTGTGTCTTGGTCGCCCACTTCGGCGGGCAACACAGGCGTGAGGGTACAGACAAAGTGAGACGGGCCGTCTTCGATTTTGTTGACCGTGGCGCGTTGCTGGCCTTCAACCAACACTTTGACCGTGCCATCGGGAAGTTTGAGCATTTGCAAGATGGTGGAGACACAGCCCACCTCGAACATGTCGGTGACCAGAGGTTCATCTTTGGCAGCAGCTTTTTGGGCCACCAGCATGATGCTGCGGTCTGAGGCCATGGCGGTTTCCAACGCTTTGATGCTTTTGGGTCTACCCACAAACAAAGGAATAACCATGTGGGGGAACACCACCACATCGCGCAAAGGCAGCAAAGGCAACTCAATGACGGTGGCGGGTAAAGGGGTTTGTCCTGACATGGTCAAACATCCAATCTGCAAAAAATCAACCCAAGGGTTGACGGGAAATCAGGCCTTCTTGGCTACCTCGCGGTAGACCAATAAAGGGGGTTTGTTTTCTTCGATGGTGGATTCCTCCACCACCACTTTCTCAACATTGCTGCTGTTGGGCAATTCAAACATGGTGTCAATCAACGATTGTTCAAGAATAGACCGCAATCCGCGTGCACCGGTTTTTCGGGCCAAGGCCTTTTTGGCAATCGCCTTAAGTGCAGAGGGCCGTAACTCAAGCTCAACGCCTTCCATTCCAAACAGTTTGCTGTATTGCTTAACCAATGCATTTTTCGGCTCAGTTAGGATTTGCATGAGCGCATCCTCACTCAGTTCACTGAGTGTGGCGACCACAGGCAAACGCCCCACCAGCTCGGGGATCAGGCCAAATTTGATCAAATCTTCGGGTTCGACTTGTCCAAACATATCGGACAGACTGCGTTCTTCTTTAGTTTTGACCACCGCGCTAAAGCCAATACCTGAACGTTCTGTGCGGTTTTCAATGACTTTTTCCAAGCCAGCAAAGGCGCCGCCGCAAATAAACAAAATATTGGTGGTGTCAACCTGAAGAAAGTCTTGGTTGGGGTGCTTGCGTCCACCTTGGGGGGGAACGCTGGCCATGGTGCCCTCGATCAACTTCAGCAAAGCCTGCTGAACGCCCTCGCCGGAGACGTCGCGGGTGATGGAGGGGTTGTCCGATTTACGGGAAATTTTGTCTATTTCGTCGATATAGACAATGCCGCGCTGAGCCCGTTCAACATCGTAATTGCAGTTTTGCAGCAACTTTTGGATGATGTTTTCGACGTCTTCACCCACATAACCCGCTTCGGTGAGGGTGGTGGCGTCCGACATCACAAATGGAACATTGAGCATGCGGGCCAAGGTTTGCGCCAGCAAGGTTTTGCCCGAGCCGGTGGGGCCGATTAATAAAATGTTTGACTTAGTCAGCTCGACTTCGTCTTTTTTAGCGGTTTCTTTGTGCTGCAGGCGCTTGTAATGGTTGTAGACCGCAACGGCCAAGGCTCGCTTGGCGGGTTCTTGGCCGATAACGTAATTGTCGAGGTTGGTTTTGATTTCCAGCGGAGTCGGTAAATCGCCTCGCCCTTCGCGCAAAGACGTCTCGGCGGGCAACTCGTCGCGGATGATGTCATTGCATAAATCTATGCATTCATCGCAGATAAACACAGAGGGGCCGGCAATGAGTTTTTTGACCTCATGCTGGCTTTTGCCGCAAAAAGAGCAGTAAAGCGTTTTTTCGCTGGAAGTTCCTTTTTTGTCGGCCATTCGCTCTTATGTCTTAGATGGAAGTTTCGATGATACTCAAATTCAAGGCCACTTCTGGAAACAGGTTTTTCACCTTCTTGGGCGCAGCCGACATCAGGGCCGCTTGGCAATCACATCATCAACCAAGCCATAGGCTTTGGCTTCGTCAGCAGTGAGGTAATAGTCGCGCTCTGTGTCAAGCTCGATGCGCGACAAAGGCTGGCCGGTGTTCTCGGCCAACAACTGGTTTAAACGCTCGCGGGTTTTTAAAATTTCACGCGCTGCAATTTCAATTTCAGTGGCTTGACCTTGTGTACCGCCCAAAGGTTGGTGAATCATGACCTTGGAGTTTGGCAATGAAAACCGTTTGCCCTTGGCGCCAGCGGCCAACAAAAAAGCGCCCATGCTGGCGGCCATGCCAATGCACAAGGTTGAAATGGCTGGCTTGATGAAGTTCATGGTGTCGTAAATCGCCATGCCTGCGCTCACCGAGCCGCCAGGCGAATTGATGTAAAGAGAAATCTCCTTGTCAGGATTTTCACTTTCCAAAAACAGCAATTGCGCCACAATCAAGTTGGCCGTGTGGTCATTGACGGGGCCGACCAAGAAAATGACTCGTTCGCGCAAAAGACGCGAATAAATGTCGTAAGCACGCTCGCCTCGACCGCTTGTCTCAATGACGACGGGGACCATGCCCAAAGCTTGTATGTCTAATGCACTCATTGTGTTTCTCCTGCCTGAACTCAAGCCTGTTGTCCCATTAATTCATCAAAGCTGATGGTCTTTTCGGTGACTTTCGCCATCGACAAAACGTAATTGGTGACGTTTTGCTCAATCACAATGCCTTCCACCTCGGCCATGCGACTGTTGTCACTGTAATACCAACGATGAACCTCGGCGGGTTTTTCGTAACTGGCCGAGAGTTCTTCCACATGCGCTTTGATTTGGTCGGGCGTGGCTTGCAAGCTTTGCTGACGGACCAACTCGGAGACCACCAGGCCCATGCGCACGCGGCGCTCGGCCTGCGGCTTGAAGACATCTTCGGGAATGGGCGCTTTGTCGGCGTCTTTGATGCCGCGCTGTTTGAGTTCTTCACGAGCGCCTTGCACCATCCGGTCGAGTTCGGCTTGCACAATCGATTGAGGCAAATCGAGTTCGGCGTGAGCCACCAAGGCGTCGAGTGCCGCTTGTTTGTTGCGGCCCAGCAAACGAAACTTAACCTCACGCTCCAAGTTGCCGCGTATATCGGCGCGTAAACCCGCCACAGTGGAGTCAACTGCGCCCAAAGACTTGGCCAACTCATCGGTCACTTCTGGCAAATGGCTGGCTTCCAGCTTCTTCAATGTCACCATGAAATCGGCGGTTTTACCGGCGACTTCACGACCTTGGTAATCGGCTGGGAATGCCAAGGGAAAGGTTTTGCTCTCGCCGACCTTCATGCCTTTGACAGCACCTTCAAACTCTTTAAGCATTTGACCTTCACCGACCACAAATTGAAAATCTTGAGCGCGGCCGCCATCGAAAGGCTCGCCATCGATCTTGCCTTCAAAGTCGACGGTCACGCGGTCGTCGGTTTCGGCAGAAGACTCTAAAGAGCGCTGCGAATAAGTGCGGCGTTGCTTGCGCAAAATTTCAATGGTTTTGTCGATGGCTTCATCGCTGACCTCGGCATGCAGTTTGTCTATGGCTACTTGCGCCAAGTCTTGCATCTTGACTTCGGGATAAACCTCAAAAATCGCATCAAACGCCATTTCTCCCTCAGGAGATTGCTCTTTTTCGCTGATGCGGGGTTGGCCGGCCACGCGCAACTTGGCTTCTATGGTCGCTGTATTGAAGGCTTCGCCCACTTTGTCATTCATGACTTCGTAATGCACCGAGTAACCATAGCGCTGGGCCACGATGTTCATGGGCACTTTGCCCGGACGGAAGCCATCAATCTTTACTTTGTGCGCCAACTTTTTCAGTCGCGAATTCACTTCATTCTGGATGATGGTAGCGGGCAAAGTTAAAGTGATTTTGCGTTCCAACTTTTCCAAAATTTCAACATTCACGGTCATGAGTTTTCTCCATCTCTAAACTGATAAGCGCAGGGCTTGGGACATTCTTTGGTGCGCGGGGGGGGACTCGAACCCCCACAGTATTGCTACCGTCAGGACCTAAACCTGGTGCGTCTACCAATTTCGCCACCCGCGCGGGATTGAAAAAAACAAAGGGCGGTCTGACTGAACAGACCACCCGCTCGAAATCGGTCAAGGGCTAAATTCTACCCGCCTCGGCCTCCCTCGAAGCAAGGCCTCAGCGCTTGACCCTGAACCATGCGGCATACATGGCAGGTAAAGCCAACAAGGTGAGTACCGTGGCGACAATCAAGCCGCCCATGATGGCCACCGCCATCGGCCCCCAAAACACACTGCGAGACAAGGGGATCATGGCCAGCACCGCAGCGGCTGCCGTCAACACAATCGGGCGCGAACGTCGGACAGCCGACTCGACAATGGCGTCCCAAGCAGGCACGCCACGGGCGCGGTCTTGCTCGATTTGGTCGATCAAGATGACCGAATTGCGCTGAATCATGCCCATGAGCGCAATCACACCCAGCAAAGCGACAAAGCCAAAAGGTCGGTCCAAGGTCAGCAAGGCCAAGGCCACGCCAGCTATGCCCATAGGGCCAGTCAGAAACACCAGCAAAGCACGGCTGAAGCTTTGCAATTGCAGCATCAGCAAAGTGAAAGTGACAAACAGCATCAACGGCAAGCCCGCGGCAATCGAGCTCGAACCCTTGGAGCTTTCCTCCACAGCGCCAGCCACTTGAATGCGGTAATCGGCATGGCCATCAGCAGCCCATTGCGCTTCTAATTTTTTCAGCTCTGGCAACAGTTGTGCGCTGACGGTTGCGCCTTGCAAGCCTTCAACAATGTCGGATTGCACAGTGATGGCGTAGTCACGGTTTTCCCGCCACATCACCCCCGGCTCCCAGTTGAATTGCGGCTTGGCCACTTGCAGCAAAGGCACCGCTTTACCTGAGGCGGTGGGCACATAAGCGTTGCCCAAGTCAGCAATTGCTTGCCGCTCGTTCAGCGGTTGGCGCAGCACGATGTCAATCAATTTATCGCCTTCACGAAACTGCCCAACCGTGGTACCGCTTAAAAGCACCCGCGAGGCTTGCGCGATAGATTGGCTGGTGACGCCCAAAGCACGGGCTTTTTCCTGATCAACTTCCAAGCGAATGACTTTGATGGACTCGTTCCAGTTGTCGTTCACGCCACGGGTGTTGGCGTTGGTTCGCATAACCGCCTTGACTTCGTCAGCACGCAAACGCAGGGCCTGGGGTTCGGGGCCAGCCACGCGAAACTGCACAGGAAAAGGCACGGGCGGGCCATTGGGCAGCAACTTAATGCGAGCACGCACCTCAGGGAACTCTTTGGCCATGATGGCGGGCAATGCCACACGCAGGCTTTCACGCAACTTAAGGTCTTTGGGCAGGATGATGAACTGCGACACATTGCTTTGCGCAAAGACTTGGTCCAGCGGCAAGTAAAAGCGTGGCACGCCAGAGCCCACCCACAAGCTCACCGACTCCACGCCAACAGTGGCCAGTAAACGCTTTTCCACTTGCAAGCTCAAAGCCTCGTTGGCGGCCTGACTGGTGCCTTCAGGAAACCAAATATCCATCATGATCTCTGGTCGACTGGAGTCGGGGAAAAACTGCTGCTGCACCCGACCCATGCCGAATATGCCCAAAGCAAATGTCAACACCGTCGCGCCTATGGTCACCCAGCGGTACTTGACACACCAGTTCACCGTGCGGCGAAAGGCGTTGTAGAAAGCAGAGTCAAACAATTCATGGTCGGCAGAGCCCGCTGCGTGCGGCTTGGCTTTGAGAATCAAGGTGCCTAAATAAGGGACAAAAAACACCGACACCCACCAGCTGAGGATCAAGGCCACAACCGTGACCGCAAAAATAGCAAACGTGTATTCGCCGGTGACCGACTTGGCCAAGCCAATCGGTAAAAAACCAGCCGCAGTGATGAGCGTGCCGGTGAGCATAGGCATGGCTGTTACTTCGTAGGCGAAGGTGGCAGCGCGAACCTTGTCAAAGCCCTCTTCCATTTTGCGCACCATCATCTCCACTGCAATGATGGCGTCATCCACCAGCAAGCCCAAAGCAATGATGAGCGAGCCCAGTGAGATTTTGTGCAGGCCAATGCCCAAGTAATACATGGCCAAAAAGGTCATGGCCAAGACCAAGGGAATGGTGATACCCACCACTAAACCTGGGCGCATATCGATATGCCAGCCAAAGCGCCCGCCTTTTTGCAATCCCAATGCCACAAAACTGACCACCAACACAATCACCACCGCTTCTATCAACACGTTGATGAATTCGCTGATGGACCGGCTGACCGCCTTGGGCTGGTCTTGCAACTGTCGCAAGCTCACGCCATAGGGTAAGTTGGCTTGGATTTTTTCTCTGACTTGGTCTAAGGCTTTGCCCAAGGCGATGATGTCGCCGCCCTTGGTCA
>Ga0209768_10000640_pt1 | contig 23265 bp, 25 predicted proteins | sample LauGreSBDMM110SD_3_FD_187564 | JGI IMG/M metagenome (GOLD analysis project Ga0209768, IMG submission 187564) | Freshwater lake microbial communities from Lake Michigan, USA - Sp13.BD.MM110.SD (SPAdes) (version 2) | ecosystem: Environmental > Aquatic > Freshwater > Lake | place: Lake Michigan... | reverse complement strand
AGCCATTTGGCGAATGTGGGAGACAGCAAATCGCTGGTGATCCACCCGGCCAGCACCACGCATTTCCGCATGAGCGACGAGGCCTTGGCGTCTGCCGGCATTGGTGCCGGCACCATCCGTTTGTCGGTGGGTTTGGAAGACCCTGCCGATTTGATCGATGATTTAAAGCGAGCCTTGCGTGCCGCTGAAAAAGCCGCTTAAAGGAATACGACATGTATATCGATGTGAACGCTCACCGCAGTTACGCCTATACCGGCGGCAAGGATTTCAACCCGGCGCAACCCACACTCGTGCTGGTGCACGGCGTGTTGTGCGACCACAGTGTGTGGTTGCTGCAAAGCCGTTATTTGGCGCACCATGGCTGGAATGTATTGGCGGTGGACTTGCCCGGTCATTGCAAAAGCGCAGGCGCGCCACCGGCCACGGTGCAAGCAGGCGCTGCGTTCGTGAAAGCTTTGTTGGATGCCATGGACATCAAGCACGCTGCCTTGGTGGGTCACAGTTTCGGCTCGTTGATTTGCTTGCAAGCTGCGTCGGATTTGGGCGAGCGCGTCACGCATTTGGCCTTGGTGGGAACTGCCTACCCCATGCAAGTTTCGCAAGCATTGTTGGATGCATCCCGCGACACACCGGCCAAAGCCTTGCAGATGACGAATGTGTTTTCACGCGCCACGCTTGCGCCGCCATCGGGGGCGGGCAGCTGGGTGTTTGGCGCGAGTCTGGCCTTGGGCCGACGCGTGCTGGCCAGCAACACCAGCGTGAATGTTTTTTTCACCGGCTTCAATGCATGCAACAGCTACGACCAAGGCTTAGAAGCCATGGCGGCGGTGAAGTGTCCGGTGTTGATGGTGTTGGGCGACGCCGATCAAATGACCACGCCCAAAGGCGCACAACCTTTGATCAAACACGCCAAAGAAAGCGGTATTGCGTTGCAAGTGGTGATGATTCCCCACGGGCATCACCAAATGAGCGAGTCGCCGGATGAAACGCTTGATGCGTTGAAAGCGTTTTTAAGCGGGACGTGATTTATGTATGAGCTGACACAGCATCTCACTTGTGTCAGCACTGACGCACTAAAGCGAATTCACAAAACTTAAAAGCGATTGGCGGTCCACAGCCGGTAATCGCTTGTAACTGTCCGCCGATTTTTTGGCTTCGCCGCCGTGCCACAAGATCGCTTCCTCGACATTGCGTGCGCGTCCGTCATGCAGCAAAAACATACCGCCGTTGACGCGGTCTGCCAAACCGACGCCCCACAGCGGCGCGGTGCGCCAGTCATTACCGCCGGCCTTGAAGTCGGGCCTGCCGTCTGCCAAATCAGGGCCCATGTCGTGCAACAACAAGTCAGTGAACGCAGCAAATGTTAAGTGCTCTATGGCTGGTAAGGCCGGGTAACTGCCGGTTTTCATGGAAGGGACATGACATACGGCGCATTGCAAGTCGGCAAATAATTTTTCACCACGCTCAGTTTGCGGGTCGTTGTGCTTGCGCGCACGCGGTGCCTCGGTAGCGCGCATGAAAAAGTTAACCGCGTTCCAGGCCTGATCGTTCAACTCGGGTTTGGCGTACTTGGACACCGATTCGTAACAAGCTGTTTGAGTCAGCGTGCAATCCTGGTCCGGGTACAGCGAGGTTGTCACGCCGACATCGCCCAAATGTGCAGCAGCCACCTGCTGATTGATGGACGGCTGATTGGCTTTCCAGCCGAAGCGCCCGAGTTTGCGTTTGAAGGTGGCGTCGTCGGGCACGTAGTTCGGGCGGCCGTTAAAGCCAAGCGCTTTTTGTGCAGCGGCGATGGCCAGTATGTCGGCTTCGGGTACGGCTTCCAGATAACCCAGGCCGAACAAGGCAGGACCATTTCGTACCGACTTCAATACGCTGTCATCAATAGCACCAAATTTTTCATTGCTTATTTTCAGCTCGGGCTTGCGCAGTTCGACTTCTGTGCCATCGGCCAGCTTGACTGTGTGAGGCAGCCAGCGGATATAAACATCGGCTTCACCGGTACTCGGCTCAACCACCCCGCCCTCTAAAGTAAACACCTGTAACTGACTGTCATAGGCCGGGTGCGGCATGGTTTCGTCAGTGCCGGGTTTACGCACAGACAAACGCACCAGTTGTTGAAACACCGGTTTGTTGAGTTGTTGAGTGGTGATGCCGCGCCCGTTGTTGATGTGACAACCCGAACACGCGTTTGCCAGAAAAAACGGGCCCATGCCCCAGACGCCGTCTAGCCGTGGCGCAAACGTCCAGATGGTGTTGAAATGATTTTTCCCGGCCTCGTGTAATTGCATTTGATCCGGATCTAGCTTGGCAACCGGTTGTAAATACAACTGGGCATCTGGGGTGCATTGTTTGGTGACTGCGTTCCAAACGCACTCGTCATTGGCATTGGAATACCCGGGTCTGACGAAAAGCGCCAAACCGGCCAACACTGAGCCATAAACAACATGACGTAAACGTTTGTTCATCTAGCAATCTTAAGTTCAGATGAAAACAACTTGTATTGCGGATATCCCGCGTTTTTACATAAAAACAGGTCGCCTTTAAAGGCTGAGAAGGCTAATCAGGCGAGTGATTTATCTGCCGTATGGACTTCAGCCGCCAGAAAATCAAAACCGGTATGAATGACTTCCTGCAGCTGAGCCCTAGAGATTTTGCGACGGCTGCTGATTTGCAAACCTTCGGTGAATACGGACAGGTAATTTCCCAAACGCTTGGCCAGCGGCTGCGGGCAACCCATTTGCACAAACCATTCGATACGCCATGTGTCCATGACTTGCAATTTATCGCGCAGGATTTTGACCAATTCGTCATCCACATCTGCCAATTCAACCGCGATGTTGGCCATCATGCAGCCCATGTTCGCCCGGGGATTCTGGGTGTGCACAAAATTGGTGAGGTAAGCCTCGCGTATATTTTCTACAGAAATACCACCCTTAGAAATTCGCAGATGATCTTTATTAATGCCTTCTAAGTAAGTGTCTAAGCACTCAATAAATAAAGACTTTTTGTCTTTGAAGGTGGCGTAAAAACTACTGCGACCGATTTGCATGCGCTCGCATAACAAATCAAGTGTGGCAGCCTGATAACCCTTGCTCCAGAATAATTTGATGGCCGCTTTTTTAGCGGTTGGAATATCGAATTCAAGATGTCGTCCCATACCTATTATCTTAATACATATTTCATAAAATCAAATAATTAATTAATTTATATAAATTTACATTAATATATAGGTATTAAATAATTAAAAAAATCAAAGTTTTCTTATTTCAAAGTATTTTCCTCAGATCACATCAACCAGCAGCCAATCTTGCCAGTGCCGGTGCAAGTCCTCGCTGCCAGGCTCCTGCGCCAGCAGCAAAGCCGACATCAGCGGCACCAGGCGCGTGGTCTGAGTATCAATCAGCAACACATAACGCGGCGCCTGCCCGGGCGTGTCTTCGTTCAACAACCCCACCCAGTCCAGTTGCTGCAAATGCTCCAGCACCTGTTGCATTTGCAAAGGATCGGCTTGCAAACCGTCAGCCAGACTGGTCAATGAAGCGCCGTGCAGACCACCGGCTTGTGCTTTCTTCAGTTCCCGCAAGGTATCCAGCGCCAGTTGGAACGGCGCGCCGGGCGCTTGCATATCCCGCACATGGCCCATGGCCAGGCCTGGCCAACTGGCGACCAACACCGCACCCAGCAGCACAATCACCCAGGATATGTAAATCCAGACCAGCAAAATCGGCAAGGTAGCGAATGCGCCATAGACCAGCGAAAAAGTCGACATATTCGCCAGGTACCAGGTCAACAAACCTCGTGCGATTTCCACCACCAGCGTAGTCAATAAACTACCACCCAGCACCTGGCGCCAAGGTACGTGCGTGTTTGGTACAAAGCGGTACAGTGCCGAAATGCCTCCCCACAGCAACACAAACTCCAGCACATCCAGCGCTTGTTTCATGGCCGGGCTTTGGCTGCGCAGCGAACCGCCGGACCAGGTGATGACCGAGGCCATGGTCACCAGACCGACGGCCACCAGCACCGGGCCCAGGGTCAGAAACGCCCAATACAACAACAGCCGTTGTCCCCAGGGTCTGGGTTTGGTGACCCGCCAGATGGCGTTCAAACTGCGGTCTATGGTGAACACCAGCGCTAGCGCGGAAAACATCAGCGCGGCAAAACTCACCACGCCCAAGCGGCTGGCCTTGCTGGTGAATTGCGTCAAATAGCCCAGCACCTGGCGCGAAATACTGTCGGGAATCAAGCTTTCGATCAACCAGCGTTGCAACACGTTTTGAAACTGGTCAAACAGCGGGAACACAGTCACCACGGCCAGCGCCACGGTAATCAGCGGCACCAATGCAATCGTGGTGGTGAAGGTGAGCGCGCCGGCCGTCTGGCCCAGACGGCCTTCGGCAAACCGCTGGCTTAGGCGACGCGCGGTCTTGCGCCAAGGGAACTGTTGCAGCTTGCCAAGGCTTGCGGAGATATACGAGACAATCATGGTCACTATCATGCCATTGAAGACAAACCTTACCTCTGCTGCATTCAGACACGCTCAGCTCACCCGCACACTGGCGGTGGGCAGCCTGCTCGGCCTGATTGTTTTGTCCCTGGCCTGGGAACTTTGGCTGGCACCCTTGCGCCCGGGCGGCTCTTGGCTGGTGCTCAAAGCATTACCCTTGTGCCTGCCGCTGGCAGGTTTGTTGAAAAACCGCATGTACACCTACCGCTGGGTCACGCTGGTTGTCTGGTTGTATTTCGCCGAAGGCGTGATACGCCTGAACGGCGACCGCTGGCCCAGCAATTTATATGCTGGTATAGAAGTGGCGCTGTGTCTGGTGTTGTTCGCGGCCAGTGCCATGCACGTGCGCTGGCGGCTGAAAGACGCTGCTTTGGCTCAGCAGCTTGCGGACGTTGCTCAGCCTGTATCTGAAACACCCGTTGAAGACGTGAAACCTTGAACAGCTTGATAGAAACGCTCAAGCACATTGTCGGGCCGACACACGTGCTGACCGGTGAAGGCTTGACGGCTTATGAGCGCGACTGGCGCGGCCGCGAACACGGGCGGGCTTTGTGCGTGGTGCGCCCGGGGACAACCGCCGAAGTATCAGCCGTCGTCAAAGCTTGCGCGGCGGTTGGAGCAGCCATGGTGCCGCAAGGCGGCAACACGGGTTTGGTGATGGGCTCAACCCCTGACACTTCAGGCCGCGAAGTGGTGATCAACTTGCAACGCATGAACCAAGTGCGCAACATAGACCCAGCCAACGCCACCCTCACCGCAGACGCGGGTTGCATTCTTCAACATGTGCAACAGGCCGCAGACCAAGCCGGTTTTTTGTTTGCGCTCAGCTTGGCGTCTGAGGGAAGTTGCACGCTGGGCGGCAACTTGGCCAGCAACGCGGGCGGAACCCAAGTGCTGCGCTACGGCAATACGCGCGACCTGTGTCTGGGGCTGGAAGTGGTGACCGCGCAAGGTGATGTGTGGGCGGGCTTAAGTGGCTTGCGCAAAGACAACACCGGCTACGACTTGCGGCATTTGTTCATTGGCAGCGAAGGCACGCTGGGCATCATCACCGCCGCCACCATGAAACTGTTTCCCAAACCGGCGGCGCAACGCACCGCTTGGGCGGCGGTTCCTAGCGTGCAAGCGGCGATTGATTTGCTGGGCATGGCGCAGCGGCAACTCGGCGCGGGATTGACCGGCTTCGAGATGATGTCTCACATAGCGCTGGGCTTGGTCGCCAGACATTTCCCTGCGCTGCAAGTGCCACTGTGGAAGGACGCGCCCTATTGCGTGCTGCTGGAACTCAGCGACACCGAGTCTGAAGCGCATGCCGAACAACGGCTGGAACAACTGCTGGGCGCAGCGCTTGAAAAGAACGTCGCCAGCGATGTGGTGATCGCGCAAAGCCTGGCGCAGTCGCGCGAACTCTGGCAGGTGCGCGAAAGCATTTCATCGGCGCAGGCAGCCGAAGGCCTGAACATCAAACACGATATTTCGCTGCCCGTGTCTGCCCTTGCAGCGTTTGTGAAACAAACCGATGCGGCATTGGCGCAGGCACTGCCCGGCATTCGCGTGGTGAATTTCGGGCATTTGGGCGACGGCAATTTGCACTACAACATCCAATGCCCCGAAGGCGCAGACGCCGCAGAATTTTTAAAGACACATGAGCCTGCGGTGAACGACTTGGTTTACGAGGCGGTCATGTCGTTTGGTGGATCGGTCAGCGCCGAGCACGGCATAGGCCGCTTGAAAGTCGACAGCCTGCCGCACTACAAGGACCCGGTGGCGCTGCAACTCATGCGCAACATCAAACAAGCTCTGGATCCGCAAAACCTGATGAATCCGGGGCGGGTTTTGATGCGCTGATGCGAATGCATCAGATACAATGCCCTCATGCGTACAACTTTAGACATCGATGAAGACATTCTGAACGCCGCCAAGTCGCTGGCCAAGGCCGGTCAAACCACGGCTGGTCGCATCATTTCCGACACCATGCGACGCGCCATTCAACTGGGTTTGGCTGATCCCTCGCAAGCCATGCCCACCAAGTCTTTGGCTATGGAGCCGCAAGCGGTTTACGGTTTTGTGCCGCTGACATCCTCCGGACAGCAGATCGTCACCAGCGACATGGTGCGTGCCATTCGCGACGACATAGGCGAATGAATCTGCGCGCTTTGCTGGACACCAGTGTGCTGATCGCGCTGCTAGATGCCAACCATGTTCACCATCGCTTATGCAGCCAATGGTTGTCCACCCACACAGCGGGCTGGGCCAGTTGCTCCATCACCTTGAACGGCTGTGTCCGCATCATGTCGCAACCCAGCTACCCCAACCGTTTGCCCATGCAGACCGTGGTCGCCGGTCTGCAGCAAGCCATGCGTCACCCCATGCACGAATTCTGGTCGGATGACATCAACCCCCTAGATGCAAACGCTATAGATTGGCAGCAAGTGCTGCGCCCCGCAGACATCACAGATGCTTACTTACTGGCACTCGCGGTGCGTCAGCAGGCTTGTCTGGTCACCTTGGACACAGGTATTTCAGTGAAATGGGCGGCGGGTGCTGAGAATAAACATTTGATGCGATTGGCTTAAATCAACGGGCATTAGCAGATCAAGCCGGACCCCGTGATGATCGGCCTGTAGTCTGGAAAACTTTTATCCGAACCCGGTGCACGTGCAGCACTGGCAACGGCTTTGTTTCGAGATGGCGGTTTGTCACTGGCACGGGGCGCTCGCATGGCGCAAATGCCCATGGCCGACTTCATCACCCACGTGTCCAGACTTGGCATTCCAGTGATCACACACGAAGCCCACGAAGTTACACGCGACATGGATACATTGGATCAATGGCTCGCTACGTCATAAGCGATGCAAGCCCGTTGATAGGGCTTGCCATGGTCGATGGACTTGATTGGCTTCCCGCTTTGTTCGGTTCTTTTTACAAGTGGCGGACACTGCTGCCGTCATCGGCTTTACCAAAAGACATGGTTTGATCGAATCAGCCAAGGCAAGGTTTGAGCGCTTACATGACTCTGACTTTCGCATCAGCAAAGAAGTGATTCAGACCGTGCTTCGCAATGTGGGTGAGTGTTGATTCTGTCAATGTGTGACCAGTTCAACCACTACTTTCAACGCCACAGGGTCCAAGGTCAAAGGAATGTGTCCAATGCCTGGTAGCAACTGCACTGGCCAGTCTTTTCCTGCAGTTTGCACAATGCCTTGAAGCTCTTGTGATTTCAGTAAGTCATCGGCGTCGCCTGCCAATATGGCCACTTTGCCTTTGGCATTCAGCAGGTCTTGCTGATAGTCTTGGCTGGCAGCAAAGTTCGTATTTAAATTGAAGTCATAGTCAGGCGTTAAGTATTTTTTCGCCTCCTCTGAGAGTGCAAACCGTGTGACAGGCAAATGGTTCCAATAGTGAATGCCTAGCTTGTTTAATGCCAGCAAAGCCACGATGCGAGGCACACCTACCGACACCCAACCACCGCTGTCAGGTATGTAGTTTGGCGCGGTATGCCCTAGAAAAGGAGCCAGCAAGAGATAGCTGTCAAAAGAAGATTGCATCTCACTGGCCGCAAGCCGCAATACAAAACCACCGCCTGAGCTAAAACCAATCAGTGTGGATGGAGACGCCGGTTTGACTGTGTCAACAAACGCCTGCATGTCAGATTCCAATTGACCGATGTAGCCGATATGTCCCTTGGTTCCAGAAGCGCCATGGCCTCGAATATCAAGCACATAGACATGCAAACCAGCTACAGCCAAAGCAGTAGCAATGGGGTGCATGCTGTCGCTACTGCCAGATGAGCCATGTACCAACACAGCGCTGCCTTTGTGGTTGCCTTGGGGCGAGTACTCCCTGTAAAACAGTTTCGCGCCATCTGCCCCTTGGTAACTTTTCAAAGGGGGCATACTGGAAAAATCAACCGACTCGAAGGGGTCGTTGATGCTGGCTATGGGTGCCGGTGTTCCAGGACCGCCTAGCCAAAGTGCCAATGCAATCATGATGATGACAACAGCAAAGAATGCGGACGAGATAAATAAAAAATGTTTCATAAAGTATTTTTTCGATTTAATATTAATAATATAGTATTTTTTTAAAACCAAGCTTGGCTTGATTATGTGTAGTGAGTTACCATACTTTGCACTACAAAGTAACCGATCAGGCTCCAAACACCATGACTTCAACCACTGTACCGATGTCTATCCGCCTGGATGTGACAGCGCGGGAAAAACTCAAAGCCATCGCCTTGCGCCAAAAGCGCAGCCCTCATGCGCTTGCCACCGAGGCGATTCTTCAGCTAATCGAACAACAAGAACGCGCTCACGCATGGCATCAAAGCTGTGATGCCGCTATCAAACACTTTGACGAAACCGGTTTGCACGCCACCCAGGAGGAAGTCATGGCCTGGTTAGATTCATGGGGATCGGATAAAGAACTCCCCCCGCCGGCATGCCATCCGTAAAGTATTCTGTTCAAGCCATCGCAAACCTACAAAGGCTTCATGACTTCCTGACCACACAAGACAAAGATGTCGCCAAGCGCGCTGTGGCTGTCATTCGTGATGCGCTCAAAAAAATTGCAGTTACACCAGAACGATTCCGCCCCCTAGAGGGAAGGATTTACTTGCGCGAAGCCATCATTGATTTTGGCAGCAGCGGCTACATAGCCCGATTCAGACACCTGCCCAACGGCGACATCTTGATTGCCCGAATCAAGCACCAAAAAGAAGATGACTTCAACTAGTCCAATCTTCAGGTATGAGGTCCTCATTCGTGATTGAGTGCGCCATGAAGCTCCGCTTTAAACTCTCCCCATGACTTCCGCCACCATCCCCACCCCCTACGAAGATTTCATGCGCCACGTGTACACACACGGGGTTGAAAAGTCTGACCGCACCGGCACCGGCACGCGCAGCGTATTCGGCCACCAAATGCGTTTCGATTTGCGCCAAGGCTTCCCGCTGGTCACCACCAAAAAAGTTCACCTGAAATCCATCATCATCGAGTTGCTGTGGTTTCTCACCGGTTCAAGCAACAACAACTGGCTGACCGATCGCGGTTGCACCATTTGGAATGAATGGGCCCGCGCGGACGGCGACTTGGGCCCGGTGTACGGCGTGCAATGGCGCAGCTGGCCCACACCTGACGGTCAACACATCGATCAAATCAGCGACGTGATTCAGACTTTGAAAACCAATCCGGATTCACGCCGCATCATCGTCAGTGCTTGGAACGTGGCCGAGTTGTCCAAAATGGCACTCATGCCCTGCCATGCGTTTTTTCAGTTTTATGTCGCGCCGCCAGCTGTTGCCGGTGGCAAAGGCCAACTCAGTTGCCAGCTCTACCAGCGCAGCGCAGACATCTTTTTGGGCGTGCCTTTCAACATCGCCAGCTATGCGCTGTTGACCCACATGGTGGCGCAGCAATGCGACCTGGAAGTCGGCGACTTCATCTGGACCGGCGGCGACTGCCACATCTATAGCAACCACCACGAACAAGTGGAATTGCAGTTGACCCGCGCACCGTTTACCGCGCCGAGCTTGCATATCAAGCGCAAACCGGCCTCCATCTTCGACTATGTATTCGAAGACTTCGAGGTACGTGACTACCAATGTCACCCGGCGATCAAAGCGCCGGTGGCAGTTTGAAAAGCCCGGGTATGACCCGGCAACAAGTGTTGGCGCTGATCGCGCTGACCTTGATGTGGGGCATCAATTGGCCGATGATGAAAGTCGCGGTGCACGAGCTGCCGCCGCTCTACCTGCGCGGGCTCACCATGTTCCTGGGTGCCTGCTGGTTGATGCTGTATTTCCGCTTTCGCGGCCTGCGCCTGTGGCCGGATTCGCCGCGCGAGTGGCGTGACATCGTGCTGCTTGGCATACCGAATATTTTCATCTTGCACACCGTGTCTATTCTGGGCATTGTGTCGTTGTCGTCCGGGCGCGCTGCCATACTGAGTTATGTATTTCCAGTGTGGACGGTGGTGTTCGGCGTGCTGTTCATGGGCCAGCAGCTGAGCAAGCGCGTGGTCATCGCCGTCATCGCCGCGTTGCTGGGTATAGGGCTGCTGATCTCGCATGAATTGACAGCACTACAAGGCAAACCCATAGGTGTGATGTGGATGGAAATCGGTGCGATCAGCTGGGCCATAGGCACGCTGTGGATGCGACGCATACGCTTTACCTTGCCGGTGCAATCTTTGTCGGTATGGATGATGATGATCAGCAGTCCCTTGATTGTGTTGCTGGCCATGGCCACCGAGACCTGGCCGTCGTGGGATGTCTCGCCCATGGCCTGGGGCGCCTTGTTTTATTCGGTGTTTGTGAATTACGGTTTTGCGCAACTCATCTGGTTCGGATTTGCGCGGGATCTGCCTTCATCGACCAGCGCCATGAGCATCATGGCCGTGCCTTTGATCGGCGCTTTGTTCGCGACTTTCATGGTCGGCGAATGGCCGCATTGGCAGGACTATGTGGCTATGGTGTGTGTGCTGACGGCGATTGCAGCCGTGTTGTTGCCGTCGCGTTCGCAACCCCAGGTCAATGACTGAAGGTCGATGACCGACAATGTGTATTGAATTTTTTTATATGCCTGTTTTGCCATGCCACTGCATTTGATTTACGCCCGCTCGCGCAACAACGTCATCGGCGTCAACGGTGAGTTGCCTTGGCATTTGCCCGAGGACCTCGCGCATTTCAAACGCACCACGCTGGGTCAAGCGGTGATCATGGGTCGGGTCACCTGGCAATCCATACCCGGGAAATACAGGCCGCTGCCCGGCAGAAGCAATGTGGTGGTGTCGCGCCAGCCGGATTTTTCTGCACTTGGCGCGCAGGTGGTGAATTCTTTGCAAGCTGCGCTGGCTTTGTTTCCTCCTCAAGAAACAGTCTGGTTGATCGGCGGCGCGCAGTTGTATGCACAGGCCATGCCGTTGGCACAGCAATTGGTGGTCACCGAGATAGACGCCGACTACCAAGGTGATGCGTTCGCCCCTGCAATCAACCCCGCTGAATGGACAGAGACACAGCGTACAGCACACACCTCGGCGCAAGCTTTGGGCTATAGCCTCGTGACCTTGCAAAGAAATAAATTGGGGTCAGATACCAATTAATTGTTGACTAACTTATCGGGAAATTAATTGGTATCTGACCCCAATTTTCATTGGTATCTGACCCCAATTTTCCTGCCATTTCACGCAACAGGTTTTTCTGCACCTTACCCATGGCATTGCGCGGCAATTCATTCACTACCCGACATTGCTTGGGTACTTTGAAATTGGCCAACTGTGCTTTGAGAGCTGCCAGCAGCTGATCCGTTTGAAGCTCAACACCCGGCTTAGCCAGCACAAACGCAAAACCCGTTTCGCCGAAATCCGCATGCGGCACGCCAACCACCGCGCTCTCGGCCACGCCGGGCAGGTTGTTCAATGCGTCTTCAATTTCGGCCGGATACACATTCAAGCCGCCGCTGATGATCAAGTCCTTGCTGCGGCCCACGATGCGCACATAGCCTTGCGCGTCGACCATGCCCATGTCGCCGGTGATGAAGAAGCCATCGGAAGTGAACTCCTGCGCGTTTTTCTCAGGCATGCGCCAGTAACCGGCGAACACATTCGGTCCTTTGACCTGAATGCTGCCGACCTCACCCGTGCCAAGCACCTCACCCTTGTCGCCGACGATACGCAAAACCACCCCCGGCAAGGGAAAACCGACGCTACCGCCCACACGTGTTGAAGTACCGCCAAAGCGATCATCCGAAGTCCATGGATTGGACGTCAGCATCACGGTTTCGCTCATGCCGTAGCGCTCCAGCACCGTGTGTCCGGTGCGCTGCTGCCAGCTCTCAAAGGTGTCGACCAACATAGGCGCCGAGCCCGAGATAAACAATCGCATGCGCGAGCACACCTCAGCGTTCAAACCCGGCAAGGCCAGCAGCCGTGTGTAAAACGTGGGTACGCCCATCAACACCGTGGCGCGCGGCATGTCGGCCAGCACACGCTGCGCGTCAAACCGGTTGTGCCAAAGCATCTTGCTGCCATTGAGCAAAGCACCGTGAATTGCCACAAACAAGCCGTGCACATGAAAAACCGGCAAGGCGTGAATCAGCACATCGCCACTTTGCCAGCCCCAGTAATCTTTCAACACCTGCGCGTTGCTGAGAAGATTGGCATGACTGAGCATCGCGCCTTTGCTGCGACCCGTTGTACCGCTGGTGTAAATGATGGCTGCCAGGTCGTCCGGTTTTGAATCTACCGGCGTGTGCACATCGCTGTGGTGCGCGGCGCGCTCGAGCAAACTGCCACCGCGTTGATCGTCCAGCGTCACCACGTAACGCGAGCCTGCTTGAAACGCGATTTTGCTGACCCAGCCGAAGTTGGCCGGTGTACACACCACCAGCGCCGGTTCTGCATTAGCCACGAAATAAGAAATTTCAGTTTGCTGGTAGGCCGGGTTCAGCGGCAAAAACACATGGCCGCTGCGCAAACACGCGAGATAAAGCATCAGCACTTCGACCGATTTCTCAGTTTGCACAGCAATGCGCGAAGACGCTGGCAATTGCAGGCTTTGTATCCAATTGGCCAGCATAGCGCTGCCGCGCTCCAGGTCGCTCCAGCTGTAGCTCAGCCCGTGGTCGGTTTCAATGGCAGTTTGTTGCAGATCGACAGGAAAGCCCTGGCGCAAGCAGGCGTAAAGGTTGTGGTTCATATCAAGCAGCTCAGTGACGTCTAGACCAGAGAATAAATCCTACCCCTGCCAACACCATGGGCACGCACAGCCATTGGCCCATGGACAAGCCCAGCGTCAACAAGCCCAGGTGTGCATCTGGCTCGCGGAAATACTCGGCAATAAAACGCAGCGACCCGTAACCGATCAAAAACGCGCCGGAAATCCAGCCGGTGGGACGCGGTTTGCGTGCCAGCCACCACAAGACCGCAAACAGCAACAAACCTTCGAGCAAAAACTGGTAAATCTGCGACGGATGCCGCGGCATGGCAGACCCGCTTTGCGGAAACACCATGGCCCAGGGCAGATCGGCAGACGCCTCGCGGCCCCATAACTCGCCGTTGATGAAATTGCCGACCCGACCGGCAGCCAGGCCAGTGGGCACGCACGGTGCAATAAAGTCAGTGATTTCCAGCCAAGGGCGTTGGCGCCGCCAAGCGGCCAGCGCCATGGCGCCGATGACGCCGAGCATGCCGCCGTGAAAACTCATGCCGCCTTGCCAGATAAAAGCTATTTCCAGCGGATGCGCCGCGTAATAACCGGGTTTGTAAAACAGGCAGTAACCGATGCGACCGCCCAGCACCACGCCGAGCACGCCATAAGTCATCAAGTCGTCAATATCCTGTTGCGACCACAGGCCTTGTTGGGCCAACGTGGCATAAGGCTGGTGTTGCAGTCGCCAACGCGCCAGACAGACAAACAGCATGAAAGCTGCCAGGTAAGAAATGCCGTACCAGTGAATGGCAACAGGGCCCAGGGACAGGGCGACGGGGTCGAATTGCGGGTGAATGAGCATGCCCAGATTGTGCGTCAAACAAGTGACGCTTCGGCGATCTGAAACTGCCTGCCCTGCCTCCCTGTTTGACGCAGCTAAACTCTGCATCTTGTCTGTTATCTCTACTGGAACACCATGGCCACCTCACCCCTCAAAATCAACCGTCGTTCAGCCAACATCACCGAAGGCAAATCCCGCGCTCCTAACCGCTCCATGTACTACGCCATGGGCTACGAGGAAAGCGATTTCGTCAAGCCCATGGTCGGCGTGGCCAACGGACATTCCACCATCACACCGTGCAACAGCGGCTTGCAAAAACTGGCTGACGCAGCGGTAGCAGGCATTGAAGAAGCCGGCGGTAACGCGCAAATTTTCGGCACCCCCACTATTTCAGACGGCATGTCCATGGGCACCGAAGGCATGAAATATTCACTGGTCAGCCGTGAAGTGATTTCCGATTGCATAGAAACCTGTGTCGGCGGCCAATGGATGGACGGCGTTCTGGTGGTCGGCGGTTGCGACAAAAACATGCCCGGCGGCATGATGGGCATTTTGCGCGCCAATGTGCCGGCCATTTACGTTTACGGCGGCACCATTCTGCCGGGTACTTTCAGGGGCAAGGACTTGAACATCGTCAGCGTGTTTGAAGCTGTGGGCGAAAACGCCGCAGGCAAATTAAGCGACGCCGATTTGCGCGAAATCGAAATGCGCGCCGTGCCCGGAACTGGCAGCTGCGGTGGCATGTATACCGCCAACACCATGTCTTCTGCGATTGAAGCCTTGGGCATGTCATTGCCGTTTTCATCGACCATGGCCAACCCGCACGGCGAAATCGAAATAGCCGCTAAAGAAGCGGCCAAGGTATTGATAGAAGCCATCAAACATGATTTGAAACCGCGCGACATCGTGACCAAGAAAGCCATCGAGAACGCGGTCTCAGTCATCATGGCGACAGGCGGCTCCACCAATGCGATTCTGCATTTTCTGGCCATTACGCATGCGGCCGAAGTGGATTGGACGATTGACGATTTCGAGCGCATGCGCAAGCGCGTGCCCGTCATTTGCGACCTGAAACCCAGCGGTAAATATTTGGCGGTCGATCTGCACAAGGCCGGTGGTATTCCGCAAGTGATGAAGGTATTGCTCAAAGCCGGTTTGTTGCACGGCGACTGCATAACCATCACCGGTAAAACCGTGGCTGAGAACCTGGCCGAGATCCCGGACACACCGCGCGTCGACCAGGACGTGATCCGTGCTTTCGACAAGCCCATGTACGCAGAAGGCCACCTGGCAATTTTGAAAGGCAATTTGTCGCCCGAAGGCGCTGTGGCCAAAATCTCCGGCCTGAAAAACCCGGTTATCACCGGCCCGGCCCGCGTGTTTGACGACGAGCAGTCTGCGCTCAAAGCCATTCTGGAAGACAAGATCAAACCCGGCGATGTGATGGTCTTGCGTTACCTTGGTCCCAAGGGCGGCCCGGGCATGCCAGAGATGCTGGCACCGACCAGCGCTTTGATCGGCGCGGGTTTGGGTCAAAGCGTGGGCTTGATCACCGACGGGCGTTTCTCCGGCGCCACTTGGGGCATGGTGGTTGGCCACGTTGCACCAGAGGCAGCAGCCGGCGGCAACATCGCCTTGATCCATGAAGGCGACAGTGTCACCATAGACGCGCGTCAATTGTTGCTGCAACTGAATGTGCCGGACGCGGAAATTGAAAAACGTCGCGCTGCATGGAAAGCACCGGCTCCTCGTTACACGCGCGGCGTGCTGAGCAAATTTGCACACAATGCCAGTACAGCCAGCAAGGGTGCTGTACTTGATTTATTCTGATGCTTTATAGAGGGATTTGAATATGAAACGTGTGTTGTTTGCCACCCTTGCCGCTGTGTGCTTGAGCCAACCGGCTTTGGCAGATGAGAAGTTGGCAGGCGCAAAAAATTGTCTGGGTTGTCATGCAGTCGGCACGCAAGTGCTAGGCCCTTCATTTAAGGAAGTGGCCAAAAAATACACCGGTAACAAGGAGGCTGCTGCCACTTTGGCCACCAAAATCCGTCAGGGTGGTGGCGGTGTTTGGGGAGCGATTCCCATGCCTGCCAACCCTCAAGTCAACGAAGCTGAAGGCAAGAAATTGGCAGCCTGGATTCTGGGACTGAAATAAATTTTTTTTCTGCTTATTTAAAGAGCAACTGCGGTTGCTCTTTTTTTTCAGTCGTGCCATGCCGGGACGGTTTTAAGTGAAGTGTTCAAGCCACGCCGACAGTGTTTGTTCAGTGAGGCGTTCACGCCACGCCGGGTATGAACAAACTAAGGTCAAACGCTCTCAGACAACTGCGTCAATATCGCCGGGTTCTCTAAAGTGGACACGTCCTGCGTGATCGCTTCGCCCTTGGCAATCGAGCGCAGCAACCTGCGCATGATCTTGCCCGAGCGCGTCTTGGGCAAATTCTCACCAAAACGAATGTCTTTGGGCTTGGCAATCGGTCCGATTGCCTTGCCCACATGGTCACGCAACATCTTAGCGATTTGCTTGGCCTCGTCACCCGTCGGGCGCGCGCGCTTCAACACCACAAACGCGCAAATCGCCTCGCCCGTGGTGTCGTCTGGGCGACCTACCACCGCTGCCTCGGCCACCAGCTCGGTGCAACTGACCAAGGCGGATTCAATTTCCATGGTGCCCATGCGGTGACCCGACACGTTCAACACGTCGTCAATGCGGCCGGTGATGGTGAAGTTGCCGGTGTGCGCATCGCGGATCGCGCCGTCACCTGCCAAATAGTATTTACCTTGAAAGTCTTCGGGGAAATAGCTTTTCTTGAAACGCTCGGGGTCGCCCCAGATGTTGCGAATCATGGATGGCCAAGGTTTTTTCACGACCAAAATGCCTGCATGACCATTGGGCACGTCTTTGCCGGTCTCGTCAACGATAGCGGCTTCAATACCGGGAAACGGCAGCGTGCATGAACCGGGCACCAAGTGCGTGGCACCCGGCAGGGGGGTGATCATGTGGCCGCCGGTTTCTGTTTGCCAGAAGGTATCCACGATGGGACAGCGACCGCCGCCAATGTGCTGGTGGTACCACTCCCAAGCAGCAGGGTTGATGGGCTCACCCACTGAACCCAGCAAGCGCAAACTGTTCAAGTCGTAACGCGCGGGATGCACCGCTTCGTTGCTTTCAGCGGCTTTGATGAGAGAGCGAATCGCCGTCGGTGCAGTGTAAAAAATGCTGACCTTGTGGTCTTGGATCATCTTCCAAAAACGACCTGCATCGGGGAAGGTGGGTACACCTTCAAACACAATTTGTGTGCCACCCAAGGCCAGCGGGCCATAAGCGATGTACGTGTGGCCCGTGACCCAACCGATGTCTGCGGTACACCAAAACACATCGTCAGCTTTCAAATCAAAGGTCCACTCTGTCGTGAGTGCGGCGTGCATCAGGTATCCGCCGGTGCTGTGCTGCACGCCCTTGGGTTTGCCGGTGGAGCCGGAGGTGTACAACAAGAACAAGGGGTGCTCTGCTTCCACCCATTCAGGCGTACAAGTGGCGGGCTGCTTGTCAGCCACTTCGGACAACCACAAATCTCGTCCGGCTTGCATAGGGATATCCGCGCCAGAGCGTTTGGCCACCAAGACATGTTTGATGCTGTCGCAACCGCCCAATGTCAGCGCTTCATCCACAATCGATTTCAAAGGCAGTTGCTTGCCACCGCGCAACTGGTGGTCGGCGGTGATGACGAGTTTGGCGCCGGTGTCTTCGATACGGTCGCGCAAACTTTGCGCAGAGAAACCGCCGAACACCACCGAATGCGTCGCGCCTATGCGTGCAGAGGCTTGCATCGCCGCCACACCGTCCACCGACATAGAGATGTAGATGATGACGCGGTCGCCTTTGACCACGCCCAGCGACTTCATGGCATTGGCAATCTGGCAGGTGCGCGCCAGTAATTGCGCATACGTGGTGTGTGTGACTTCACCGCCGTCGGCTTCAAAAATGATGGCGGTTTTATCGCCCAGCCCGCGCTCGACATTGCGGTCCAAGCAGTTGTAAGAAGCGTTCAAGCGGCCATCTTCAAACCATGTGAAGAACGGCGCCTTGTCTTGGTTCAGTTTTTTGGTGAACGGGGTTTGCCAGTGCAACAAGCGCTTGGCCTGTGTGGCCCAAAAGTCTTCGTAGTCTTCTTCGGCGTGCTTGACCAGTGCGTGGTAAGCGTCCATGCCGGACACGGCAGCGTGTTTGACGAAGTTGGCAGGCGGTGCGAACACCGGCAATGTGTGATCTTGGCTCATGTCTTGTCTCCAGGTATTGAATGGCCGCTTTGCGGCTCTGCTTGGCCAGGACTGTCGTGCATGGCTCTTACATGCCACTGACTGGCTTGAAGCTTACGGCATGGCTCAGGTCTCATTGCCTAGAATCGCTTGTTTGAATGAACTGTCTACTCTGACGAAAGTGATGCCTATGTCTGATTCCCTCCCTGCCAAACCCACGCGTCAAAGCTCTCCCCTGTCACGATTGATTTTCTCAAGTCGTTGGCTGCAATTGCCCTTGTACCTGGGTTTGATCGCCGCGCAAGCTGTGTATGCCTTTCATTTCTGGGTAGAGCTGGTGCATTTGCTGGAAGCGGCCTTTGGCAGCCAGACCGCCCTGCAAGCGCTGGTCAGCAGCATTGGCTACAAAGCCGACCCGCCTGTGGTCAGTTTGAATGAAACCATCATCATGCTGGTGGTGCTGGCCTTGATTGACGTGGTGATGATCTCCAACCTGTTGATCATGGTCATCGTCGGCGGCTATGAAACTTTTGTTTCTCGCATGTACTTGGAGCAGCACCCCGACCAGCCCGAGTGGCTCAGCCATGTGAACGCCTCGGTGTTGAAAGTGAAACTGGCCATGGCCATCATCGGCATCTCGTCCATCCATTTGCTGAAAACATTCATCAACGCCGCCAACTACGATGAAAAAGTTTTGATCTGGCAAACCATCATTCACCTCGCCTTTTTGCTGAGTGCCATTGCGATTGCCTACACCGACAAGCTGCTGAATGAAACCCGTGCCATTGACCATCGGCATTGAAACTCCCCTTGAACCACTGACACCTATGAGCCACATCACCCAAAGCGATTTGATTGAATCCGTCGCAGCCGCCCTGCAATACATCAGCTACTACCATCCGGCGGACTACATCGCGCACTTGGCGCGTGCCTACGAGCGCGAGCAAAGCGCTGCGGCCAAAGACGCGATCGCGCAAATTTTGACCAATAGCAAAATGAGCGCCACCGGTCATCGCCCTATCTGTCAAGACACGGGCATCGTGAATGTGTTTCTCAAGGTTGGCATGGGCGTGCGCTTTGAAGGTTTCTCCGGCAGTTTGGATGACGCCATCAACGAAGGCGTGCGTCGCGCCTACAACCACACCGACAACCGATTGCGCGCCAGCGTGGTGGCCGACCCGCAGTTCGCCCGCAAGAACACCGGTGACAACACACCGGCAGTTATCTTTACAGAACTGGTGCCCGGCGACACACTCGAAGTCACCGTCGCGGCCAAGGGCGGCGGCAGCGAAAACAAATCCAAGTTGGCAATGCTCAACCCCAGCGACAGTTTGGTGGACTGGGTGCTCAAAACCGTGCCGACCATGGGCGCGGGTTGGTGCCCGCCGGGCATGCTCGGTATTGGCATTGGCGGCACCGCCGAAAAAGCCATGTTGATGGCCAAAGAAAGTTTGATGGACGACTTGGACATGTACGAGTTGCAAGCCAAATCGTCCAAAGGCGAGAAGCTGACGCCAACCGAAGAACTGCGCTTGGAGCTCTATGACAAAGTGAATGCGCTGGGCATAGGCGCGCAAGGCTTGGGTGGTTTGACCACCGTGCTGGACATCAAAATCAAGATGTACCCGACGCACGCGGCCAGCAAACCGGTGGCCATGATCCCGAATTGCGCCGCCACTCGCCACGCGCATTTTGTGATGGACGGCAGCGGCCCAGTATACCTAGATCCGCCATCGCTGGACAGTTGGCCAAAAGTCAATTGGATGCCGGACACGCAAAAAAGCCAGCGAGTCGATTTGAATAGCTTGACCCGCGAACAAGTGGCAGCTTGGAAACCGGGTCAAACTTTGCTGCTCAACGGACGCATGCTGACCGGGCGCGATGCCGCGCACAAGCGCATTCAAGACATGCTGGCCAAAGGCGAGCCGCTGCCCGTAGATTTCACCAACCGCGTGATTTACTACGTTGGACCGGTCGATCCTGTCGGCGATGAAGCGGTGGGACCCGCAGGTCCCACCACCGCCACGCGCATGGACAAATTCACCGAGATGATGCTCTCGCAAACCGGTTTGATCGCCATGGTCGGCAAGGCCGAGCGCGGCCCCACCGCCATTGAAGCCATACAAAAACACAAGTCGGCTTATTTGATGGCGGTGGGCGGAGCGGCCTACCTCGTGTCCAAAGCCATCAAACACGCCAAGGTGGTTGGCTTTGCAGATTTGGGCATGGAAGCGATTTATGAGTTCGATGTGGTCGACATGCCGGTCACCGTCGCCGTGGACGCGGGCGGCACCAGCGCGCACATCACCGGCCCGGCCGAATGGTCTAAGCGCATCGCCAGCGGCGAGTTCAAAGGCATCACCGTGACCAGCCATTGACTTCGCCAATGGCTGTCAATCCTGCATCCGAAAACCCTGTCGGTGTGTTTGACAGCGGCGTCGGCGGCTTGAGCATTTTGCAAGCGCTGCAACAACAACTGCCAAACGAAGCCTTTGTCTATCTGGCAGACAGTGCGCATGCGCCTTATGGCGAACGGGATGAAGAATTTGTGTTGCAGCGAGCGCGCTGGGTGTTGCATTTGCTGCAAGAGCAACACCAGATCAAAGCCTTGGTGATCGCGTGCAACACCGCGACGGCGCTGGCCATCAGCGTGCTCAGACAGGAAAACCCCGACCTGCCTATCTTCGGCGTGGAGCCTGCGGTCAAACCGGCAGCTGCCGACAGCCTGACTCACAAGGTCGGCGTGCTGGCCACTGCCGCAACTTTGCAAAGCGGCAAATTTCAGGAATTACTGCACAGCTTGGTGGAAACTGACACCGAATTTGTTTTGCAAGCCTGCGAAGGCCTGGCAGACGCGATTGAGCAGCAATGGCAACCGGGCCGCCATCAGGCTGTGCAAGCCTTGTGCCATCAATACCTTGCGCAAATGGGTGCCTTCGGAAACGCCACAGGTGAGATAGATACCTTGGTGCTGGGTTGCACCCATTACCCTTTCGCCAGCCATGAACTTCAGTCGCTGGCGGGTGGGGCTGTGCGCCTGATTGAGCCCGGGGGGCCGGTTGCCAAGCGGGTGCAACAGGTGTTGCTAGAAAAAGGATTGACGGGCCAGGCCGATGCGGGGCAATTGCAACTGTTGGCCACCGGTGAAACACTCAATCTTCAAGAGGCGGCAAGACATTGGCTGGGCTTGAGCCAGCCAGTCTTAAGAGTTTGACAACCGGTAGTTAGTGCAAATGGCGCGGACGGCGTCCGCCGTGACCGCCTGAGCCACCGCCAGAGCCTTTGGGTGGTTTACTGATCTCCAGCGAATTCACCAGTGAATCAAAACGCTGGCTGAACAGTTTGTCAACTTCCAGCACTACGTCGCTGAGTTCAGAGACATCGAAGTGACGCTCCATCAGCGTGATCAAATCCTGCACCAGCAAATCGCGCTGAATTTGCATGATGGCCGCCGGTGTCGGACCGACAAACAGCATCAGAAAATCATCGCGTGAGTCGCGGCCCTGGGCCTCGTCTTCGTCGTCGAACTCGGCATCGTAAAAAGTGACTTCCAACGCAGCACCGGCCAGCGTCAAATCGTTCAAGCCCATGCACATATCGTCGAGTGCCTGACGGAAATCATCCTCGCCCTTGATGGTCCAGCATATTTGCAACAAATGGTCGTTGGCATCAAAGCGGATACCGGGCTCTTCCTCATAAAAACTGTCTGCGCATTCGGTCAGCGAACGCGCACCTGCATACACCCAGATCGGGCGAAGTGCATCCTGCAACTGGTCAAAAGTCACCTCTTCCTGCAGAGGAACAGTGCCATGCAGATGAATCTCGAAAGTGGTGTTGAATCTGCTCATGAAAGCATGATAGCAGTGCTCGTCTTGACTTTTTACAAGCGCCTGAACAACAGGGATGGATGAACTTATCTGATGCTCATCAATGCAGCAATCAGTTTGCCTTGGTCTATGTGTGAGGTGAATGCGCTGATTTCAGAGGCCACTTCTTTTTGCGACATCAGTTCCTTCAAAACGAACTGGGCCAGCAATTCCAGCGAGTCTTGCAAAGCACCCATACCTTCGTTTTCAAAAGTTGCAACCGTTTGTTTTTTGCAGTCTTCCACCAGTATTTTTTGGACATAAGCCGCAAATTCTTTATCAATACTCGATTTTTCGGTGGCTTTGATCGTCGGAAAATCGGCCAGGGCCGGGTGCGCAACCATGGCCTTGGCCATCCACTTGATCAAAGTGATGTTGTCTTTGCTGGAGGAGGATTTGACAAAGCATTGTTTCAACTCATCCGCGTACGGGCCGGCGAAAGCAGTTGAGCAGAAAAAAAATATAAAAATAACAAAAAGTTTTGATCGCACGGTGCTCCCTTCGAAGTGATGAGTCGCCAAGTATTCAACCTGATTCAAAAAGTGAGAGATATCATGCCACGACTAGGCTTGATAAGCTGACGCGAACTTTAAGAAACCATCTTTGCTGATTCCAGAATACTCGCCACCGACGCCAAGAATTTCATCAGCATCAAGGCTGGCCTCCAACGTGATAGTGAATTTAAATTTGTTGTGATTTTCAGAACTACCCAAGTGCAAGGGGATGGTAACTATATTGACCAGACAATCCCGGCGTATGACTTTGAACTCCAGGGTTTTGTAAACGCTCATGCTTAACAGGTATTGTTTTTGATCGGCATTCAAGCCGGTGTCCAGTTCGTCTGAAAAATGACCGTCTTCCAAGGCTTTGTAAAGCACATAAATATTGCCTACATCTGTTAATTCATCTTCAGAATAAGTCTCACGCAGGCCTTCTTCAATAGAGTAAAAAATCTCTTCCCACTGAGCTTGCAAATTGGATTTATCAAGAATATAGGCGGCTAAATTTCTGGCGGCAACAATATCAGTGGGTATATTTTCCATGCCCTGCCTTTAGATGTATTGCACATACATGGGTGGTGCCTGAGACCGGAATCGAACCGGTACGCCCGTTATTCACGAAAGCGGCGGATTTTAAG
>Ga0209768_10000639_pt1 | contig 23311 bp, 25 predicted proteins | sample LauGreSBDMM110SD_3_FD_187564 | JGI IMG/M metagenome (GOLD analysis project Ga0209768, IMG submission 187564) | Freshwater lake microbial communities from Lake Michigan, USA - Sp13.BD.MM110.SD (SPAdes) (version 2) | ecosystem: Environmental > Aquatic > Freshwater > Lake | place: Lake Michigan... | reverse complement strand
GGTAGTGATTAAACTCTCAGCAATCTCAGAGTTGATGCGTATGTCGGCGCGTCTAGCTGCTTCGCTTGCCGTATTTTTTAATAAGGCAGTTAAATCAAATTCAGCATAATATTGTTGCTCAGGTGGTTTAGCGTAATCTAAAAATTGCGCAATGATGGATTCCATCTGTGCTAAATCTGATTGCATGCCAGACCGTGCTTCGTCAGTCAGCTTTGCCATTTCAACTTCTAACAGCATGCGTGCAATCGGTGTGCGTAAATCATGTGAGATACCCGCTAATATCAATGTGCGATCGGCTTCAATTCTTTCTAGATCGCGAGCCATTTGATTAAAGCTGATGTTCGTGTCACGAATCTCAACGGGACCCTCTTCAGGTAAGGGCAGGGGCTTTAATCCGGCTGCAATGGTGCGAGCCGCAAGTGATAAACGTGCCAGTGGTTGATTGATCAGTCCACTAATAAATAAAGCACCTAACAAAGATAAGACGAGTGTGAAGGTAATCCATCCCAACCATTGAATACCAGAAGCTAACTCTAAACGATCACTATCTAGCATGAGCCAGTAATCATCATCATCAATCATGAAGCTGACCCAGAAGCCACGGATGCTATTTACTGAGCCGACGAATTGCGTGTTAGGTCCTAGTTGAGCGCGTACTTTTTCTTCGATAACGGTAATCACTGGTCGGTTGGGTAAAGGCTCAGTGACATCAGATTCTTCACGAGGATAAACACGAATCCCTTGATCATCTGCTAAATCAAGTAAGAGTTCGCGACGTAATGTAGGCGCAGAGTGCAAAATTGCTGCACGTGTGATGGTGACTATAGATGAAATTTGCGCTGCAATTTGTTGACCGCGTGGTGTTCGTTCTACGATACGAAAACTCAGGAACCACGCTGCCATACTGACGCCAATTAAAAATGCGAGCAGTACAAAGGTGCGCCAGAATAAGTCGCTCTTGATCCAACTATGTAATGGACGATTGTCGTTGAATTGAATTTCAGTGGCCATCGGGAATAAAGACGTAACCCAGACCCCAGACAGTCTGTATATAACGAGGAACAGCAGGATCAGGTTCTATCATCTTGCGTAAGCGCGAGATTTGTACATCCAGACTGCGATCAAACACTTCATATTCACGACCACGCGCTAACTCCATTAATTTTTCTCGCGAGAGTGGTTGTTTTGCGTGACGTGCTAACACTTTGAGAACGGAATATTCACCTGTAGTGAGTGTGATGGGTTCACCATTTTTAGTCAGTGCGCGTTTACCTAAGTTGAATTCAAATTCACCAAAGAGATAGGTTTCTTCATGTTCAGAGGGTGCGCCTGGCGCTTCATCGGCTGCTACTCTGCGCAAGACTGCGGAGATACGCGCTAATAATTCACGTGGATTAAAAGGCTTGGGCAAATAATCATCAGCACCCAGCTCAAGTCCCTTAATACGGTCTACATCTTCACCTTTTGCGGTCAGCATAATGATGGGTGTGTCGTCACCACCGCCACGCAATCTTTGACAGATAGAGAGTCCATCTTCACCCGGCAGCATTAAATCTAAGACGAGTAAATCATAGCGCTCGCGTATCCAGAAACGATTCATTTCTACTGCATTGCCTGCGATAGTGACTGCATAGCCTTGCTCATTGAGAAAGCGTTTTAAGAGATCTCTGAGACGTGAATCATCGTCAACGACCAAGATGCGAGCCTGTGTGCCAGGCGCACGTTTGGAGGGGATAGAGGAGGTGTGGTTTGTCGAGTTCATGGCTCTATGGTAACTTCCTTCTTGCTTAGCGCAAGTTAGTCAGCAAATTCCTTACAATTGTTTACAATCTCTGGCGCTAATATAATCCGCCCTGAGTCTCCAGACACATTACACTGTACTGATCAATTCGATAGTCGGTAATACTTGCTTGTTAATTAATTTGATATGAAATTCGCATTATTCAGAGTCTTTATGATTACGCTGCTGTTAGGCGGGATGGCTCTTGGGCGGGCAGATCCTCCTGCAGGTCAGCGTTCTGAGCGTGCCACCTCAGAGCGTAGCGAACAAGACAAGAATGCGCGACCTAATCCGGATAATAAGCCTGCTCAAGACGAAAACGCGCGTAAACAATCCAAATTATCGCCTGAAGAAAGAAAGGCCTTACGTCAGCAAATCAATGAAGCTGGCCAAGATCTTTATCATCGTAAGCGTTAAGACAAGTATTGGGCTTTCCTAAGCTGTTATGCAAGTGCTATAATTTCGTTCTTCGCGGCTGTAGCTCAGCTGGATAGAGTACTTGGCTACGAACCAAGGGGTCGTGGGTTCGATTCCTGCCAGCCGCACCAGTAAAAAGTTAGTAAAATTAACGGGTTATGCTCACAAGGCGTAACCCGTTTTCGCATGGCGCTGCGGTGCCATTATTGCCATCGTCTGGTTGTCATCAGCGTCAATTTGAGCAGCATGTCAAAACTCACTCACTTCAAAACAAATTTACCTCTCTTAAATTACAGTTCTCTAATGTATTGGGCGCTGATGGTCTTCATTTGGTTTTTTGCTTTGAGCTTGAGAGATCTCATTAGCACCGATGAAGGTCGTTATGCAGATATTGCAATGGAAATGCTGCAAACCGGAGATTGGATCACACCGCGTTTAAATGGCTTGCTGTATTTCGAAAAACCGCCTTTGCAGTATTGGGCGAGTGCGATTGGTTTTGGGTTATTCGGTTTTAATGATTTCACTGCACGCTTGTGGCCGGGATTGACAGGCTTTCTGACTGTGATTTCAGTGTGGTTTACTGCCAGACGTTTATGGGGTAGTGAAGCAGGAGAATATGCTGCGCTAGTGACAGTGAGTTGTGCGTGGATGTTCACTAACAGCCATTTCCTTACATTAGACATGGGCGTGTCTTTTTTTCTAGCGCTCTCACTATGCTGTTTTTTACTCGCTCAAGATGTAAAAGAGTCGCATCAACAAGCATGGTGGATGCGTGCTTGTTGGGCGGCTATGGCTGGAGCCACTTTATCTAAAGGTTTAATCGGCTTACTTATTCCCGGTGCGAGTTTGTTCTTTTACAGCGTCATCAATCGAGATCTCAAACCATGGTTGCGTATGCAATGGATCAGTGGCTTGAGTATATTTTTATTACTTGCTGCACCATGGTTTTATTTAGTCTCTGTTCGTAATCCTGAATTTGCACAATTCTTTTTTATTCATGAGCATGTAGAACGTTTTCTCACTACGACCCATCAGCATGAAGGTCCGCTCTGGTTTTTCATTCCAGATGTATTAATAGGATTGCTGCCTTGGACTTCATTGCTATTTGTGATGTTAATCGCTGGATGGCGAAAAACTGATTCCGATGATGATAAAAACTCTGCATTCAATCCCAAACGATTTTTAGTTGTGTGGTGCGGATTTATCTTTGTATTTTTTAGTGTTTCAGGTTCTAAACTGCCTTCATATATTTTGCCCATCTTCCCTGCATTGGGATTATTGATCGCACCTTTACTCGCTAACTATTCAGCTCTAGCGCTAAAAAAACATCTCGCTGTGCCGGTCTTATTCGGTTTGCTGCTAAGTGTGATTTATCCATTGCGACATTTATTTCATGTGGGTGATTTATCGCCACAAGTAGTGCAGCAACTCGCACTTTGTCTTTCACTCGCAGGTTTGATTTTGCTCATGGGCGCAGGCTTTGCTTGGCGTGCCTTGCATAAGCATCAAACTTTGTTTGCAGTCAGAGGGCTGGCAATGGCGAGTATCATAGCGTTTTCGGTTGCAACCTTCGGGTATGACGGCTTTGGTCAGATCAAAGGAAGTAAGACGATCGTGGAGAAAATCACATCAGAAATCAAACCGGAGACACAGGTTTTTTCTGTCGGTGCTTATGATCACACTTTTCCTTATTACTTGCGTCGCACAGTATGGTTAGTAGATGTGGCAGGAGAATTTGAATTTGGTAAAAATGCAGAACCTGAGCGATGGATACCTTCTAAGAATGCATTCATCGATCGTTGGCAAGCTGCTCCTAGTGCGGTTGCGATGATGGATGCTGGTAGCTATAACGAGATGACTGAAAAAAAATTGCCTATGAAAATGCTCTATCAAGATAGTCGACGTATTGTGGTGGTCAAGCCATGAAGCTCGCAGAATTTGGATTAGTTTTATTTGGCGTCTTGCTTAACGCAATGGCACAACTTTTTCTTAAAGCAGGAGTGCGTCAGTTTGGGCACTTTGAGTTTACCGCAGCGCAGGCTTTACCCGTAGCGACACAGTTAGCGACTAACCCCGGAATTTTAGCTGGACTCTCATGTTATGTCGTGAGTGTGGTGGTATGGATCATGGCGTTGTCACGTGTGGAAGTTAGTATTGCTTATCCCATGCTTTCTATAGGTTATATCGTGAATGCTTTACTGGCATGGTGGTTATTTGGTGAAGCAGTGGGTGTACAACGTTTAGTAGGTATCGGGGTCATTATTGTTGGCGTGATCATCATTGCACGTTCTTAATCAAGCTTAGAAAACTTATGGAATTCCTTCCTTTTACGCGCCCCTCAGTAGATGAAAGCACGATCGCTGCTGTGGGTGCGGTATTGCGTTCGGGTTGGTTGACCACAGGTCCAAAATGTAAAGAGTTGGAAGCAGCCTTATCAGCACGTGCAGGTGGCCGTCCAGTGAGATTGGTTAATTCAGCCACTGCAGCACTTGAGTTTGCTTTACGCATTGCAGGTGTAGGTCAGGGTGATGAAGTGATTACGACTTCGCTTTCATGGGTTGCAACAGCGAATGTGATTCTTGCTGTAGGTGCGACACCTGTATTTGTTGATATTGATCCCATCACGCGTTTAATTGATCTGGAATTAATAGAGTCTGCGATCACATCTAAGACACGTGCGATTATTCCTGTTGATCTAGCAGGATTGCCAGTAGACAGAGATAGGTTGTATGAAATTGCATGGTCACATGGTTTGCGTGTGATTGAAGATGCAGCCCAATCGCAAGGTGCAAATTGGCATGGAGTAGAAATCGGCGCTGCTGGTGATTTAGTGGCGATGAGTTTTCATCCGAATAAAAACATGACCACGGGTGAAGGCGGATGTTTGGTGATGCATGATGAAGCAGAAGCGCAATTATTTGAAAAGCTACGCTTGCAAGGCATTACGCGTGATGCTGACGGTACCTATGATTGTGATCTATTAGGTGGTAAAGCGAATCTCACCGATATTGGTGCTGCCATAGGTTTAGGTCAGTTACATCATCTCGATGCGAATAATCAGCGTCGCGCTGAATTAGCAGGACTGTATTTTCAGCGACTAGCCCTGACTGATTTTATTTTGCCGCCGGCTGATTTCGAGCAAAGTAACTGGCATATGTTTCAAGTGTTGTTACCGCAAGAACTAGCATCTCAACGACCTGCATTAATACGTTCATTAAAAGAAGCAGGTATAGGCTCAGGCGTGCACTATCCTGCCATTCATACCACCTCTCTGTATCGCCAATTAGGTTGGCGAGCCGGTGATTTGCCACATACAGAATCCGTCGCTGCTCGTATTCTTACCTTACCTTTATTCCCGCAAATGCAAGACACTGATGTTGATCGTGTGTGTGATGCTTTGCTAGTCGCTCTTAAACAACTGCGCTCATGAACGTTCCTATTCTTTCCGTAGTCATACCGGTCTATAACGAAGAGGCCAGCCTGCAAATGTTATTTGACAGGTTGTATCCTGCTTTAGATGCATTAGAAAAATCCTACGAAATCATTTTTGTAAACGATGGCAGTCGCGATCGCTCAGCAGCGATGTTGACCCAACAGCATAAGCTGCGTGCTGATGTCACACGTGTGATTCTCTTTAATGGCAATTTTGGTCAACACCGCGCGATTCTGGCTGGATTTGCGCATGCTCGTGGCACGCAAATCGTCACACTGGATGCGGACTTACAAAATCCACCCGAAGATATTGGTCTCTTACTGGCTGAAATGGATAAGGGTCATGATTACGTTGGCTCTATCCGTCGTCAGCGCAATGATAGTTGGTGGCGCCATGTGGCTAGTCGCATGATGAATAAAATGCGGGAACGTATTACACGCATCAAAATGACAGATCAGGGTTGCATGATGCGTGCTTACAGCCGTGGTGTGATTGATATGGTGAATCAATGTAGTGAGATGAACACCTTTATTCCTGCATTGGCTTACACCTTCTCGCACAATCCTACCGAAGTCGTCGTAGGACATGAAGAGCGACATGCTGGTGAATCGAAATATTCTCTCTACAGCCTAATACGTTTGAATTTTGATTTAATGACAGGCTTCTCGGTCGTTCCACTCCAGTTGTTCTCTATGGTGGGCATGATGATATCGATAGGGTCTGCATTGTTAGTCGTATATTTATTCTTGCGTCGTTTAATAATAGGTCCTGAAGAAGGTGGTTTATTTACCTTATTTGCGATTGCCTTCTTTTTAATTGGCATTGCTTTATTCGGGGTGGGTTTGTTAGGCGAGTACATAGGACGTATTTATATGGAAGTCAGACAGCGTCCGCGCTATCAGATCGCCACCATACTTGACACCACCTCTGAAAAAAATCAGGCAAGCTAATGCGCACTGCTGTCGTTTTTGCTTATCACAATGTCGGTGTGCGCTGCCTTAAGGTGCTCCTATCACAAGGAGTACACATATCACTCGTTGTGACCCACGAAGATGATCCGAATGAAAAGATTTGGTTTGCATCGGTAAAAGAAGTGTGTAGTGAAGTTGGTGTGCCTTGCATCACACCGACAGATCCGAATGTGGCAGAGATTGAGCAGCAGATTAAAAACCTAGCGCCCGATTTTATCTTTAGCTTTTACTATCGCCATATGTTGAAAGCGCCGATTCTTTCTTCAGCAGTACGTGGTGCTTACAATATGCATGGATCGCTCTTACCTAAGTATAGAGGTAGAGTGCCAGTGAACTGGGCTATCATCCACGGCGAAACAGAAACCGGCGCTACTTTGCATGTGATGAATTTACTGCCTGATAATGGTCCCATCGCTGCACAACAAGCTGTGCCGATTTTATTGGATGACACAGCAGCAGAAGTATTTCAAAAAGTCACAGTTGCAGCGGAGATGTGTTTGTCTCAAGTCTTGCCAGACCTGCTAGCAGGAACAGCACGATTAACTCCACAGGATTTAACGCAGGGTGCTTATTTTGGACGACGCACCGCAGAAGATGGACGCATAGACTGGCAGCAGTCTGCTTTGCAAATTCATAATCTGACACGCGCAGTCACGCGACCATTCCCCGGAGCGTTTGCAGAGACCGAGGCAGGGAAGTTGGTACTATGGCGAACTCAACTGCGAGATCAGCTAGAACATACTGAGCAACGTGGTAAGTTGGTCTATCAAGATGGCGAGCACAGGCTCTATCCTTTGGGAGGCGGTTGTTTGCAAGTGGTTGAGGCCGAATTGAATGAGAGTGCTTTGCCGCACATTGATGTGCTGCTAACCACAGCAGCTAAAAACTAGTGTGACAAGTTTCGTTTTTTTATTAATCCGTAGTTGATCAGAGATTCTAGCGATGAAAAAAGTATTGATCTTAGGTGTGAATGGTTTTATTGGACATCATCTGACGCGCCATATTTTGCGCGATACAGATTGGGAAGTATTTGGCATGGATATGTACTCCGACAAAGTGCAGGAGTTTTGTTCAGATCCCCGTTTTCATTTTTTTGAAGGCGATATCACTATTAATCAAGAATGGATTGAATATCACGTTAAGAAATGTGATGTGGTCTTACCACTGGTGGCGATTGCGACACCAGCGACGTATGTCTTAGAACCTTTGCGCGTCTTTGAGCTCGATTTTGAAGCCAATTTACCTATTATTAAATGGTGTGTGAAATACAAAAAGCGCGTGGTCTTTCCATCCACCTCTGAGGTGTATGGCATGTCTGAAGACGCAGAGTTCGATCCTGAGCATTCCAATCTGGTGTACGGCCCTATACATAAACCACGTTGGATTTATGCTTGCTCCAAACAGTTGTTGGATCGTGTGATCGCAGCCTACGGTCAGCAAGAAGGTTTGGCTTACACCTTATTTAGACCTTTTAATTGGATAGGGCCAGGCTTAGATAGCATACATACCTTCAAAGAAGGTTCTAGTCGTGTGATTACTCAATTCTTAGGGCATATCGTGCGAGGTGAAACGATTAAGCTGGTCGATGGCGGTAATCAAAAACGTACCTTCACTTATGTGGATGATGGTATCTCCGCTTTGGTGAAGATTATCGCCAATGAAGGTGGTATAGCTGATGGTCAAATTTATAACATTGGTAATCCGGATAATAATTTTTCAGTTAAAGAGTTAGCCAATATGATGTTGGAGATGGCTAAGCACTATCCTGAATATGCGGAAGGTCTGTCTAAGGTCAACGTAGAAGAAACCACCTCGACCGAGTACTACGGTAAGGGCTATCAAGATGTGCAGAATCGCGTACCTAAGATAGACAATACAAAAACTGATTTGAGCTGGAAGCCAGAAACAGAAATGAAGGATGCGCTCAGCCACATCTTTGAGTATTACCGCAGCCACGTCGCGCAGGCGCGCGAGTTGATGAATTAAGTTTTTGCGGCTGCACCTTGTACTGCCAATAAGCCAGAACGTCCTACTAGCTCACTCATGGTGACGCTGTGTTTTGGCAAAGTTGAGGGATGCAGTCGCTGATACAACTCTCGCATAGAAATCAATTCATAGCCTTGTGCAATCCAACCTTGTAGCATGCGCTCCATGGCAGGTAAGAGCTTCATGCCTTCTAGTTCTGCATGCAAGGTAAAGACATGACCATATTCCTGCTCGTCTTGTGTCGCTTGTAGCAGCCTCTCATGCACATTCTCTGGCGTGGTGTCATTTAAACCCAGTAGTTCATCTAAGGTGGGTAAGGTAGTGGGCATTTGTATGCAGCTCAACACCGCATCATTCACCACAGGTTGGAATGGATACTGGCCTCGTGTGTCAGAGGCATATTGCAACCCCATGCGCGCTTGCCATAAATAGGCAGCTGCGTTCATCTGCCAACCTGCTGCGCCATGCGTTTTAACTGCATGACCAAAGATCTCTTCAAATCGCTGCACAGCCTGATTCAACTCATAATGAGTCCATGCTTCGTCTGCATCTACGACATGGTCTTGCCAACGCACGTGATCCCAGCAATGTATACCCACTTCAAAACCTGCTGCTTCTGTAGCACGCAAAATAGACGCACATCGACGACCAATATCTGGACCTGGTAATAAGGTGCCATTTAATAGCGTACGCATACCATAGTGCTCAACGACTGAGGTGCGAGAGACCTTTTGAAAAAAGCCAGGTCGGAAGATACGCTTTATAGCGCGACCGGTATGGTCTTTACCTAAGCTAAATAAAAAGGTCGCATGGGCTTGATAGCGTTGAAATAGGGCGCTCAGTTGGGGTACACCGATTTGCGTACCGCGCAAGGTGTCGACATCTACTTTCAGTACTATCGTTTTCATGGGTTAATGAGTCTCGAATCGGTTAAGTACAAACCCGCAAAGCGGGAAAATTCGGCGCAGTGTAACACTGCAGTCGACCTTGAATCAGTGCTGGGTTGCTGCTTCATCCTTTGCTAGCAATGATGAGTGATCTATTTGATTTAGGCGTCAGCACAGGTCGGTACATAATCAGTATCAGTGAAGAGATTGCAAATTTTTTAAAATCAAGGAGTTATAGCCTGATTCGAAAGTTGATTTGCAATCAGTGCATGAGGTCGAAGTAGATGCTAAGGTGCTGTGAGCACAAATACAAAGTCATGGCGAGTGAGTTGAATGACGCTGTTAGGTCGATGCGATCAATGCTTAGTCACTAAAAAAACGTCATTGAGCTCGAACATTAAAAACAGTGAGAATGAATTTTTAGTATGCGAGATTTGAGTTGATGACTTAATTCGGGTATTTTTTGGGCTGATGAGGGCATTAATTAGAAAATAAATCGTATTTTATGAAAATTTTTCTTCCATTATTTCATTAGATGGATAAAATTCGGTTCATGCAAAATAAATGTGCGAAGTAGTGCAGTGTTTTGCGGCTCGCTGAAAATAAAGAAGATGATTGCAGATAAGGTGAAAACTAAATCGTGATCTTGGAGTCAGTAGGTAAAGGCTCTGGCTTAGTTTACAAAATCAGTAGCGCGGCAACTTGGTTGGATGCTGAGGTGTCGTTAGTAAGTAGAATGCAAGCGGTGGGAAAGTGGATTCATAGCGAGTCCAAGTTCACACCACTAGGTTGGTGAGACTAATTCGTTCTGACTGCGAATCCGGCAGCATCAGAAACGAGCTTAAAAAAGATAACGATAAATTTGCTTTCTATTTCAATTTCATCGCCGACTGGTTTTTCTCAGGTGACGCCAATCCCAAGGCAAAGAGATTGTTTCCCCCAAAATTCCGTGAATGCTAAACAAACGGCAGAGCGGCTGTCTCCTGTTGGAGGTATCCATGCTGTTTGATCACTGCGCTGTATGTCAGAAATGCTGTAATGTCGATGAGGGCTATTCACCACTAGAGATCACCCTGACTGCGTCTGAAAAGAAGCGTTTAGGTAGTGTCTGTATAGATCGTCGTTGTGAACACTTAGGCAACAAGGGTTGTAAGCTGGGTGATGAAAAGCCTTTTGGTTGCACGCTCTATCCACTTTCCTATAATCCGAGCGAGAAGAGCTTTTTCTTTGACGCCGATTGTCCACTGATGGACGAATATTTTGCGCAGCTTAAAAAACCTGGTAGCGAAGCTCATACACATTTGAGTCAAGCACAAGTTCAGATTACTGAGCTGCATAAGAAATCCTCTGGATACTTGAAGCGTAATTTTCAAGTTGATGTTGAGTTTTTTGATTTACGTCCCATCCCTTAGTGTTACTTTATTTTGAGGTAATTGGCTTATGACATTTGTCGAAACTAAAATGGAGATCCAACACGATCACTCCGATTCCCGCTCGGTTAACGAGGTGGGTTATCAGAGCTGGACTCCTGAAAACCTACTGGTCGACAGCTATCACAACGACATTCATTATTTCACCACCCGGTGGGATGCTTTATGTCCTTATATAGACGTGACTGAAGAGATGCTGGCGCAAGCTTCAAAGCCTCTCATCGTTTACGCTTTGCCACCTGATAGCGCATTTGGGCAGCCGATTCGTGATTGGTATGGCTTAGTTGATGTATCTTCCAAAGAGTTTTGGGAAGAATCACGTCGTGAGCGTAAATTTCGCGAACTCGATAAATTTTTTCGCACATTTGATATTACCGAATCAGTCGTTCCCGGTAAGACCTTAAGTGTTGAAGATATTTATGAGTTAGGTGGTGATCATTTTGCTAACTATGAAATCGATCCACGTGAAATCGAAGGCTTTGTGGATTACATCCGCAATCTCGACGTGTTGATTTATCAAGTTCGCTCTCCAGAAGGTGAGTTGGTGTTGAGCGATGTGTCTATCGTCATGCCACGCTATAACCAAGTGTATGGCAGCTTCTGTCAGTGGAACCGTAAATTTAAGAATAAGTCGCCAGGTTTGTTTGCTTGCTTGTTAGCGAGTAGATGGGCAGCTAAGAATGGCTACAATTTCTACAATCTAGGTCCAGTTGGTGATTATGGTTACAAGTCGCTGTTTGTAACGCATCATGAGCCTATTTATTCACTGGTGTTAGCGGATCCTGATCATCCATTAGTGTTAGACCCAGAATCACCGGTCTATGCTGATTTTGAAGAAAGTGATTTAAACCAGATTTACCGTACTCGGAATGCTCCTACCATTCGAGCAGAAGAAGCGGTGTGTGCAGCAATCGGCTTCTGAGTCTCTAACAAAATGCCTCTCTGGTGTGAATTCAACCGGAGGCAGCACCGCACAAGCAGTGCTCATTTTGCTGAAGTCTCTGAAGGTCGCTCTAGATTGAATACAATCTGATGCGACACTAAAAAAGGGTAGCCCCGACAGGTGGCTACCCTTTTTTCTTTTTAGCTTGTCTTTTCTTAGTTAGAAATAATGTTCTTCGTCAAAGCTAACATCGTAGTCCATGAACAGCTCTTCACCAGGAGCGATTCTGCGCGTGCTTGTGAAGGAGCCATCTTTATTCATGATGAGGTTAGGCTTTTTTGAATGATTTATATAGACAGAGATATTGACGACATTCAGACCAACAACAGGAACGCATACAGTATCTTCACTGTGATAACAAAAGGTATTCAACAATTCTCTCGTATTCGGGGTAAGAGCTTTTAGCTCTTCGACTGAGTAATGAAGTTCTTTTATATCTAACCAAGATTTAAATGGATTGATGCCAGAAGGTATAGAGCGGAAAGCAAACACGCCTACACCATGCGTCGTTGAAGCACCAAGACGGCAATACAATTCATTTTCAAGATGATTAAATAGTGCTTTTTTGGTTAAATACATTACAAAACCTATTCAAGTTGTCACAAAAATGAAATCTTATCAGGATGTGGCGACAGAAACGAGTTTAAATTTCGTTATAAACGCTGATATTCATGTATGAAAACAAGCTAGACCGTGATTGCTTTTTCACTATCGACGTAGGTCAGTAATGAGAGTCCTGCACACAGCGACTAGCAATGCGTTTAGGACTATCAAGTTGTATTGCTATGATTATTCAAGTTAATCATCATAAAAAATATAAAACAATTAACATAATTAAAATAATTAAAATCAAGCTTATGCAAGTCCCTTATCGGATCAGTATTATTTTTAAAATGTCGCATGTCGCGTTCTGAACGTCGCATTGCGCATCTGGATATGGATGCATTTTATGCATCGGTTGAGTTATTGCGGTATCCAGAATTGCGCGGCATGCCGGTTGTGATAGGTGGGCGCACTGCGCATACACCAACAGCGCAGCCTGATGGCTCGCATCATTTTTTTCGACTGCGTGATTATGTAGGACGAGGTGTGATTACTACCTCAACCTATGAAGCACGTGCCTTAGGCGTGTTTTCAGCGATGGGCATGATGAAAGCGGCACAATTAGCGCCCGATGCTATTTTATTGCCGGTGAATTTTGATGCGTATCGCCACTACTCACGTTTATTTAAAGCAGCGGTTGCAGAGATTGCGCCCTTAATTGAAGATCGTGGCATTGATGAAATCTATATAGATTTAAGTGATCACATCGAAGCCAGTGCCACACTAGGCTTAACAATTAAAAACGCAGTGAAAGCAGCGACAAATTTAAGTTGCTCTATCTGTATAGCGCCGAATAAATTATTAGCAAAAATAGGTTCTGAACTAGAAAAGCCAGATGGCTTAACCATTCTTACAGAAGCCGATATACCAACCAGAATTTGGCCATTAGCAGCAAAAAAAATCAATGGTATAGGACCAAAAGCAAATCAGAAATTAGCAGCATTAGGCATCGTAACGATTGCTGATCTAGCTGCTCAAACACCTGCATTCTTACAAAAACATTTTGGACCGAGCACAGCTTTATGGTTAAGTCGTGTTGCGCAAGGGTGGGATGAACGAGAAGTCGTAACGCATTCAGAACCTAAATCAATCAGTCGTGAAACCACATTTGAACGCGATTATCATGTAAAGCATGATAAAGACAAGCTCACAACGATCTGTGATCAATTGTGTGATCGCGTTGCGGATGATTTAAAACGTAAAAATTATGTAGGTCGTACGATAGGAATTAAATTAAAGTTTGATGATTTTCAAACGCTGACGCGCGATGTCACACTCACACTAGCAACTGATCAAGCTGCAGTGATAAGACAAGCAGTAGGGGAATGTTTGAAGCGAGTGAAGTTTGAGAAAAGATTGCGTTTGATTGGTATTCGAGTCGGAAGCTTAGAACCTAAGAATTTATTCGCGCAAGAACAAGTGTTGCAGCAAACTAGCTTCTCTTTGTTTGATTGATTTTGCAGATGTTAAAAAACGCAGATGGATAGACTTGATCTCTCCAGCTGCGTTTAAATTTAAGTGAGTTCTTTATTATCAATCAGCTTTTTTAAGTCGTTATAACCACCAATTAAAACGCCATCAACAAACACCATAGGAAAAGTGGCCCAACCTGTCCACATTTTTAGTGCGCCACGCTCTTTCCATTTACCAAAATAATTACCATATTCCAGATAGTGGCAAGGGATGTGATGTTTCTCTAAGAGGCTAGTCGCACGAATGCAATAAGGATTGTGTGCCATACCCACCACCGTTACCTTATGCTTGATGATGGCGTTTTGTACTTCCTGAAGAATATCGAGCTGATAGCTTGATATCTGAGCACGAATCGCAGGATGAAGATGTTGATCGTCGAGTATGGGGCGGGTCATGGTGAGTAGCCTATATGCGTTATGAATGCTGGGATCATAGCGTAGATAAGCTGCTCACATTGCAACTAAGACGAAGCCGCGCAATGGCAAGCACCTAGCGCAGCTTTTCTCCATGCGTGATGAGTGAATTAACTCGTACCTGCGCTAAGTTCTGATTTTGCTTGCGGTGTTTGTTGTTGCTGTTGTTGTTGTTGATTGCGACGCACGAGTGCCGTGAGTCCAACGATGACAGCAATAGTGCCGGCATAGAAAAGGATTTGCATACCACTAGGGCTAGCTTCATAGCCGATTAAGACATGCAATATAGAGCCAGTGACGGAGTTAGTTGGTAAAACAGAGGAGATATCCCATAGCGGTGTAACCAGTGCAGGAATCCAATCAGCTTGAATCAGCATTTTTGCCATTTGGCTGGATAAGCCCGCAGCTAACAATAACAATAGAGTGCCTGTAACGGAGAAGAACCAACGTAGTGGAATACGCATTAAGCCGATAAACATGAGCGTACCGACTATAGCGCCGCCTAATAGTCCTAATGCGCCACCGGTAAGCATACTCATTAGGCTTGTTTCACTACCGGTTGCCATGCCATGTAAAAACAAAACGCTTTCAGCACCTTCGCGCAGTACTGTCAGTGCCACCAATATGGCAATCGCTGAGAGTTCACGTTGTCCATCTTTGACTTCGCTTCCAATGCGCTTCGCATCACGCGCAAGCTCAGCGCCATGAGTAGACATCCATATGTTATGCCAAGCAATCATCACTACAGCAATCGCTAGCACAGCTGCATTAAATAATTCCTGACCACTGCCTTCTGCAAAATCAGCAATGGTGTCGGTCAGAGCAGCCACGATAAACGAGCCAATCACACCACAAGTCACACCAATGATTAACCACAGAGTTCGACCGCTCACTCCGCGTGTAGCAGCAGCAATAATGCCAATGACGAGAGCTGCTTCTAAAGTCTCGCGAAAAATAATAAGAGCTGAACCGAACATAATCTTTACTCCGCTATCACGACGCCACGTGCAGTCGCTTGATTGAATTCACCAACAAAAGGATATTTACCTGCTTTTAAAGGGCCGATATACACAACGCCTTTACTTTTCGCGGGAATAATTTTTTCACGATTTAATTCATGACTTTCAAATTCTTCAGGTGAGGCGTCTTGATTGTCGATGATTAATTTCACTTTTTTCCCTACTGGCACACGCACTTCAGCCGGTGAGAACTTATGATCTTTAATCGTTATTGTAATTTCATTATCTGCAGCAAATGCCAAAGCAGGCGAGAGTGCTAGAGCACAAATCCAGTGACGTAGTTTCATGTTGACCATCCTTTATAGCGTGATTATCAAGAGAGCTAGTTGCGAATTCAAATAATAATCATTCTCATTTAACGGGTCAAGCTTTTTTTGATCTTGTGTTTTTGGCACTTTTTAAAGCTTTGCGCTCAGAAGACTAGGAGCCTCCGGACGCATGCTTTTTCGCTAGGCTGAACTGCTACACTGATAAGTAAGTCACAGCGGAGAATAGTATGAATAGTTTGACAACCATAGGTCTAGCACTCGTTATTGGTGCTGTACTCGGTGGTGCTATCGCTTGGTTAATCGCCAAGGTGAAACAGGGTGCGCAACTTGCAGCGCGCAATGAAAGAGTGTTGATGTTGGAGCAGGCTCTAGAGCAGCTGCGTGGTCAACATGAAGAAGATGTACGGTCGCTTCAGAGCTTGCATCAACAGGCTGGCGAGTTAGGACGAGAATTAGCTACGGCTACTACACGACTAGAAGAAGAACGTAAACAAAGCGATGAAAAAATCAAACTCTTACGTGAGATGAGTGAAGGTAGTAAAAAAGCGCTCACGGAGGAATTTCAAAATCTCGCTAACACCATACTCGAAGATAAAACACGTCGCTTTACTGAACAGAATCAACAAAATCTCGGTCAACTACTCACGCCATTTAAAGAGCGTTTAAATGAATTTAAATCTAAGGTAGAAGAGATTCACTATCATGACACGCAGCAGCAAGCTGCTTTGAAGGTTGAGCTGGCTCAGTTAAAAGAATTAAATAAGCAGATGACAGAAGAGGCGCATGATCTGGCGACTGCATTAAAAGGACAAGCGAAAAAACAAGGTAACTGGGGTGAACTGATATTAGATAACGTGTTGGCGCGCTCCGGTCTGCAAGAGGGTAGTGATTATCGACGTGAAGTGAGTTTCAATACAGAAGATGGTAAGCAGCGTCCTGATGTCATTATCTATCTGCCACAGAAAAAGCATTTGATCGTAGATGCAAAAGTATCCTTGAATGCTTATACACGTTATGTGAACGCGGAAGACGAAGTCGAACGTAAACAAGCCTTACGTGAACATGTCACGGCGATTGCGCAACGGATTACTGAACTTGCAGATAGACGCTATTTTGATTTGGGTGAAATTAATTCGCCTGAAATGGTGTTTATGTTTGTGCCCATAGAATCTGCTTTTGTGGAAGCCCTACGTGCTGATGAGACTTTATTTCAAAAAGCACTAGAGCAAAATGTTTTAGTCGCGACACCGACTACCTTATTAACGAGTTTAAATATAGTGCGTCAATTGTGGCGTTTTGAAAATCAAAATGCGCATAGTGCTGAATTAGCAGATAGTGCTGCGCAGTTATATCAAAAACTATCAGGATTTATCGGTTCTATGGAAGAGTTGGGTCGTAAATTAGATTCAGCAAAAGGTAGTTTTACACTGGCTTTTAATCAACTGTATAGCGGTCGAGGTAATCTGATTAAAAAAGCGAAAGACTTTGAACGCTTAGGTGTCGCTGTTCAAAAAGCGTTGCCCCAATATTTAGTCGACAGAGCAGAGCTAGAGTTGGAATATCAATCTGAGCTTGCTGAAACTGAGCAAGAATCAGTCAACAGCTCGGCAACCTCGAAAGATATCGCTGATCCGGCGTGAAATTTGTATTGAAGATTAAAACCAACTAATACTAAAAAATCACTCAGGTGATTTTTGATCAAGCGCATCTCCGCCTTTTTCTTTAGGCAGCAAAGCTTCAGTAAGAAAGTGTGAAGCCACGGCTGTAGCAGCACCGATTGGTGTGGGATTAGCTAACACCATGCCTATCTTCAAAAGCATAGGTGGATGCATCATGAAATTCACCCAATCATTCATGGTTTCTTTGGGTTTCTTTTCCGATTCACCCGCGTTGGTCTCCATAGCCGGTGCTTGCGACTGATTCATTGCAGCATTGTCTTTATCCCATGCGTAATGCATAGCAGGAGGTGCAGTTGAAACCTGCTGTGATTCTCTAGCCGAGTTAAATACGGCATTAAATTTTTGGCCGGCAGCAGTCGTGTCGCCGCCTGCAACAGCACGGGTCTTGGCGTCATTAGCGCGGACCGCAGCTTGTTGCATCGCTTGTCTTGTTAAATAAGTGATATCTGAAGGCATAATTTTTTCCTCAAATAGCTCTATGCAAATTTCAAGCCAAGCTCTGAAAAATGAGCATTGGTAAGGCTTTTGATGGTGAGAAGGGCGAAGCTGTCAAAAATCCGTTGAGTGCTTGAATTAAAGATACAAAGTTAAGCGGCAAATTTTTGCCGCTTATACCTTCGCAGGAATGCTTAAAAATCCACGAAAACGAATTCTGGGACTTCTGACTGGCGGTGTGGTGAGTTTGTAATTAGGAAAGCGAGCAACAAACCTTCCGAGCGCTATTTGTCCTTCGAGTCGTGCCAGGCTCATACCAGCACAAGCATGTGCACCACTGGCGAAGGCGATATGGCGATTTGGGTTGCGTTGTATATCAAAGTTTTCTGGGTGTGTGAATTGTGAAGGGTCGCGATTCGCAGAACCTATACAAAGTGTGATTTGTGTTTGTGGAGGCATGTATATGCCATTTAATTCAACTGCTTCAGTTGTGATGCGATTGCCTAATTGATTTGAGCTTTCATAACGCAGCACTTCTTCTACCGTTGTTTTAATTAAATCTGGTTGGGTATGCAATAGGGCTCTTTGATCTGGATGATCATGCAATAGTACGAGGCCATTACCAATTAGATTCGTGGTCGTTTCATGTCCTGCATTGAGTAAAAAAATACAGTTATGCAGTAATTCTTTGGGCGTGAGTTTTTCTCCATCCGCTTCACCCAGAATTAAACGTGTGAGTACATCGGTTTCTGGATTGCCAAGCTTTTGACGGCGTCGAGCAATTAAATCTTCTAGATAAAGAGTAAATTCAGCTACAGCTTGATTGCCTCGTTCAAACACGTCAGGGCTCAGAGTGGGTTCTAGTGCGCCTAGTATTGCCATTGACCAGTCACGTAAGGGCTCACGTTCATTCAAAGGTACATCAAGTAAATTACCGATAACTTCAATCGGAATCGCTGAAGCGAAATCTGCTATCAGATCGACTTGCGATTTGGCTGCAAGCTTATCTAGCAGTTGATCGATGAGGATGACTAATCCTTGTTCCATGCCTGCGATAGCACGTGGTGTGAGAGCGCCAGAAATTAATTTACGGACTCGCGTGTGAAGCGGGGGATCAGAAAAAACGAGACTGGTGGTGTGATGTTCAAATAAAAGTGAATCGCCAAACTTTGGTTTAAATTCTATTTTTTTATCTGAGCTAAAACTTTTTGTATTTTTATAAATCGCAATTAAATCATCATAGCGCGTTAAAAAATAACTGCCATTCGGCATTAACTTAATCGGTTCATTTTCTCGTAAGGCTTGATAAACAGGATAGGGATTCGCAATAAAATCAGCTCCCAAATTTTGCAAACTAAAGTTAGCTGCAATGTTGGCTCTATCCTGTTGATCCATAACTGTGATTTATGTAGCTTATTTTTTTCTTGCAACCATGCCAACCAGTGCAGATTGTCCCGCGTGTTGAGATCCTTCTTGCAAGACGTCTTCATAAAGTTTGAGATCTAATATCTCCATTTCTTTAAAGGCATCGCGCAATAAATCTTCAGTGTAGAGATGACTCAGTAAAGGTGGTCCACCCGTTTTATAGTCTAGTTGTTTGGGTGTGTAGCCTTGAAGGAGTAATACTCCACCAGGTTTAAGAGTCTTGATCATATTGGCAAACAAGACAGCTCTGGTGTCTGGATCAGCAAATTGAATAAAGATAGCAACCACCACATCATAGTGACGTGGTTGCCAAGACCAGTCTTCAGCACTGGAAACTTGAAAGTTAACGGTTACACCAGAAGTAGATGCAAGCTTACGTGCTTTCTCTACTCCGATATCGGCGATATCAAACGCATCAACTTCATAACCTTGCTGAGCTAGCCAAACACTATTACGACCTTCGCCATCAGCAACTGCTAATACGCGACCACTCTGTGGCAAGTGAGATGCCTGATGAGTGAGCCACGTATTAGCTTGTGTACCAAAGATATAGTCAGCTCCGGCAAAACGTTTATTCCACGTTTCTGCCGGATTATTAAAACCACTCATGGTGTGTTTTCATTAGCGCTATCAGGCAATGGGCAAGTGCGCATACCTAAAACACTGTAAAGACCACAGTAACTAAATACACCAGTCGCCACTATGATTAAACCAGCCCAACCCCATGGTCCTATCACATTCAAAACAGACAGTAAGACTAACAATAAACCTACAAAAATACGTAATGCACGATCTGTTGTTCCAACATTAGCTTTAAACATAGTGCTCTCCTTGTGTGAATGAAACAAAGGTGTTTACTGCGTTGCTGCTTGACGAGGTTGATGCCAAAAGCGATCCGCCAATTCAAAGATTGCCATACCTACGATCATAGCAACCACAAAAATTACTGCTTTAGGATTGCCCGTGCCAATTGATGTGAGAGCTGGGCCTGGACAAAAACCTGCCATACCCCAACCAGCACCAAATAACAGGCTACCTATCACTAATCGTTTATCTATCATGTCAGAAGTAGGCATGCGCATTGCACCGCCTAAAAAATTAGCAGTACGTTTTTTTGCAAAACGAAACGCAACAATAGCGACCAAAATAGCACCGCCCATCACAAAGGCTAAGGAAGGATCCCATGTACCTGTAATGTCTAAAAAGCCTATCACTTTGGCGGGATTGGTCATACCGGCCAAGATGAGTCCTATGCCAAATATCAATCCAACTATTAAGGATGACAAGGTGTCTAAATGTTTTTTCATTTTCTGTCTCCGTTTAGTTAACTAGATGACGCATCACAAATACAACTGCCATACCTGCAGCCATGAAAGTCAGCGTAGCAATCAGTGAACGTGGTGAGAGTCGTGATAAACCGCAAATACCATGGCCACTGGTGCAGCCTGAGCCATAACGCGTACCCACACCCACTAAGAGTCCTGCAATGATTAAGGTGGTGGTCTCGGCTTCTATCGTGACCACAGGTGCAGGCATAAACATAAAGGTGATGGTGGGTGCAGCGATTAAACCTAGCAAGAATGCAATGCGCCAAATGATGTCACCTTTGCGAGGACTGAGTAGTCCACCAAGAATGCCGCTAATACCAGCTATGCGTCCGTTGTTAAGTATGAATAATGCAGAAGCAGTGCCAGCCAGTATGCCGCCTAAGAGCGAAAGACCAGGTGTGAAGTTCGCGGTATCTATCATCATGTTGAACTCTCTTTTGGTTGTGAACAGAATTGGGTATATAAAGTTGCCATGACTGCTAATGCAGCATCACTGGCAATGCGGTAATAAATCTGTTTGCCTTCGCGTCGTGTTTCAACTAAAGATTCATCTCTTAATACGGCGAGCTGTTGTGAAAGAGTAGGTTGTTGAATGTCGAGTAGCTCTTCTAATTCGCCTACACGTTTCTCTCCCTCAGCTAGCTGGCAAAGTAAAAGTAAACGATCGGGATTTGAGAGCACACGCATTAATCCGCAGGCGGCATCAGCCGAAGCGCGCAGTGCATGGAGATCAAACTCCTGTTGGGTGAGGGTGTCAGTGGTCATAAATGATGAATAACGTTATCAAGTGATTCATTCTACTTCCTAACAAACTATAAATCAATAAACTATTCAAAATCTAACTATAGAGAATTTTTGCGGGTTATTTAGGAAAAAAAAGACCTAAATAAGTGCGTTCCAAGAAAAATAATTTCCTAAGTGCACGCATGCAGTGCGGTGATGAAGGATGGTGTCAAGAATTCATGCAAAACACCATTCTGTACTTATGGTTTATTGTATTTAAGCAATAATTCATTAGACAAATGGGGCTGAGCTTGGTAAAAAGAGTGCTTCACTGAAATGTGAAGTAGTAGAAATGTGTTTCAGAAAACTAAAGCAATAAATAGCACAGTAGTTCCTAGTAAATCCCTCATCTCCGGAGAAACAGATGCGTTTATTACCAGCTCTTCTCGTTGCCATTTTGGCAGCAGGTTTTAGCCAGATTGCATTGGCTGACACCACTGATGTAAAGACTCAAACGATTGTTGAAGTAAAAAAGAAAGGTGAACATTGCGAACAGGATCCAAACTGTTTCAATCGTTATCACCCAGCGATTAAGCCTGTAGCTCGTGCAAAACCAGGTGATTTGATAGTCGTTCACACACGTGACGCGTTGGATTCGAACCTGAACATCAATTCGAAGCCAAAAGACGTCACTGCTATCGACGTCAACCTGATCCACCCAATGACGGGCCCGATCTACATCGAAGGCGCAAAGCGTGGCGACGTGCTGGCAGTTAAGCTCATCGACATCAACCCAGACCAGTATGGATACACCACCATCATTCCTGGTTTTGGCTTTCTGCCAGATATGTACACCGAGCCGTTCGTTGCGAACTGGAAGCTGAATCGTCGTGAAGCTGTGTCCGAGCAAGTGCCGGGCGTACGCATTCCGATGAACGGCTTCATGGGTTCCGTTGGCGTTATGCCAGGCGAAGCTGAAGTCGACAAGTGGCTTGCTCGCGAGACACAGCTGGGCAAAGCCGGCGGCGTTGCATTGCCACCTGAGCCAACCAACGCACGTCCTGCAGACGTTTGCGGTCCTAAGGGTAGCCACAAAGACAAATGTTTACGTACCATTCCACCGCGTGAAAACGGCGGTAACATGGACGTTAAGCAAATGGTTGAAGGTACAACCTTGCTGTTGCCATGTTTCGTTGATGGTTGTGGCTTCTTTATCGGCGACGTGCACTATGCACAAGGCGACGGCGAAGTTGCTGGTACCGCAATCGAAATGGGCGCTATCGTTACCGTTCAGACCGAAATCCGCAAAGGTATGGCTTCGGTTGTCAAGCAGCCGCATTTTGAAGGCGGTTCGCAGCTCAAAAAACTCGAGCCAGACAGCTTCCACGCAACAGTGGGCTATCCTCTGAAAAACGCTGGCGAAGTGCCACCACAGTGGACGTATTTGGACAGCGAGAAGATCAAGCCGCTGACCAACTTGTCCAACGATGTCACACTGGCAGCACGCAACTCGCTGATTCAGATGCTTGACTGGCTCCAAGCCACCAAGGGTTTGACTAAAGACCAGGCTTTTGTTGTTACCAGCGTCGCTTGCGATCTGCGTATCAGCAATGTGGTTGACGTGCCAAACTATGCTGTGACCACGATCTGCCCGATGGAAATCTTCGGCAAGAAGTAATCGCTGCTGTATGAAGTACAAAGAGCGAGGATTATCCTCGCTCTTTTTTTGAGGTAATCCATGCAAAGAAGACGATTTATCATCAGCGCGACAGCGCTCATCACCGCCGCACTCTGGCCCGTAACACATGTGCTCGCCCATACGCCCTATGCGCAATGGGATCTTTTCCGTAAACGAAATTTGCAGATACTCACCTCGCACAGCGACCTTCCCGGTGACACCATCGGTGATGAATGGGTCGATTTTCTGCGTCAAAAATTACCCTTGTCGCGCGCCATGGTCAGTCGCGCGCGTGACGTGGTCCGAGTTGCGAGTTTGCTCAAGACCGATCAATCGAAACTGGCCGTCCTGTCTTATAAGCACGCCGAAGCGATGATGACTTCCGCTGCGCCATTTGAAGAGTACAAAGAGATGCCGCT
>Ga0209768_10000638_pt1 | contig 23319 bp, 18 predicted proteins | sample LauGreSBDMM110SD_3_FD_187564 | JGI IMG/M metagenome (GOLD analysis project Ga0209768, IMG submission 187564) | Freshwater lake microbial communities from Lake Michigan, USA - Sp13.BD.MM110.SD (SPAdes) (version 2) | ecosystem: Environmental > Aquatic > Freshwater > Lake | place: Lake Michigan... | reverse complement strand
GGTATTCATACATATTTCCTTGCTTATTCATTACACCCTCGCCATTCAAGCCATGACATTTTTGACAGTATTGTGTAAAAACAATTGCGCCATTTTTTGGATTCGCAGCCACCGTAAGTTGCGGAATGAGTTCAATCCCCGTGCCCCTTACTTTTTTTCCTTTCGGTACCCCTTCCCCTAACCATTTTATATAAGCATAAATGGCTTTTATTTCTTTTGAATTTGTATCTAAGGCCTTCCCATTTAAACTACGCTCCATACAGTCATTGATTCTTTTATAAATAGTTTCAATGGATCCGGAGCGTTCTCTAAATTTTGGATAAGTCGAATACACTGCACCATAATTCAATCCCCAAGGTTTGGCTCCTGCTTCTAAATGACAATTTTGGCAATTCATGCCGTTGGTGGAATGTTGCACAGTTCCTTTAGGTCCTAAATATTTTGCAGTATGTGCAATCAACTCATAACCATACCTAATTAAAGGTCCGTTTAAATTTGTATCTAAAGGAATTTGAAATTGCGAAGCGCCCACCCAAGCACTGGTATCCATTTTAATTACATCAAGTTGTACACTTTGATTTTTAGGTTTTTTGTCGGATGTATAAATTAAATATAACCCACTACCCAATAGCATGATAAAACCTATGATGTATAGAAATTTCTTCTCCATCTAAAATTAGTTAACGCCTGCTTTTAAATAACGCCATCCTTGCTCCTGCTTCAAAATTACTTCAACCACACCCGATGGAACCGTTTTTGCTTCAATTAATAAATCTTCCTTTACAATTTTATACTTTCGCATGGTGTTTTCACAAGCCGAAAATACAATACCCTCCTTTGTTAAACTAGCAATTTCATTGGCGAAATATGTTTTATCCTTCACTAGTAAATTAATTGCCTTGCCATGAACCACCACTTCAATTTGAAGATGATTAGGCCATGCCTTTTGAATATTTTTTATATTACCAATCGTGGAGGACCAGGCACTGGTATCTGCAGTATTTAATTGAATAACAATTTTGTGTTCCTTGATTTCAGTTTGCGCATAGCAAAGATGAAAAGAAAATACCATCGTAAATAATAGGCAAATTAGACGAGACGTATTTTTCATGATCAATAATTTCCATGAATGTAAGAAATTATTAATTATTTAAGGCCTTAAACTCAGGCTGCCCTTATAATAATAAACTGGTGGGTATGGAATATTCAGTTAATGTAAATTGACCCGACTCCTTTATTTCCTTGAATCCCCCCTTCACATCTATTAAATGATCAAATCCTCTTGCTTTTAAAATAGATACAAAAATCATTGATCTATACCCGCCAGCACAGTGAACATAGTAGGTTTTATCTTTTTGAATTGCAGCCATACTATCATTGATAAAATCAAGTGGCGCATTGATGGTGTCTTTTATATGTTCGCTCTTATATTCCGAAGCCTTACGAACATCTAATATGGCAATATCAGCATCTTGCTTTTTTAGTGCAGCAAGTTCATCTGCTGATATAGATTTTATTTGATCTATTTCCTTTCCCGATTGTTTCCATGCTTCAAATCCACCTGCTAAAAATCCAATGGTAAAGTCATAGCCAACACGCGCAAGTCGGGTGATGATTTCAGTTTCTCGACCAGGTTCGGCAACTAATAAAATTTCTTGTTTAATATCAGGTATCATGGCGCCTACCCAAGGAGCAAAACTGCCGTCAATGCCAATATTAATTGAATTAGGTATAAAGCCATTTGCAAAAGTTTGTGCATCTCTGGTATCCAAAATTAAAGCCCCTGTTTCATTGGCTGCAGTTTCAAATGCAGTAGGAAGCATTGCATGTTGTCCGCGTGCTAAAACTTGATCAATACTATCATAACCTTGAATATTCATCATTACATTCAATGGGAAATAACCGGGAGGCGCCACCAATCCATCCAAAACGGCTGCAACAAATTCGGGCTTGGTCATATCGGCTGCCAATGCATAATTGGTCGATTTTTGATTCCCCAAAGTATCCTGTGTTTCCTTACTCATTTTTTTACCACAAGCACTACCTGCACCATGCGCTGGATAAACTACTATATCATTAGGCAATGGCATAATTTTATTTCTGAGGGAATCATATAAATAGCCTGCTAAAATTTCCTGCGTTAATCCTGATTTTATTTTTTGTGCCAAATCTGGACGACCTACATCTCCAATAAACAAAGTATCACCACTAAACAAAGCAACCTCCTTGCCATTTTCATCTATCAATAAGTAGCAAGTGCTTTCCATGGTGTGGCCTGGCGTATGTAATACCCTGATTTTAAGCTTTCCCAATAAAATTTCCTCATTATCTTTTGCTGAATAAAAATCAAAAGCGGGTGCAGCAGTAGGACCAAATATAATTTTAGCCCCTGTTTTTTTTGCAAGATCAATATGACCAGATACAAAATCAGCATGGAAATGGGTCTCTAAAACATATTTTATTTTAGCCTGATCCAAATTGGCTTTTTGAATATAGGGGTCAACTTCTCTTAATGGGTCGATAATCGCCACTTCGCCTTCACTCATTATATAATAAGCCCCTTGCGCCAAACAACCCGTATAAATTTGTTCTATTTTCATTATCTGATATTTAATATCAACTGTAAAAATATACTATAAAATTAGCTTAAAGCGTGACAAAAATCACTTTTGCGCAGAAAATTTTTGTCTCCCCTATTTCACTAAAAATTTACTAAGTGACTAATAGTACATATCTTGTAATGCTTAATTCTGATTTTTGCTAAAAACTAATCAAATATGGAAGTAGTCGGCTATTTCGCATCTATTTTAATTGGGGTATCATTGGGCCTTATTGGAAGTGGCGGTTCTATTTTAACAGTGCCTGTTTTAGTATACCTGTTTAATATCAATCCAGTTTTAGCAACCACTTACTCCTTATGTATTGTAGGATTGAGTAGTATTGCAGGTATTATTTCAAGAATGAAACAAAGATTGGTCGATATTAAAACGATCATCATTTTCGGGATACCCTCGGTCATAGGGGTATTTATTGCACGTAAATTTTTCTTACCCAATATCCCAGACACTATTCATCTTGGCAATACATTAATAAGTAAAAGTAATTTTATCATGTTGTTCTTTGCTAGTTTAATGTTGGTTTCAGCATTATCCATGATTTTAGGAAAAAACAAAAAAGAAGTTGAAGGGGTTTTGCCCGTATATGGCTTCGCTTTAATGTTGGTAGGACTTGGCGAGGGCATGTTAACAGGTATTGTAGGTGCAGGTGGTGGATTTTTAATCATCCCCGCATTGGTTATTTTGGGAAAGCTCCCCATGAAAAAAGCGATTGCTTCCTCCATTTTTATTATAAGTATAAAATCCATTGTGGGTTTTGCCGGCGATATTTCGCATACCACCATTGACTGGAATTTTTTAATCGTCATTGTTTTATTGGCTACAATCGGTATTATCATCGGTAATTACCTTAATAAAAAAATGGATGGTGAAAAACTTAAAAAAGGATTCGGCTGGTTTGTATTAGCCATGGCCAGTATTATTTTTATTGAACAATTCTTTTTTGGGAAATAATTACTTGCCTATTTTCATTTCTTACATTTTATAAGTCGCTTGTTTGTTGGGTAATATTCTACTATATTTGTAGACTTTTAAAATACAAATATGTTCGAAATTATTGAAAATTGGAAGGGACCCTGGCCTTGGTATATAGCTGGTATAATTATTGGCTTAATTGTTCCCACCTTATTAATCATTGGTAATAAAACATTTGGCTTATCCTCCAACTTGCGTCATATATGCGCAGCCTGCTTTCCATCCAATATTAAATTTTTCAAATACAACTGGAAAAATGAAATATGGAACTTATTTTTTATTCTTGGAATAATGATAGGTGCCTTTATCGCGACTCATTATTTAGCAAATCCGAATACCATCGTAATCAATGAAAAATTAAAACTAACCCTAACCAATTTTGGGGTGACCGATTTTAAGCATTTAATGCCTACTGAACTTTTTAGTGTAAACAGCTTAAGCTCCATACGCGGATTTATATTAATGGTGGTGGGTGGTTTTTTAGTAGGATTTGGAACCAGATATGCGAATGGTTGTACATCAGGTCACGCAATCATGGGCTTAAGTAATTTACAATGGCCATCGCTAGTGGCTACCATCTGCTTTATGTTGGGTGGATTTATAATGACCAATTTTATCCTTCCTTTTATTTTACAATTTAATTAATGCCCATGTATAATAATATACAACCATTGAATAATATTAATTTGGACGAAACTTCAGCTTGTATTAATCACTCAGAAAAGAAAGAAAACATTTTTCCATTACTTAAGTATACTTTAATCGGAATGCTATTTGGAATTGTTTTTGTTAAAGCTGAAATCATATCCTGGTTTAGAATACAAGAAATGTTTTTACTCCAAAGCTTTCATATGTATGGCGTAATTGGCACTGCAGTTATAGTTGGCATTATTTCAGTGGCAATCATTAAAAAGTATAATATCAAAACCATCCAAGGCGAAAAAATTATCATTGTTCCAAAACCATTTTCAAAGGGACAGATTTATGGTAGTTTATTATTTGGCTTAGGCTGGGCAATGACGGGCGCTTGTCCTGGACCCATCTTTGCACAAATAGGAACAGGATTAATGAGTGGCTTTGTCATATTAGCAAGTGCATTATTAGGTACTTGGACCTATGGTTTTTTTCAAGAAAAATTACCGCACTAAAATATATTTTACAAAAAGTAGTCTGAGTGATAAAAGGAGGATAACGCACATCCCGATTAAACTTAATAGGTGTATCAGTTCAATTCTTCCTCCTTGTCCATTCATAATACCCCATAATGCCCAGGCGATAACTAAGGGTGCTGCAATAGAGTCGTAGAAAAACGAAAAACAAAACGCAAGCACAATGGCAATGGCAATCATAATAACTGCCCAATATTCAGGAGCTAGTCCCCATCCGCTCCATTGCAAATTAACCAATAAAGCTGCAAAATTGGCAATAATGGCTACACTGATCCAACCAATATAAACAGTGAACGGGGCAATAATAAAAATACGATGTATTAATTTGATATCATTGGAAAGACTTCGGGTGTAAATAAATATTTGAATTAACACCAACAAAAATGCAATCATTACAACCACGCTAGTAAATATTTGCAAATAATGCCAAGATAGAATCCAAGCAATATTTAAAACAGAAGTAGCCCAATACCAAGGGGTAATTTGATCTAAATACTTTTTAATGATTGGGAACTCTTTTTGCTTAAATGAAAAATAGGTATGGGTGATTGAATAGCATAATAAAAATAAATAGATCAGGCCCCAAATTGAAAATGTAAAACCAGCAGGCACAAAATAGTTCGGATAAAAGGCGGAAATTTGACCTGTATTATATCCATTAATAGGCAAAATACTTGCTAATGCATTAACGGTAACTACCCCTATAAATAAAAGCCAATTAATTAATGTTTTCATAAAAGCAAGGTGTATGAGGTAATGATTACAGTGAAAATATTTTATTCATCAAAACCCATTTTTCACCAGGATTCACATTGGGTAAGGCTTGTTGATAATCCCACAATAATTTTTCCCATTGAACCACAATATCATTGGAAGCATCCATTGCCGCTTTTTTTTCGAAGCTAAAATCATCACCTGCTTCCATAATCATAAATAAACGATTGGATACCCTATAAATATCCATCACATGGATACCAGCATCCTTGATTGATTGAATGATTTCAGGCCATACGGATTTATGGTATTCCTCATAAGCAGCTATAGCAATAGGGTCGTCCTTTAAATCAACTGCAAAACAATATCTAACCATGATTCGAAATTTTATAAATGATATCCAAATATAATTTGATTACTAATAAGTAAAAATTATTTATTAGCGCCATAAACAAAGGCTTCCATAACCCTCATTGATTGTAGCGCATCCATTGCGGAACAAGGATTTACGCCATTGCCTAAAAAATAGGAAACCACCTGGTCAATAAAGTTTTGTTGATTATGCATAGGAGGATCAAAATGTATCACCGATTCCATCCCATTTTTTTCAATGGTTATATCATTACCAAATACGGGAAATGAAATTTTACCAAATTCTCCTACGATTTCAAATACATCTTTCTCTAATTCAGCCGACACAGTAAAATCCCATTCTCCATTAAACACAATATTATTATTGAGTTGCATGGTTCCTTTTACACTATCCTCAGCTGGATAAAGCCCTGCCTTATTTTCGGATTTGCCATGATAGCTGATTGCATCCCCAAAATAAAAAAATACCAAATCCAATTGATGTGGCGCCAAATCATAAAACAAACCACCACCTGCAAGCTCAGGGAATACCCGCCAATTATCCCTTGCACCGCAATTGGGACTGGGCTGCTTGAACATTTGAATATTTACTTGTTTCACAACACCAATATAATTTTCAGCTAACAATCTTTTTACCTTTAAAAATAAAGGAAGTGCACGACGATAATGTGCCACGACTAATTTCACACCTGTGGTATTTGAAATTTGCTGCATGGTTTCACATTCACCGACATTCAATGCCATCGGTTTTTCAACATACACTGGCTTCCCCACTTGCATTGCTTTTTCCGCATAAGCTGCATGAAATTTAGGAGGTGTGGCAATATAAATAGCATCTACTTCGGGATGATTAATTAATTCATCTACATCGGTAAAATAATAAGGAACATCGTGTCGTTGTGCATAATCTTTTACCTTCTCTGCATCACGTCTCATGACCGCCATTAATTTAGAATTAGGCACTTTATTAAAAGCTGGACCACTTTTAACTTCAGTGACGCTTCCACAACCAATCATGCCCCATCGAATTGTACTCATAAGCAGCAATTTACATTAGTTTAATAAAATTAATTATATCCTTAGTTATTTGTGTTAACACTATTTAAGATAGGTCTTAAACCAAGAAAGATGACTATTGTATCTGTGCAGCAAATAAGAAGGTACGCGGATACTATGATTTTGATTGGGATAAATGATTAACTGCGTTGGAATACCCACCGATTTAAAAGCTTGATACATTTGCTCAGCACCCACAACAGGCACATTAAAATCAGCTTCACTTGCCATGAATAAGGTAGGTGTTTTAATTTGTTTTACTTTAAAGAAGGGGTAGGAAACGTCCAACCATTTTTGAATATTTTCCCAAGGCTTTCCCAATTCAGGTTCGTATTGAGCAATGTATTGATCCGTACCATAATAGGAAAGCATTAAAGAACTTCCTGCACCACTCACTGCTGCTTTAAATCTTGTATCAGTGGCAATGGTATAATTTGTTAAGATCCCACCATAGCTCCATCCAGCAATGGCTAGTTTAGTAGAATCGGCAATACCTTCTTTAATTAAATAATTAGCTGCGCCTATAATATCTTTTACTTCTTTATTACCCCAATCACCATAAATAGTTTTTGTATAATTCGCCCCGCGTCCACTACTGCCTCTATAATTAACAGCAGCTACCGCATAACCAGCAGCAGCATATATTTGACGCGTTATGTCGAAAGAATATTCATCCTGCGCCACGGGACCGCCATGTATAAATAAAATAAGGGGTAGTTTTCTACTATTGCTATCTGGTAAGTATAAAATGCCATTTACTTTATTGTTATCCGATGCCATTGCAGAAAATCCCTTCACTACTATTTTTTTTAGTGGTGCTAAAAACGCATCTTGTAGATGCGTAATTTTTTGAAAGGAATTGTTATTTTGCGCAATCATTATTTCACTAGGTGTAACAGTATTACTATATAAAACAACCATAATTCCTGCTTCATTTATATCCAATGCGCTATATACAGCCGTTGTATTCGTAAAGGACTTTACCTCACCAGTAGCGCTATTTATTTGTATGATATTTTGGCTTCTATCTTCTTCCACTAAGGCAAAAATAGATTTACTATCATTACACCACAGGATATTATCAATAGAACGATCATAGTCCTTGGTGATAATTTTAATCGCTTTTGTCGTTAGATCAATTACTCCTAATTGTTGTAGGTCGTACATATTATAGGCGTCTTCAGAACTGGCTTGTAAAAATGCTATAATTTTATTATCTGGGCTAAACTTAGGCGAACGGTTAGACCCCTTATAGGTAGTCAACCGCGTAGGATTTTGTCCAATACCTAATGATAACAAAAAAATAGAGGTATTGTCATTTTGATCTGCGTTAGCGCTTACATTGCTCGCATAGGTGATCATTTTTCCATCATTACTTATTGAAACATCTGACTCATTGTAATTACCTCTAGTAAGGGTATCTAGTTTTTTGGTCGCTAATTCAAAACGATATAAATGCGTTTTCCTATTATCTAAATATCCTTCATTGTCTGCCTTAAAATGATACCTATTTATTTCGTATGGTTTTTTAACTTTTGACTTCGCGGAATCGGCATAATTAAAATCTTTAATCGTTAAAATTAAATGCTTACCATCTTTAAACCATTGATAGGCATCAAGCTCCCCTTTTATATGGGTCAACTGCATTGGCTCTCCTCCACGACGATCCATTAAATATAATTGACTGCCCTCTTCCGCTTCTGTGCCTGCAGCTAAAAATGAAATATATTTTCCATCAGGACTCCAATTATAATTAGAGACTCCCTTGGTTTGTTCGGTGAGCGAAACTGTCTCTTTGCCATCGGCGCTCACCATATATAACTTACTGGTAAATTTATCTTTGGCTGAGTCTATTTTTGAAACGCTATATAAAACCCAATTCCCTTCTGGCGAAATTTTTGGATTGGAAATATTTTGCATTCTGTAAATATCTGTTGGCATTATATTTCGTAATGCTCCATTTTGAGCAAAAATAATTACTGGCATTAATAAAAAAAAGGAAATAGGTATAAAAGCATGTCTCATAATATGTATTTTTTAGTACTATTTAATTAAACTCATAAGTATGTAATTTAACAAAAAAAGGCGAACCCGTCAACCACTTTTCAGTTATTTTGTGGTAATTTGGATGGAATGCATATTATAAAAATTAAAGTAGGGAATTAATTATGAACACGATCGAATCTTCAGGTATATTAGGATTAATCGCTATGGTGATATTAACAGTTAATATAGTGATGGGCATTATGTTAAGCACCAATTATAAGCAATCAACCTATTGGCAAAGGCTTTCACCAAAAATAAAAGCTTTTAAAATAATTAATATTCATAATTATACGGCTTATCTCGCATTATTTTTTGTGTTTTTACATTTTATAATTATTCCGTTAGACCCCAGTTCAAAATTTAATTTCAAACATCTATTACTACCTCTTACAGCACCACATCAGCCTGTTTTTGTTTTATTGGGGTTAATATCTTTTATCGCAATACTTATTGTAGTTATCACCACACAGAAAGTAATAAAAAATAAATTAGGCACAACTACTTGGCGGAATATTCATGTGATATCCTATGCTACGGGGCTTGTATTTATTGTTCACGGATTAGTCATGGACCCTTTACTAAAAGATCGACCGATCGATTTTATTGATCCTGAAAATTATTAGTAGAAGCCTGCGCCTTATTATTATTAGCTGCCTTTGTATTTAGGTATAAATATAAAATTTCAAAAAAATAAAAAAGGGCAGTGTAGAAACACCGCCCGTACTTTACGATTGCTTGCTAAAACCAAAACCAAGTTGTCATAGATGGGATCGAACCATCGTTAAGGGTTTTGCTGACCCTTGCCTCACCCCTCGGCCACATGACCATGCAAAGATAGGGGATTTTTATTAAAGTCTACTATTTTGGTAGACTTTAATAAAAAATAATTTTATCTCTGATAAAACGGCTAAAATGGGCTTCAATATCAAATTTTAGCGGGATCGCTATTATAACAAAAAAATAATTATATTTAACATAGCACTTTTGTAAAAAATATAAACGAAACACCTATGAACAGCCGAAGAATCTTTATAAGAAACACTGCTTTAGCCTCTGGGGCATTAATGTCGTCAAATATATTTGCCAATAGTAAAATTTTCAATACGGATACTTTACGTGTTGCCACCATTGGTGTGAATAGCATGGGATGGGCTAATACCATGGCCGCGCTATCTGTCCCTAACCTTGAAGTGGTGGCTTTATGTGATGTTGATGAAAATGTTTTAAATAAACGAAAAGCAGAACTTTTAATCAAACAACCAGGGGTTCAAAAAATTGATACCTATAATGATTATAGAAAAATTTTAGACCGAAAAGATATTGATATTGTAATTGTAGGAACACCAGATCATTGGCATGCCTTACAGATGATCAATTCTTGTTCTGCTGGGAAACATGTATATGTTGAAAAGCCTGCAGGTAATTCCATCGGCGAGTGTAATGCAATGGTGGCTGCAAAAAACAGGTACAATCGCATTGTACAAGTTGGCCAATGGCAACGCAGTCAAAAACATTTTAAGGATGCATTGGATGTGGTACATTCTGGACAGTTGGGTAACATTCGTACCACCAAGGTTTGGTGTTATCAGGGCTGGATGCGTCCGCAACCGGTGGTAGCGAATAGTGCGGTACCTGCAGGGATTGATTATAAAACTTGGTTAGGCCCAGCACCCACGCGTGAATTTAATGCAAGCCGATTCCATTTTCATTTTAGATGGTTTTGGGATTATGCAGGCGGCTTGATGACAGATTGGGGCGTGCATTTATTAGATTACGCCATTCAAGGTATGAAAGCAGGTAATCCAAAAAGTGTCAGTGCTTTAGGGGGCAAATTTGCTTATCCTGAATTAGCGGAAGAAACACCGGATACATTAACTACTTTATATGAATTTGATAAATTCAATTTGGTATGGGATTCCGCCATGGGTATCGACAATGGCTCCTACGGTCGCGATCACGGTATTGCTTTTATTGGTAATAACGGTACGCTAATATTAGATAGAGGTGGCTGGGAAGTGATTGAAGAAAGACAATCCAAAAATAAAGTGGCAATAGCAAGACATAAAAGCGAGGACAAGGGTGTAGAATTACATTGGTTAAATTTTACCAATGCCATCCGAAACAATACACCACAAAGCTTACATTGTTCCATTGAAGATGGTGCACATATTGCGACCATTGCACAAATGGGTAATATCGCTTATCGTTCAGGCCAAAAGGTAAACTGGGATGATAACAAAAAGTTATTTACAGATGCTGCTATCAATAAAGAATATTTTATGAAAGCGTATCAAAATGGATATAGCTTACCTAAGATTTAGTTACGCGCGTTTGCATTTTGTAAATAGTATACTTTAGGTGACAAGCTGTATTTGTATACACTAATACGCGAATTATTTTTTAACTTCCCTATACAAATCAAGTATATGGCCAACAGACGCAACTTTATCCAACACCTAGGCTTAATGGCAGGTGCCTTTTCAGCAAATAGTTTATTTAACCAAGCACATGCAGCTGAATTTGAACATATCAATTTGCAAAAAAAATTGCTCAGTCCAAAGGAATTAGCGATGGACGAGGATTATTGGAGTGTCATTCAACAAGGCTACACCGTAAGTCCCTCCTTGATTAATTTAAATAATGGTGGTGTATGTCCAAGCCCTAGAATTGTACAAGAAGCGGTGGAAAGATTTAATAAAATGAGCAATGAAGGCCCTTCCTATTTTATGTGGCGTATACTAGATCAAGGAAGAGAACCTTTAAGATATAAACTAGCACAATTAGCAGGATGCGATCCTGAAGAAATTGCGGTTAATCGAAATGCAACAGAGGCTTTAAATACAGTCATCTTTGGATTAAATTTAAAAGCAGGTGATGAAGTAGTGGGAAGTAAATTTGATTATCCAAATATGATCAACGCATGGAAACAAAGAGCGGCTAGAGAAGGGATTGTTTATAAGCAGTTGGATTTTAAATTTCCAAGCGAAAACGAGGATGAAATGGTGCGTATTTATGAAAATGCGATTACACCTAAAACAAAAATATTTCACATCACCCATATGGTGAATTGGGTGGGACAAATTATGCCTGTAAAAAAATTATGTGCATTGGCTAAAAAACATGGTATTGAAACGATTGTAGATGGTGCGCATAGTTTTGGATTAATGGATTTTTCTATTCCTGAATTAGGATGCGATTATTTTGGTACCTCATTGCATAAATTTTTATCTGCACCTATTGGAAGTGGAATGCTTTGGATTAAAAAAGAAAATATCGAAAAAATTTGGCCGCTTGTTTGCAATGACAATCCGAAGGGAACGGATATCCGTAAGTTTGAAACATTGGGTACCAGAAGCTTTCCTATTGAACAAGGTATTGGCGAAGCCATTAATTTTCATACTGCTATTGGAAGCAAAAGAAAAGAAGAGCGTATTCGTTACTTAAAAAATTATTGGGCAACTAGAGTTAAAGAAATTCCTAAGGTAAAAATTCATACATCTTTAAAAGATGGATTTTCTTGCGCGATATGTGGGGTAAGTGTGGATGGTATGACTCCTGGTGAATTAGACAATGCATTGTTTACAAATTATAAAATACACACCGTGGGGATTGTTTGGGACAATGTAAGCTGTGTTCGTATAACACCGCATGTATATACCAGAATACAAGATTTAGATAAATTGGTGATTGCGATTGAAGCTATTGCAAAAAAATCCCCTGCGAGTAAATAACTAACAAGGGATTATACAATTGAGGGTTTTAACAATATTTTACTTTCTTGCTATTTTAAATGTTTTTGTAAATGACTTGTAAGTTTTACTTACAGGATCTAATGTTTTTGAAGTGACTAAAACCGTGGCCGTACAAGGCACTCCTGGTGATAGACTATTAATAATCACTGGATTGGTGCCAGCCACTGTGCCCACTTTTGCATCACTAAATACGGAGGAATTATCTACATCTTTTTTTACTGTTAGATCAATCGTAACCCCATCCTTTGGAAAAGGGGCAGTAGTTACATTTACATTTACAGGCTGTGATGCACTCAATGCTGCAAGATACGTTGTGTAATCAATCTCCTTGTTATCTACCTCTACCTTAAATGCGATTTCGGGTTCTGCAACCACCACAGGTGGTGGTGTTGGCGTAACTGGTGTTGATCCACCCCCTTTACTACAAGAAGCAATAACCAAAGTAAATGCCACTAAAATAAAAGAAAATTTTTTCATAACGATCCGTTTAATATTAAAACAAATTTACATAAAATCCGCAATTAACAGCCCGTAATCCTTAAATGTTTGGTTTTAACTATGAAACATTTGAAATAAGAATTATTTGCTAAAAATATAGGATATAGATGATATAAATTAGAATATTTACAATATGTATTTTATTGATTTACAATAATATATGGAATATATTGTGTCATGAAAATCCTATTAAAAGTAGTTTACCTGATGTTGGGTTCCTCGTGTAATTATACCTTAATTGCACAGATAAAATATCCAAGTATCATCAGCGTAAACGCAGATTCAAAACTAAAAGAGGGTATTATCTGGGATTGGAGCTTTGGTGAACAGTTGCTGGTTCACACCCTTTATTCTGATAAAAATTTCATACTGACTACCGGATTTTTACAAAATGATTTTGGGGTTGGTGTCAATTTTAAAATATTTGATTTAACCACCCCCTTTAAAATAGGCCCCAACCCTATTGTTCAAAATTTAAAAATTAATAGTGATCAAAGCGGCCTTATCATTTCAAAAATTGAAATGAGCAATCAGCAAGGTCAATTATTAAAGATTGTAGAAGGGCCATGGTCGGGTATTCAATTTGAGCAAACCCTATCTTTTGCTTCGGTAAATACGGGCATTTACTTTATTGCGATTCATTATGTTGTTGGTAATTCAATTTTAAAAAAGCAAATTTTCAAAATCATAAAACAACCATAATTTATGAAAAAAACTATTTTATCTGTATTAATGCTAACCCTCCATTTTACTAATTTAAATGCACAAATAAACAAAGGAATAAATTTTCAAGGCGTTGCCAGAAGCAGCAATGGTATCATCTTAGCAAATAAAATTGTTAATCTTCGATTGTCCATTAAAACAGATTCAATAAATGGTGTGATTGAATACCAAGAAATAAAGTCAATCACTACAAATACCATTGGACTTTTTTCGGTAGTCGTTGGAAGTAAACAAGACCGTAATATAATTAGTATCGGCAATTTTGAAAATATTAACTGGTCCAATACAGAAAAATATTTACAAGTTGAAGTGGATATCACAGGGGAATTATATTTTTCAAGTATAGGAATTCAAAAAATTAATTATGTGCCTTATGCTTTTTATGCAGACAAGGTGGATGCAGTAAATATTAATGGGATTGTTGGGGTGAAAAAAGGAGGAACTGGATTTGATAACCTCAAAGATTTTAAAATGATGGCCGCCCTTGATAAAGTCAATAATACCCCTGATAGTTTAAAGCCCACTTCACTTTATACGCTTATCTCATTGAATGAAAAGTTAAAAAAGTCAGACACTGCTTGGCTTAGTAATCGTATTGATTTGAAATTGAACAAAGCTGATACTAACTATATAAGTACACGTATTGATTTGAAATTAAATAAGTCAGACACTATTTATTTGAGTAACCGCATTGACTTCAAGCTCAACAAATCTGACACCAATTATTTAAGTAATAGAATTAATCAAAAATTAAATAGTAGTGACACGATTAAAATTTATAATAAAATAAATCAGATCCCATTACTAGATACCACCAACTTGAGTCAGCGAATTAATTTTAAATTAAACAAAGCAGACACTAATTATTTGAGTAACCGCATTGACTTCAAGCTCAACAAATCTGACACCAATTATTTAAGTAATAGAATTAATCAAAAATTAAATAGTAGTGATACGACTAAAATTTATAATAAAATTAATGCTATACCAAGTATCGACACAACAAGCTTAAGCAACAGAATAGATAATAAAATCAGTATTGGCAACTTGACAAAATCTGCTGTCACCAATGCTTTAAACTATACGCCTGTTCCAAATGATTATGGTGGTTTTTATGATACGGCGAAACAAATCACTCCCATCGCCACTGCTACGGTAGTGAAATTTAATTTTATGAATTTTGCTAACAATATTGCCATCACTAATAATAATAGTGGGCTTCCTACACGCATCACTGCAAAAAATGCAGGGCTTTATCATATAAAATATACTTTACAATTTATAAAAACAGATGCTGGCAATGATGAAGTAAGTATTTGGATCAGGCGCAACAGTAGCGCTTATGCAAACACAAATAACACGTATACAATAATAGGATTAGGAATAAAAAATACCCTCTCTAATTCATTTTTGGTGGAATTAGGTAATGATGACTATGTGGAAATATATTACTCCCTAAAAAATATAAATACCAGTCTTGCTGGAGTAAATCCACAATCATCCCCATCCAGACCAGCTACTCCAGCAGCCACCGTTTCAATGCAAAGAATAAATTAATGCCTACTTATCCAAAAGGTTGATCAATTGAAATACTTTGTTTGGAAAAAAAGCGAGGACCTGCTTCTGTGATGTACAAACAATCTTCTAATCTAATACCAAATTCACCTGGAATTGAAATATTAGGTTCATCACTAAAACACATACCAACTGCCATTGGCGTTTTATTCCCCTTCACAAAATTAGTCCACTCATGACCCTCGAGTCCTATACCATGGCCAGTTCTATGTGGTAAGCCGGGTAATTTATAATTTTTACTAAAGCCGCCATTTTCAATCACCGCGCGCGCAGCAGCATCTACTTCCTCACAAGCAACGCCAATTTTTACGGCTGCAAATGCAGCATCCTGTGCACGCTTTTCTAAATTCCAAACATCAGTTTGTCTTTGCGTGGCCTTGCCTACAACAAATGTTCTTGTAATGTCAGATGCATATCCTTCACAGCTTGTGCCACCATCTACCATTACTACATCTCCTTCACGAATAGTCTGTGGCGTTATACTTCCATGTGGCAATGCAGAATATTTCCCAATTTGAACTTGGGCACCACCACTATATCCCAACTTTCTAAATGCAGCAGAAATGTTGCCGCTAAATTCTGTTTGCGACATACCATCTCGAATAGTTGGAAAAGCAGCTTGATAAGCAAGTATGGTAATATCACTTGATTTTTGCATTAACGCTAATTCCGCTTTTGTTTTAATCATTCGACAACCTGCAGTGATAGGTGTAGCATCAACAATTTCAAATCCTGCAGCCGCTTTTTTTACGCCATCGGCAATAAAAAATCGCACTCTTTCTTCCATTCCAATTTTGCGATGTTTAACGCCTCTATCTTTTACAATACCCACAATGACTGCATAAGGGCTTTCATGTTCTTCCCAGCATCTTACTTCATCACCAAATACTGGAAGTAATAATTCGCGCGCGCGATCTTCTTCAAATTTAGGACATACATAAGCAATGGCTCCTTTAGCAGGAATCACCACGCCAAATGTGCGTTCACTTTGCCCCCATCGCATGCCAGTAAAATAATAGCAGGAAGTAGTTCCTTCTAAAAATATGGCATCTATTTTTTCACGATCCATCATTGCTTGCGCATTTTGGATTCTTTGTTTGCGTTCTTCAATAGTAATGGGGATAATACCTTCCTTCGCTGGCATTAAATCACGAATTGACTTTGGTAAATCATAGGCCGATTCATTATTATTTGCGTTTTTCCCAAATACCGAACCAGGCAAAGTCATGGCGCCTGCTGAAAGTGCAGTAAGGCTTAAAAATTTGCGTCTATTATGTGACATAGTTACTTATTTATATAATTTAAAGGTATTACTATTTTGATTCAATCGAAAAACTTTACATTTAATTTTTAAATAAACAAAGAAAGTATTTTGAAAATATATAAACGCTTGATTTTCCTTTTTCTTTGCTTGCAAATAGGTCAAGTGGTGGGACAGAAAAAAAATGAAACTGTTCGGTATTTTATTCATAAAACCAATCAATCCGTTCTTATTGACGGCATTATGAATGACGCTGCCTGGACTAAAGCGATGGTCGTTGACAATTTTAATATGGTGTTACCCATGGACACCAGCAAGGCCCTAGTTAAAACGGAGGTTAGAATGACTTATGATGACAATAATTTATACCTCATTGCTGTTTGTGATAAGATTGGAGACGGTGTTGATGTTGTTGAATCCTTAAAAAGAGATTGGGCTTTTGGGAAAAACGACAATTTTATTGTTTTTATGGATACCTATGGCGATATGAACAGTGGATTTGCATTTGGTATTAATGCCGCTGGAGCGCAGTGGGATGGTACCATGTATGATGGGGGAAGTGTAGATTTAAACTGGGATAATAAATGGACAACAGGAAGCACTTCAGATAAAAATAAATACATCATTGAAGCCGCCATTCCCTTTACATCTATTAGATATAAAGAAGGCAAGATGGAGTGGGGAATTAATTTTAGTAGAAATGATTTAAAGAGTACTGAAAAATCGGCATGGGCTCCCGTACCAAGGCAATTTCCAACAGCTTCCTTATCCTATGCTGGGGTATTAGTTTGGGATGCACCACCCCCTACGGCAAAAAATAATTTTTCACTCATTCCTTATTTTAAAACCAGTGTCGCTAAAGAGTATACCAATGCGGCTGGTCAAAAAATTACCCAAGCAAGTTTGGTGGGGAAAGATGCGGGCTTGGATGCAAAAATAAGTTTATCCTCCTCCCTAAATTTGGATTTAACATTGCATCCCGATTTTTCACAAGTGGAAGTAGATCGTCAAGTAACTAACCTAAGTCGTTTTGAATTATTTTTTCCTGAAAGAAGACAATTCTTTTTAGAAAATGCAGACTTGTTTTCAAATTTAGGATTCCCTAATACCCGTCCTTTTTTCTCAAGACGCATTGGATTAAATACCGATATTGATTTTGGTGCAAGGTTAAGTGGTCGCATTAATAAAAATTGGCGGATGGGACTAATGGATATTAAAACAAGTGCCAATGATGCTATTAATTTGGCGAGTCAAAACTTCACCGTGATGGCGCTGCAAAGAAAATTATTTAAAAAATCAAGTATTGAATTATTTTATATTGACAGAACAGCATTAGAATTTAGCGGAAAAACAAATGAAGCAGGTGGTTGTAATTGCGTTTATCAACACGATGGCAATGCCTTTAATCGCAATATTGGTTTTGAATATTATTTAGCGCCACCCAATAATACATTTTCAGGAAAAACAATTTTTATAAAATCATTTACGCCCAATGCTACTGGCAATGATTTTTTAAACGCGGCTAATTTTCAATACAATCAACGTAAATGGATATTGTCATGGCAACACGAAATTGTAGGTGAAAACTATAATGCCGAAGTAGGTTATGTTCCCAGAAATAATTACATAAAATTTAACCCGAGTATAACACGTTTGTTTTTTCCTAAAAGTGGTGCAATATTAAGTCATGGACCACAGATTACTTCCACTCACTATTACAATAATAATTTTATTACAACCGATTATAGCAATACTTTCATTTACTTAATTACTTACAGAGACAAAAGCACGCTATCGGCGGTTGCGCAAAACACATTTGTAGAACTGCTATCCCCTTTTGACCCAACACGAATTGGAAAGCTTCCATTAGAAAAAGGAACAAAGCACGAATGGACAAATATTGGATTTGACTGGATATCGGCACCACAATATACATTTACTTATAGCCTATCCACAAGAGTAGGTGGCTATTATGCCAATGGGAATTTATTAAGTATCTCAGGAAATATAGGTTATCGTATTCAACCCTACGTAAATATTGATTTTTCAAGCACATATAATCAAATAAAATTGCCCAATCCATGGGGAAACAACAACTTTTTGTTACTAGGCCCAAAACTTGATGTCACCTTTAGTAAAAAACTATTTTTAACTACCTTTTTTCAATACAACGAACAAACAAAAAACATTAACTTCAATACACGATTTCAGTGGAGATACAAGCCTGTTTCAGATTTGTTCGTTGTATACACTGACAACTATTATATAGGACCTGTGTTTGTGAAAAATAGAGCGGTGGTATTAAAGTTTACTTATTGGTGGAATAAATAAAAAAATAAAAAATAGAAAGCATGAAAAAGCAACTTTTAATCATTTCCCTTTTTTGTTTTGCAACTATTGCAAGCAAAGCAAATGTGCGATTACCTAATATCATTGGATCGCATATGGTATTACAACAAAAGTCAACTGTTAAGTTATGGGGTTGGTCAGCCCCTGGTGAAAGCATCACCATAAAAGTAAGTTGGGATACCACTACTTATAAAGTGGTTGCAGGCAGAGACGCAAAATGGATCACTTCCATAAAAACGCCAGAAGCCGGCGGATCCTATGCAATTACTATTAAGGGGAATAATTTGATTAAGTTGGAGGATGTATTAATTGGAGAAGTATGGTTATGTGGTGGTCAAAGTAATATGGAATGGTCTGGCGATCAGAATTTACCAGAAAGCAAAGCGGAAGCGCCTAATGCCACCAATAATAAAATTCGATTTTTTTACGTGCCTAAATCAACGGCGGCTTTCCCACAAGATTATGTGGAAGGAAAATGGATGGTTTGCACGCCTGAAGAGATGATACATTTTAGTGCGATTGGCTATTTTTTCGGAAAAAATTTATTTGAAAAATTAAATTGCCCAGTAGGTTTGATTAATTCAAATTGGGGCGGCACCCCTGCTGAAACATGGGCACCTGAGTATGTTATCAATAATGATCAAATTATAAAAAAAGGTGCCGATGCTTTAAAACCCTCTGATTCGTGGCCTAATAAAACTGCACTTGCTTACAATGCAATGATTTATCCAATTACAAATTATACCATTGCAGGTGCCATCTGGTATCAAGGGGAAAGTAATACGCAAACTTTTTATGCGTATGAAAAATTATTCACAGGCATGATTGAGGCATGGCGCCAACAGTGGAATAAAGCCTTCCCATTCTATTTTGTACAAATTGCGCCCTATACTTATGGCTTTAAAAATATTGGCGCATTACTAAGAGAAACACAAACCAAAGCTGCAGCATATCCGAATACAGGTATGGTTGTTATTTCCGATTTAATTCCTGATACCACTAATATTCATCCTATACTTAAAAAAGAAGTAGCAGTTCGCCTAGCTAACTTGGCGCTTAATAAAACCTATGGTTATAACCAAATTGTTTGCGAAAGTCCCCTATACGCTTCCCATAAAATCGAAAAGGATAAAATTAAAATTCAATTTACAAATACGAACAATGGCATTGTTGCAAATGGAAATGAAATTACTTGTTTTGAAATTGCCGGAGCCGATAAAATATTTTATCCAGCACAAGCAAAAATTGAAAACAATGAAGTAGTGGTATTCAATAAAAATATAAAATCACCAGTAGCCGTTCGATTTGCGTTTAACAATACGGCAATACCAAATTTGTTTAGCAAAGAAGGATTGCCTATTAATCTTTTCAGAACAGATGATTGGGAAATGGACAGGAGTCAAATAAAAAAATAATTATCTATATTTTAAAATAAATGACATGCGTACAAAAATTAATTTTTTTACAATGATAAAAAGTATCGGATTTATATTTGCTACTTTATCTTTTATAGTGTCAATAAATGCGCAGGTCATAGCTCCTTCTTTATTGCAAGGATTAAAATATCGAAATATTGGACCGCACCGTGCTGGTCGAACTGTCGGAGTTGCTGGTGTTGCCACCCAACCCAATGTATTTTATATTGGCGTCAATAATGGGGGTGTATGGAAAACCAACGACTATGGTCATACTTGGAAACCCATCTTTGATAGTGAAAATACCAGTTCAGTAGGTGATGTAGCCGTGGCAGCTTCTAACCCAAATGTGGTTTATGTAGGAAGTGGTGAAGGCATTCAACGACCCGATTTATCCATTGGTAATGGTTTGTATAAATCAACAGATGCTGGGGCTACTTGGAAAAATATGGGATTGCAGGATGCCCAACAAATTGGGGGCATCAGTATTGATCCCTATAATGAAAACAGGATTTTTGTTGCAGCATTAGGCCATCCTTATGGTCCTAATAAAGAGCGTGGTGTATACCGCAGTTTGGATGGTGGTAAAACCCTACAACAAGTTTTATACATTGATGAAAACACGGGTGCTGTGCAAGTGGGTATTGATCCAAATAATACAAACATTGTTTTTGCTACCATTTGGTCGGCGCGACAAGGGCCTTGGGAAAATGGGGCATGGAATGGCGTTGCAAGTGGCTTATACAAATCCATGGATGGCGGAAATACTTGGAAAAAAATGATCAAGGGGTTGCCTACGACAACACAGGATGGGCTAGGTCGTATTGGTTTTACCATTGCGCCCAGTAATTCAAAAAGAATGTATGCAACAGTAGATGCGGAAAAAAATGGCGGTATATATCGTAGTGATGATGGGGGAGAATCATGGTATTTGTTGACTTCAGATGGCAGATTATGGGGAAGAGGCTCCGATTTTGCAGAAGTAAAAGCAGATCCAAAAAATGAAAACATTGTTTATTCGGCGAATGTAGTGATGTGGAAATCCGTGGATGGTGGAAAAAATTGGGAAGGAATTAAAGGTGCGCCAGGTGGCGATGACTATCATAGAATTTGGATCAATCCCAACAACACAAATATTATTGCCATTGGATTAGATCAAGGTGGTACCATTACCGTGAATGGTGGGGAAACCTACTCTAGTTGGTATAATCAACCTACTGCACAGTTTTATCATGTGAGTACTGATAATGCTTTCCCTTATAATGTATATGGAGGACAACAAGAAAGTGGCTCCGTTGGAATTGCATCACGTTCCAATGATGGCAATATTAGTTTTAGGGAATGGCATCCTGTGGGTGTAGAGGAATATGGTTATGTTGCTGCTGATCCATTAGACCCTAATATTATTTATGGTGGAAAAATCACCAAGTATAATAAGTTAACCGGGCAGGTACAAAATATTTCACCAGAACCAGTAAGAACAGGGAAGGTTAGATTTATTAGAACTGCACCCGTACTTTTTTCACCAGTAGATAATAAAACTTTATTTTTTGCAGGTAGTGTCATTTTTAAAACAACCACAGGTGGTGATGCCTGGGAACAAATTAGTCCTGATTTAACAAGAGAAAGCTATGATATTCCTGAAAGCGTGGGCATCTTTAATACCCCTGATTTAAAAACGATGGCCCGACGCGGCGTTGTTTATGCACTTGCGCCATCCTATCAAGATATTAATACAATCTGGGCTGGCACTGATGATGGCTTAATTCATATTACTAAAGACGGCGGTAAGCATTGGAAAAATATTACACCAGCTACCCTTACTTCCTGGAGTAAGGTTTCCATGATTGATGCAAGTAGGTTTGATAATAATACCGCATATGTTGCAGTAAATAGAATAAGATGTGATGATATGACACCACATATTTATAAAACAAACGATGGTGGTGTTACCTGGAAAAAAATAATTAATGGATTACCTAATGAGCCCATCAATACGGTAAGGGAAGATGCAGTAAGAAAAGGATTATTATTTGCAGGGTCAGAAAATGCAGTTTATTTTTCATTAGATGCAGGTGAAAATTGGCAATCATTAAGATTAAACATGCCCGCAACTTCGATTCGTGATTTAGTCATTAAAGATGATGATATCGTGATTGGAACGCATGGTCGTAGTTTTTGGATTTTAGATAATATCACACCACTGCGTCAATTAAAAATAAACGCACAAAAAGAAACTACTTTATACAAGCCACAACAAGCCATTCGAGTTCGCTGGAATATGAATACAGATACACCGCTTCCACCGGAAGAACCAGCAGGTGAAAATCCCCCAGATGGCGCAGTCATTGATTACTATTTAAATAATAATGCCGATGAGGTGCAATTAAATATATTCAATGACAAGGGCACCCTCATTCGTAGTTTTAGCAACAAGGATACATTATATAGTATTCCTCCAGTAAATATTCCATTATATTGGATACGTCCACAACAAATATTATCAGCAAGTAGTGGGGCGCACCGCTTTTTATGGGATATGAAATACAGCCCTTTAAATGTGCCTGTGGAATACCCGATGACCGCTGTAAAAAACAATACCGCCCCCAGTCCAACTGCGCCTTGGGTAATGCCGGGCAACTATACGGTTAAATTAACGGTAAATAATAAGTTGTACACACAAAATTTTACAGTAAAAATGGACCCTCGTGTCAAAACTCCAATGATTCAGCTACAAAAACAACACGATTTGTCGGTTATTTGTTATGAAGGAAGTAAAAAAAGTATGACTAAATTTCC
>Ga0209768_10000637_pt1 | contig 23321 bp, 22 predicted proteins | sample LauGreSBDMM110SD_3_FD_187564 | JGI IMG/M metagenome (GOLD analysis project Ga0209768, IMG submission 187564) | Freshwater lake microbial communities from Lake Michigan, USA - Sp13.BD.MM110.SD (SPAdes) (version 2) | ecosystem: Environmental > Aquatic > Freshwater > Lake | place: Lake Michigan... | reverse complement strand
TCCATCGGGTTGTAGTTTGATTCGGATTTATGCAATGAATTTGTGAATCAGTTATGAAACCCAAAATCCACTTTTCCCAAGCCGACAAATCTCCACCATATGGCGTCATCAATGTCCACTGGCCCAACCCGTACTCAGTATTTGAGTCCATCTTTTTGTCCCCGTAGTGATCATCCAATCCATATCCAGAGTGGTACAACTCATGAATCCACCAGAAAGGGCTCAAGAAGTTTGGATGTTTAACATTTTCCAATCCTGTAAGAGTAAACGGATACATGGTCGATCCAAGTTTAATCCTTCCTTCTTGAGTTAAGAAATCCTTTAAAGTACCTTGCTGAAAATTTACTAGCGGCGTACCTGGTGGTACAACCACTATTATCAAATCTGTTCCACCAAAGTTAATTTTTGAATCAACGATTTGAACTAAATCCTTCACAAATTTCGTGTGCTCAGGACTGTCGTGTCTATTTTCGTGATCAATGTTGTAACTGGATACCTTGTTTGGGAATTCAATATAATTCTCTGGATATCTTATCTCGACTGCGGATTCGCCATCCGAAGAATACTTAGCCCAAGTGGATAGAACATCGGTATAGCGGCCGTAATCTTCTTCAGGTGAGTTCTTAGGTCGCTCGGTGTCACTGGCATAAATTGGAATTACTTGCACTGTCATTTTAGGACCCGGAAATTTAGAGGAATTCAAATACTGCACTCGGTTTGAGTCGAATAGATTTATGAAACCACGTTGATTATTGCTATTTGCAGGTTCGCTGATTTCACAATTCTTAATCGCAAGATCTGAAGAATTGGAATCTAACTTTGTCTTGGGTCTATCCGTGCCTAATTCATACTTCGCAACTCTGTATATTCCACTGCACATGTTTCGCTGAGAATATGCATTCTGTAATTCATTAAAAGCAGTAGGCAAATCACTTTCTGAATCACATGGTCCTCTGAAGTCATTGATGAATCCAAGATCAGTAGAGCGAGTGGTAACCCAGTCTCTAATCGACTTCGTTGGAGTAGCGGTTGGAGTTGGAGTGGCAGTTGGTGTTGGCGTAGGTGTTGGCGTAGGTGTTGGCGTAGGTGTTGGTTTCACAACTGTGACTCCCTTATTCCAAACCAACTTCTTTCCTGATTTAATGCATGTGTAAACCTTGTTTTGATTAGTAACTTTCTGCTTATAAACCTTGCAAGTAGATCCAGGAGTTATCTTCTGCGCAGAAAAGGCCGTGATTGGAACCAGGGTAAGGATGAGGGCAACTAAGAGTCCTTTGATGAAACGCCCCTTGAATCGCATTCCAAAAGGGTAACGGGCAGATCAAGCCATACGGGAATATGAGCAGTCATTTCTGCTCTTACCTCCCAAAATGGCTTTGCTACCCTCCAATCACCTTGATTTGTCCCTGGCTATCTCTAATATTGGAGATGATTCAAGATCGGATATATCCGCATAGTGGGTCAAAGGGAATGGTTTGAAGGTTTGATAACGAGTCCCTCACAACCCACTTATAGAAGCAAAATGGCTGAGGCATAACGCCCCAGCCATTTCTATTTCTAGCTTCAGATTAGAACAGGTTAATCCCACTGAATTTAAACTGAATCGCCTTATCTTCACTTCTGTCATCTGGTGCGTTGTGATCATTGGTTACGAATAGAACGCACTTGGTATGGATGCAATCACCGTTCTCAAAGTACTTATCTACCTTTAACTTAAGTGTTCCTTTGCCCGGCTTTGCACCCATCTTGATATCTGCAGGGACGTTCGAAATCCAAAGCTTTGAGGCTTCAGCTGGGTTGCAAGCGGTAGGCGCAGTTTCACCCTTTTTGATAGCCATACATTGTGAAATATAGATTCCATTTGTCTTTGGAAGCCCTGAAACCTTGATTGTTACGATGCCATCCTTAGTTGATATCTTCTTTGCATTTGTTACGGTCACCTTTGTAGCTGCTTCTGCAGACTGGGAACCCATGAACATTAAAATTGCGACAATCGCTAAAGTCTTTTTCATATTAGTTCTCTCCGTTACTTTTATGAGTATTCGGATCAATTTAACTGCGTTGGACCTGACCTGCAGTCTGAAAAAGGTGATTTAAGACTCAGCTAAAGATTTCTTTCAATCCAGCTACTAAGCGATCAACATCTTCACGTGTTGAATATGGCGCCAGGCCAGCACGCAGGGCGCCTGCGTCACCAAGCCCAAGTTTTCGGGAAGTCTCCAGCGCGTAGAAATTTGATGCAGGCAGTGTCACCGACTTCTTCGCCATCACTTTATAAATCTCTGAACTCTCAAAGCCTTTAAATGAGAAGTAAACGGTGGGCGTCCGCTTTTTGGCGTGGCCGTAGAGAGTTATCCCTGGCAGCCCTTTCAGCGAACTTTCCATGTATTCGAAGAGTTCATCTTCGTATGTTTCAAGAGCGCGCATTGAGTTAACAATTTTATCGCGGCGGCTTGTGGCGCTGCCTGGAGCAAGATTTGCTATGTACTCAATTGCTGCAACGCTGCCGGCCATTAATTCATAAGGCAAGGTGCCGAATTCAAATCTTTCCGGCACCACATTAGTTGCAGGAAGCAACTTATCGTTCTGCAATGTTTCAAGAAGTGCTGGAGCAGCAGCTAAAGCTGCGCAATGCGGGCCGAACATCTTGTAGAAGGAGAACCCTATGAAATCGGCGCCAATATCTTTTGCGCTGATTGGAGCGTGCGGAGTTAGGTGCACAGCATCAACATAGAAGAGCGCTCCGACCTTATGGACTGTGGCTCCGATAGCTTTCAAGTCAGGACGGGTTCCAATTGTGTTTCCTGCACCGGTAACTGCGACAAGTTTGGTTTTGGCAGACAGGACGGATTCAACAGCTTCTACTGAAAGCTCTGTTGTATCTGGATCTAACTGTGCCCATCGAACGGTTGCACCTACTGCTTCTGCTGCCTGCACCCAAGGGCGGACATTGGAATCGTGATCGAGAGTTGTGACCACAACTTCATCTCCTGGCCCCCAATTTTTAGCAAGGGTGCGCGAAAAGTCATAGGTCAGCTGAGTCCAAGAGCGGCCGTAAACAACACCTCGTGGATCCACATCGATCAAATCTGCAACTGCCGCACGGAAACTTAAAACTATCTCCTCTGCGTTCTTCTCAGATTCAGTATTCACATTGCGATTAGAGATCGGTTTTGTGATGGCATCGGAGATCGTTTTGCCGACAACGTCAGGTACTTGGCTTCCGCCTGGTCCACAGAAAAAGGCCAGGCCGGTATTTAGTGACGGAAAACTTGCGCGGACTTTGTTGACGTCATAGCTCATGTGGTTGAGGCTAACAGCGGTTGCATGGACTTCTCAATAGCGAAAGAGTGTGGTCGTTTACCTGCAAAACTGAGGCTTTCTCCGATACGCTTTTTAAATGACGCAGACTCGCCAGAATTTCACGCTCTCCGATGGACGCAATCTTGAGTACCTTACTAATGGACTGCAATCTGCGGACGTGATCATTCTTCATGCTGGAACAACTCAAGACATAGCGGGTTGGCAGACCTGGCTTGATTACTTTGCGTCTAAAGGCGTCTTCGCGCTCTCATTTGGGCGTAGCGGATATGCAGGAAGTACTAAACAACCAGGACGTTTAACCATTGATGTAGCCAAAGACATTGCTGAACTTTCCCAACATCTCGGTATAACTAAGTTTGTAAATTTAGGCCTATCTGGTGGCGGACAACATGCGATTGCAACCGGACTAGATCCTCGTTCAGTTGGCGTTGTAACGGTCGGAAGCTTGGCTCCCTTTGCTGAACTAGGTGAGCGCTTCTACGACGATATGAAGCAAGCAGATCTCGATGAATACGCCGATGCACTTCGCGATATCAACGACTTAATTAAGCGCTTCCAGAAATGGCAAGATGGAAACGTTGCTGACTCTGTTGCAGGAGCAGAATTAAGCGAACGCGATCAATTGGCAGCCTCAAAGCCAACTTGGAAGGTGGTGCTCGATTCCTGCGCTTTCACAATGGAAAAAGGCTGGGATTGGGTTGCAGATGATTACAGTTCTTATCTGAAGCCATGGGGTTTTGATCCGCGCGATGTGAAGGTGCCAACCATTATCTGGCAGGCGGAGCTAGATAAGAACGTGCCAGTTCAACATGGAAAATGGCTTTCTGAGAATATGCCAAACACACGTTATGAACTACGCGCTGGCGAAAGCCACTTAGGGATTTACGTAAACTACGAAGAAGCGATTATGCAGAGCGCTATTGAACTAATCGCTACTGAAAGATAACTCGATTAGCTTTTAAACGTTCAACCATGGCCTCATACCCGACGCTGAACTCAGGCGAATTTATCTCGTCCTTCCAGCGGCCGCTCGTTGCCGCATCTGGCGTCATTGATTGAGTAAAGAAAGCCTGCATCGCGGGTTCATCCGTGACCTTTAGGAAGCCAAGGAGTTTCTTGTATGTGGCTTCTCGGTTCTTGATTGCGAGATCCTCTAGAGCGATCGTAATTTTCTTTTCTGGCTTTACTGCGGTCAAGGCTTCGTGGCCTGCCAGCAGTCGAGCTTCGATCCAACCCAAACCTTCTAGCGCAGTTGTTGGACCCCACTTCTTGGTCAGCAGCGAAGCAATAACATCGCGCGGATCGCGAACCATATTTATAAATAACGCATTGGGAAAGAGTTCTTGAAGTTTATTGGCCTCTGGAATATTCATTGGAGTTGTCTCGACCCAATAGATCTCACCGCCGGCACTAAATTGCTTGCTGATAAATGTTGTCATAAATCTGCGGGCAGCCCATTTGCGGTTGATCTTTAAATCACCTTCGAGTCTCTTGAGTAATTTTTCCAGATCAGTTTTAGCAATGCCGGAAATTAAACCGCGGCCATGCGGAGGGGGTGCATCAATATCCCACCACTTCTCCCAGATGAATTTATTGAACTCTGCAAGGATCTTAGAAAATCGTTCTTTCTCTTTTTGTTTACGTTTGCGGTAAGTGCGAAAGTTAAAGATCGAAACTTTTCCTGCGCTTTTTTCAATCTCGCTGCTATATCCAAAGACCACATCGACCAGCCCTGACTTATTAGTGAGGAACTTGATTTCGATAGGTGTGCTCGTTCTGATCTTAGAATGATTTCCAAGAAGGTCGCCAACGACGGTAGTTCCACTGCGGCCGGTTCCACCCACAAATACTGGGATGACCTTAGGACTCATTGGGTAAGACTAACTTGCGATGATTCGGTAGCCGTTGATTACGATGACGGCAATTCCGACGAGTATCCCAATCTGTTTGCGTGGTAATTTCACAACGATACGAGCAGCGATTGGCGCCATTATGCAGCCGCCGAGAGCCAATCCCCCAACAGCAGCCCAATTGATATCTAAGCGGTGCAGGTTCGCCAAGAAGCCAACGCTGGCAGAGACAGCAACGATAAATTCTGAGGCGCTCACTGTGCCGATAATTTTGCGAGGTTCTATCTGAGTAGTTGTCATAAGGGTTGGCGTGACTATTGGACCCCATCCCCCGCCGCCAGAAGCATCTACAAAACCACCAGTAAAACCTAGGTAGGTTAAAAACCTTGGGTTGGTAACTTCAAGTGAATTCGTATTAACCTGTGGCTGAAAGATATTTCGGTATAAAAGTAAGAATCCAAGCAAGAGAAGAAGTGTTGAGATAAAGACTTTGGCGCTCGACAGGTCTATAGAGGAGAGAAATGTTGCGCCTAGCAATGCGCCAATGCCACCTGGGATTGCGAGTTTAAAGAGAATTTTCTTATCTATGTTTTCCGCATGCCAGTGTGATGCGCCAGATACTAAGGTTGTGCCGATTTCAGCGGCGTGAACTGCAGCGGATGCAACCGCAGCAGATGCTCCTAAGGTCAACAACAGAGTTGAGCTAGTTAAACCAAAACCCATTCCAAGAGTGCCATCAATTAACTGAGCAACAGACCCTGCCAGTGCGAAGAAAATCCAATTCATAGAGCCACCTTCAATATCGCGCTCACGCTGGCATCAAGATCTGCGGTGCCATCGATTGTAATCTCAGGTTTTGTTGGGCGCTCGTAATCTTGACCTACGCCGGTGAAGTTAGGGATCTCTCCCTTAGCTGCTTTTTTATACAGACCCTTTGGATCGCGCGAGATACATACATCTACTGGTGTATCTACGAATACTTCAATGAAATCGCCTTCTGCAAATATCGAACGAGCGCGCTGTCTATCAACTTCAAATGGGCTAACTAAAGCGGTAATAACAATCAACCCGGCATCGACCATTAACTTCGCAACCTCTGAAACTCTTCGAACATTCTCTGCGCGATCTTCGGGGGTAAAGCCCAAATCAACATTGAGACCCATACGTAGATTGTCACCATCTAATACATAGGCGTGCGCACCTTGAGCATGAAGGCGCTTTTCAAGAAGGTTGGCGATCGTAGATTTTCCTGAACCCGATAGACCGGTTAACCAGATAACTTTTGCGCGCTGATTTTTAGCAGCTTCGCGAGCTGTTTTATCGACCTCGTAGGCCTGAGCGGTGATGTTTTCACCACGGCGCAATGAGTGGCGAATCATGCCTGCGCCAACAGTTTGGAAGTTGGTGCGATCTACCAGAATAAAGTTTCCGAATTCGCGAGACTGCTTATATGGATCTAGTGCGATTGGTTGATTAGTTGCAATTTCAACCTCGCCAATTTCATTCATGGCCAGGGTATTTACTGAAAGGTGATCACCTGTATTAACGTCAATCTTGTGACGAATCTTGGTGATTATCACTGGCGTCTCACTTGGGCCAGAAATCAAAAGGTAGGAGCGGCTATGAATCAAAGCATCCTCATTTAGCCAGACCAGGTTCGCGTTAAAGCGATCAGATGGAGTGACAACGCTTTGATTGGCATAAACCAGATCTCCGCGAGTTATATCTACCTCTGGCTCAAGTACCAAGGTCACTGCCTCCGACTGCGCCGCAACGTCTTGGTTCTGCATATCCGAGATAATTTGCGCAATCGTTGCTACTTGATTGCTAGGAAAGATCTTTACCTGATCGCCTAATTTGAAGTCACCCAAGTGAACTGTGCCGGTAACGCCTCTAAAATCTTCAGCGCGGGCGATCGATTGAACCCGCAGGCGAGCTGTTGCTTCGGCAGATTTACTTGGCTGCCAGCCTTGGATCGCCTCAAGCAGAGTTTCACCTGAATACCAAGGCGTTGAATTACTGCGATAAACAACGTTATCGCCAGCTAACGCGCTGAGTGGAATAAAATGAACGTCGGCGATATCAAGTCGCGCTAGCGTCTTTTCAATCTCGCTCTTTATCTCGTTATAGATACTTTCTTGGAACCCAACTGCATCTAATTTATTGATCGCAACCAATACTCGCTGGACTCCCATTAAGGAACAGATGGTTAGGTGGCGCAAAGTCTGGGTGCGCACGCCCTTTGTGGCATCGACTAAAACTATTGAGATCTCAGCGCGCGATGCTGCAACTGCCATATTGCGCGTGTATTGCTCGTGTCCTGGAGCATCAGAGATGATTAAACGTCGTCCATCAAGTAGTGACATCGAGCGATATGCCACATCAATTGTGATTCCTTGTTCGCGCTCTGCTTCAAGGCCATCTGTAAGCAAACTAAAGTCGATTTCACCGGCTGGAATAATTGAACCTGCGCGACGAACTTTTCGAGTTGAATCGATAGTGTCGTGAGGAACGCTATCGGTCTCAACCAATAGACGTCCGATCAAGGTGCTCTTTCCATCATCAACGCTGCCGCAGGTTAAGAGACGAACAATTGGGGTCTGCATTAGAAGTACCCCTCTTTCTTCTTCTTCTCCATAGAATCTTCATTTGCTCCATCAATTAAACGCGTTGCACGTTCGCTTAGCTTCACCTTTAAAACCTCGTCAACAACTTCAGAGATCGTTGTTGCAGTTGATTCAACGGCTGCGGTAAGCGGGTAGCAACCGAGAGTTCTAAAGCGAACCATCTTTGGCTCTGGAACTTCTCCAGGGTTGAGTGGGTAGCGATCATCATCAACCATAATCAATTGGTCACCGCGTTTAACCATCGGGCGATCTTTTGCAAAGTAAAGTGGGTTAACTTCAATTTTCTCTTGTTGGATATAGCGCCAGATATCGCCTTCGGTCCAATCTGAAAGCGGAAAGACGCGCATTGTCTGACCAGGCGCTAAGCGAGTGTTGTAAGAACGCCAGAGTTCGGGGCGTTGATTACGTGGGTTCCAGCTATGGCCTTCATCTCGGACGCTAAAGATTCGTTCCTTTGCGCGAGATTTTTCTTCATCACGGCGTGATCCCCCGATAGCGGCATCTACTTCATGGCGATCGAGTGCCTGCCGTAGTGCAACTGTCTTCATGATGCGCGTGTATTCAGAAATTCCGGTAGTAAATGGATTTGCTCCGGAAGTTGCGCCCTCTTGGTTTGTGTGAACAATCAAATTCAATTTGTGATCGGCGACAATCTTGTCGCGGAAGGAGATCATCTCTTTGAACTTCCAGGTTGTATCGATATGTAGCAGTCGAAATGGAACTGGCGCTGGATAGAAAGCCTTAATTGCTAGATGGAGAAGAACGGAAGAATCTTTCCCAATGGAATACATCATCACTGGGTTTTTGAAGGCGGCGGCAGTTTCACGCAGAATCTCTATCGATTCAGCTTCAAGGGCCTTTAAAATTCCTTCGTTCACATGCACGCGCCTACGCTACTGGTTAATCCTGAGTTCTACCTGTATTTCTTCTGGCAGCGCGGGCAAAAATGCGATGATCTTGCACCAAATGTGATCCGACGAATAGGTGTTCCACAACGCGGGCATGGCTCATCGGTACACCCATAAGCCGCAAGGGCTTGTTCGAAGAATCCACTTTCGCCATTTACATTTATATAGAGATCGTCAAACGATGTGCCACCTTGTTCGATTGCTTCACTCATAACCTCTGTTGCATAACTAATTATCGAAGCAAGCTTCTTCTTGGAAAGATCGGCTGTAGATACTTCTGGATGAACCTTGGCGCGCCAAAGAGTTTCATCGGCATAGATATTTCCAACACCGCTCATGATTTCTTGGTTTAGTAGCGCGGTTTTAATTCGGATCTTTCGCTTTGCAAACTTCTCAATCGTCTCTTGCAGATCAAATTGCGAATCAAAGGGATCGCGCGCAATGTGCTGGGCTGAACTTGGCACACCATCAAGCGTTTCTTCAACTGATACCCAGCCGAAGGTTCGCTGGTCATTAAAAACTAACTCGCGCTTGCGCATCTGCTTAGTTAGATCAAACTGTGCGCGAACATGCTTTGCTCTGGGATGGCCTTGCTGATGAATTAAGAACTGCCCACTCATACCCAGATGAGCAACTAATACTTGTGGGCGATCCAAAACAAACCAGAGAAACTTGCCGCGTCTATTTAAGTCAATAATCTTGGAGCCCTGAATTGATTTTAGAGGTGCGATTGATTCAGGTTTAAGTGCACGTGGGTGTAAATCATGCGCTACAACAATTTTGTAACCTTTAACCAGGCTAACTAAGCCGCGGCGAACCGTTTCAACCTCTGGAAGTTCTGGCACAACTTAACCTTTGTTGATCACGCTAAGTGCCGCCAGAGCGCTGTCATAACCTTTATCTTCTTTACTGCCAGGCAGCCCGGCGCGCGCAGTCGCTTGTTCTAGGTTGTCGCACATCAAAACACCAAAACCAATGGGCTTAGATCTGCTTAGCGAAACATCCATTACGCCCTGAGTGACGCCCTGACAGACATAATCAAAGTGTGGGGTTTCACCGCGCAGAACCAGCCCAACGATAACAGCGACATCAAAGCCTTCATCAAAAGCTAACTGCGCCGCAAGTGGGAGTTCGAATGAACCAGCCACTATGCGAACTACAGGATTAGCTATTCCAGACTCTTTAAATCCACGAACCGCACCGGCAACTAGCGCATCGCAAATATCTGGATGCCAGGCGGCAGTGATGACAATTGCCTTGAGATGTGGCATTTGTGGAATCTTTACTTCGGGGGCATGTCCAGCCATTAGAGCGCTCCTAACGCGTGGTTTAACTTATCTCGCTTGGTTTCTAGATACTTCTGGTTATGTTTGTTAGCGATTACTTCAAGTGGTGCGGTAGTTAGAGAAATTCCAGTTGCCTTTATCGCGGCAATCTTTTCAGGATTGTTGGTCAGTAAAGTTAGTGATTTTACTTTCAAGCGGTGAAGGATCTCTGCCGCATCTTCATAGGTGCGATCATCTACAGGCTGACCGATTGAAATATTTGCTTCAACGGTATCTTGGCCAGAATCCTGTAGCGCGTAAGCGCGAATTTTCTCAGCAAGACCTATGCCGCGGCCCTCGTGATCGCGAAGATAGATGACATATCCGTGGCCGCTTTCTTCAATCAGGCGAATTGCTTCTTGGAGTTGCGGACCACAATCACAGCGCTTGGATCCGAATACATCTCCAGTTAAGCATTCGGAATGAACGCGCACTACCGGCTGACTGCTTGGAGTCTGGGCAAATTTAAGAACTGCGTGTTCTGCTCCAGTTGGTGAAATATATGTTGAGATCTGCCATTGCGCGCTGCCAAGTGGAAGCTCTGCCCATTCAAGGCTTGCTATATCAGCGCTCTTCTTTTCGGGCAGTACGCGAGATAGCTCATCGATAGAGATCACTTCTAAATCATGCGCTTTGGCAAATTCGGTTATCTGAGAACCGCGCATCATCGATCCATCATCATTTACTAATTCAGAGAGAACTGCACAAGGATTAGATCCAGTTAGTTCGCATAGAGCCATACTTGCCTCGGTATGGCCACGACGTTGGTGAAGTCCACCCGGTACTGATATCAGCGGAAACACATGTCCTGGTCGTGCAAAATCTGTCGGTAGTGAACTGGCATTAGCAAGTGCACGCAGTGTGTTTGCTCGCTCGACTGCCGGAATACCTGTTGAGCGGCCAGCGATAGCATCGACCGTAACGGTGAAAGCTGTTGTGTGGTTATCTTCATTACGCTTGACCATAAGTGGAAGTTTTAGCTTCTTGGCAGTTTCCTCAGTGATGATTCCGCAGATGACACCAGATGTGTATCGAACCATAAATCCGATATTTTCAGGGGTGGCTTTATCAGCGAGGAGAATTAAATCTGCTTCGTTCTCGCGATTTTCATCATCGGTTACGACGATGAACTTGCCCGCCTTGAATTCAGAGAATACTTTTTCTAAATTACTCATTTGTCATCCTGTCCACGTGCAATAAGTCTTTCAACGTACTTTGCTAGAACATCTACCTCGACGTTGAGGGGATCTGAAATCTTTTTGGCAGCAAGATTGGTCTTAGCTAGAGTTTCTGGGATTAACCAGACAGATACTTGATCAAGCCCATCGTTTAGTTCGCCAACCGTCAGCGATACACCTTCAATACAAATAGAACCTTGTGCAACCACGTACTTCATAAGGTGGGCAGGCACTGCAATATCCATGCGCGTCCACTCTTTATCAGCCGAGATTCCAGCAACTTTCGCTACGCCATCAACATGGCCCTGCACGATATGGCCACCAAGGCGATCTTGTGTGCGGGTAGCAAGTTCCAGGTTTACAGGAGAACCAACACCAAGTGCGCCCGTTGAAGTTAGGTTGAGCGTTTGCATCATTACATCTACTTCAAAACTCTGGCTATCAAAAGATGTAACAGTTAAACAGACACCGTTAACGCTAACCGAATCTCCTTGGGCTATTTGAGCGCAAATTTCGGCGCTCTTAATCTGCAACTTGGCGCTGCTTTCCTGGCGCTCAATTGCAGAAACTTGGCCGACTGCTTGAATTAGCCCTGTAAACATTAGCGCCCACCTTCTTCTTGGTTTGCGCTCTTTATAAGTGTTATCTTCAAATCTGCACCGATTACTTCAACATCTGCGATCTCGAAATCTAAACGCTCTGAAATAGTGGCAACTCCCAAATCTGAAATTGATGGTGTGCCCGAGCCAAAGAAAGTTGGCGCCTGATAGAGAATTACTTCATCGATTAAGCCTGCCTTCAAGAGCGCAGTTCCAAAGGTTGGTCCAGATTCAATTAACAATTGGTTGAAGCCACGTGCCTGAGCCAAGTTGATTAGCTCTTGAAGATCGCGAGATTTGATGGCAACGGTTTCTGAATCGGCGTTAAGAATCTGCGAGCTTGAAGTAATTTCAGAACTACCCATCACAATACGAACTGGGTTCTTGCCGGCACCTTTACTGGTGAGCAAAGGATTATCAGCTCTTACTGTTGCAGTTGATGTGACTATCGCATCGGCTTGTGAGCGCAGCAGTGCAACATCTGCTCGCGCTATTTCGCTAGTAATCCATTTGGAAGTGCCATCTGCGGCAGCAACTTTGCCATCCATGGTCGATGCGATCTTCCAAGTAATTCGTGGGCGCTCTTTGGCAATCTTGGTTATCCATGCGCGGTTATCAAAGGCTGCCTCACTTTCCAGCAGCCCTTGCCCTACATCAATTCCGGATGCGCGAAGGTACTCGCCTCCCCCAGCGGCAATCGGATTTGGATCGCTAACTGCATAAAGAACTTTTTTGATTCCGGCGGCAATAATCGCTTGCGTGCAGGGTGGAGTTTTGCCCTGGTGGTTACATGGCTCAACAGTTACATAAATGATTGCGCCCGCTGGAATACTCTTTGCCGCATTTATCGCAACTACTTCAGCATGGTCTGCGCCCTGATGAAAACCTTCGCTTATGAATTCACCGGTAGAGGTGGTTATAACTGCGCCAACAATTGGGTTTGGGAAAGTCTTACCAAGGCCAGCGCGAGCGCACTCGATGGCGCGCGCCATCGCAGCTTCAGCACTTAACACTTGGTTCATCTTCAACACCCTTTATCGAGATTTGGTGTTGCATCTCGGGGTGGAAAGGCAGTGGCAGCCGACGCATTAGCCCTTTAAACAAAGTTAATTGCATAAAGGGTGCGACAGCTACACGTTGGTTTTCTCTCATCCGGACTTTAACCGTCGGTTCGGGAATTACACCCAATCCACCGGTCATTGGCTATGACCGGGTCGCAGACTTTCACTGCCGGTTCGAAATTACATCGACCCCGAAAAACAACACTCTTATTCTAGCGCCCCGCTTTGAGGGCTTTCATCCAAATCTCATAAAGTGGTTTTGCCGCCGCCTGTGTAGCGGTCATTACGCCACCTTTTTCAGGAAATAGGTTCTGTTTTCCATCTTCATCCCAGACTGCGCCACCTGCTTCAGCAACGATTAAGAGCGATGCCAAATGATCAATCGGGCTGAAATGTCCAACAACTGCGCCAACGCCGCGCGCAAGTGCTGGACCAACGATGGTTAGCGTGCCAGAACCCATGATGCGCATTGTGCAATATTGCTCCGCAAGTCCATCAAGTAACCCAAGCATGCCGGGCCATGGTTGATATGCCGCAAGTTCGGTTGAAACTATTCGTGAAGCTAGTGGATTTTCAACGCCACTTTGATCTTCAATAACTAGCGGTTTGCCATTTCGTTTCGCACCTTTGCCACGCTGTGCTTCATACAACTCATCACGCCATGGATCTATAACAACGCCAACTAAGACATCGCGATTATGTGCGAGACCGAAACAGAATGAAGTCCAAGGTAAACGGTTTGCAAAGTTAGTTGTTCCATCGATTGGATCGAGATACCAAGATGGAGTATCGGCAAGGTAAGCACCGCCCATCTCTTCGCCAACGAAGTTATGTCCAGGCAGGTTTGCCGCAATTACTTCACGGACATGGGCTTCGATCATTACATCAATCTCGGTAACGATATCGGCGGCATTTGTCTTTAACTCAATTTTTCCAGGATCCATATTGCTAGCGACTAGAATCGCCCACTTGCCTAGATCGCGGGCGATAACCATCGCGCGGTCTAAATCAATATCTTCTAACTTCATCTTCCTTGGTCCACCTGTATCCGTGGTTGGATTTTCAGCGATCACCTTTTGTAATTGAGTTAATTGATTAGAGGTAATTGAATCAACGCCGATAGCTGCTGCCCAGCGCATGGTGGCCTCGTCATCAACTGTCCAGACTGCAACTTTAAAACCTGATCCGTGGAGTGCCTTAACAGATTTCTGAGTAACAAATGAGTAATGCAAATTTATAAATTCAGGCTGCAAAATATCGGTCTCAGCCTTTGTAGGAAGCGCTAACTTGTCCCACGGCATCCAGATGCGGGCTTTTGGAGATAGCGAACGGATGGTGCGCATTCCATCGAAATTTCCACACCAGTAGATTTGTTCTTCAGGAAGTGGGCCACCGGCAACAACCTCATAGGTTGGCTTTGCTGGCTCTGGTTGTTCCATGTCGATCATCAAAATTGATTTGCTACCGACAAGCAACTTTAAGACATCAATTAAGAGCGGAATACGATCTTCACCATGGCCGAGCTGAGATATCTGCGCCCAATCCATCTCGGTGCTCTCTTTGGATATTCCCCAAAGGCGTTCTAGGTTTGAGTCATGTAGAACAATTACCTTGCCATCGCGTGTTATGCGAACATCAATTTCAACGACTTCAGCGCCGGCGTTAATTGCACTTTGGATGGCGACAATTGTATTTTCACGAAAGCGGCTAGAATCCCCGCGATGCGCGCAGGCAAAGGTTTTAGATTTAGATTCAGGCATGGGTTAAGCAGTTCTAACTAGCTTGCCATCCTTGTAAATCAGAGCTTTATTTATCTTTGCAAAGCCAGTATCGCCAACTTTTGGAACATCGACTGAGATAAATGCACGAAATGATGCATCGGCACGCTTTAGATAAATCTCATAGAAGTGGCCACGTGGCACAACTAAATCAACAGTTGCTGGATAACTACCAGGTACCTGAGTTTTCGAGAATGTAACATCTTCGGGACGAATGCCAACAACTTCATTGCCTGCAATAACTTGTCCGTCACCAAAACTTCCTTCAATGCGATTTAAGCTTCCGATAAAGTTGGCAACATATTCGGTTGCTGGTTGATCATAGAGTTCCTGTGGCGTACTGAACTGTTCGATGCGACCATCGTTCATAACCGCAATTCGATCAGAAATAGAGAGCGCTTCATCTTGATCGTGGGTCACGATCACAGTCGTGATTTGGAGGCGACGTTGCAGGGCACGGATATCTTCACGAACCTTTACGCGTAACTTAGCGTCAAGGTTGGAAAGTGGTTCATCTAGCAGCAAGATATCTGGCTCTTGTACTAAAGCGCGCGCTAGTGCAACACGTTGCTGTTCTCCGCCAGAGATCTGTCCAGGGCGAGAATCTTTATGGTGCATCAGATTAACGACAGTCAGAACATCATGCACTCGCTTTTCAATCTCTGCTTTACCCATCTTGCGAATCTTTAGTGGGTAGGCAACATTCTTAAAGACTGTCATATGTGGCCAGAGCGCGTAGTTCTGAAAGACCATCGCACTCGGACGCTTTTCAGGACCTAGCTTTGTTACATCTTTACCAGCAAGATTTATTGTCCCACTTTCTGGGATTAAGAAACCTGCAATCATACGAAGCGTGGTTGTCTTACCGCACCCTGAAGGGCCAAGAAGCGAGACCATCTCACCTTTTTTAACAGTTAAATTCAAATTATCAATAATTAAGCGCCCACCAAGAACTTTAGATAGACCGATTAGCTCTAGACCTTCTATTTCATTACTCATTTACAGCCTTTCTTAGTTTTCACTTGATTTGGAAGCCTTCTGCTAACTGGCCACCAATTATTTGCTTCCGTGCCAATCCGATAAGGAGAACTGAGGGGGCTGCAAGAAGAATTGAAAACACTGCTGCAATCTGAACTGGATAGGTAAGAACTAGCGCATACATTTCAGTGGGCATTGTGAAAAATGATGGAGCACCAACTAGGTAAGTACCTTGTGCTTCATCAAAGGCTGAGATAAAGGACATAACCATGGCAACGAAAATGCCAGGCGCTGCCATCCGCAAGGTAATGCCACGAAAGACCCGAAACTTAGAGGCGCCAGCATCACGCGCCGCTTCTTCTAAGTTTTTAGGAACAGCAGCAAATGCTGCCGCTGGAATCCAGGTCATATAGATAATTGTGCCGAGCAGCTGGATAATAATTACACCAACCATGGTGCCCATTAAATTAAGTGCGTAAAAGAGCGTTGCAATTGAGGCGAATAATCCCAACTTTGGAAATGAGTTAGCGGCAAACATACCGATTAGAAATACCCTACGGCCAATGTAGTTATAGCGCGCTGCAGCATAAGCAGCTGGTAAACAAATTACAGCAGAAAGGAGAACCACAATGGGCGCAGTGATAAATGAGTTACGGATCGCCTCCACCATTGATGGCGTTTCAAATACACGCCTCCACCAAATCAAAGTCCAGCCATCTGGCTTTATATTTGGGAAGGTCCAGGTCGTTGTAAATGCTTGTAACGCCAGCCAAAAAAGTGGTCCTAAGATAAAAACGCTCATAAATGCCACGAATAGACCAATAAAGAAGCGAGTAATCAGGTTTGAAGACTGAAGATTTAAACCGTTATCGCGCTTGGCCATTAGATTCTTCCACTCTGCTTGGCGCTACGAATATTTGCCCAGATGTAAAGGACTGCGATTCCAGATGCTGCCGCAAAAATTACAAAAGCCATAACAATTGATTGCTGTGGTCTGTTGTAGGCAGTAAAGAAGTTTGATATCTCAACGCCAAGCATTGTTGGCTGATTTGGACCAAGAAAGACTGGGACGGTAAAAGAACCCATTATGCCTATTGCGGTAAAAGTTCCAGCGATAACGATTGGTACAAAGGCTAGTGGAATAAGAATTGTGCGCACAATGCGCATAAAGCTAGCGCCGGCATCTTGTGCGGTTTCAATCAGAGCATTTGGCACTGACTGCAACCCTGAGGTGATCATCAAGATTGCAAAAGGGAGTGAAGTCCAGATAGTGCCAATAATTATGGCGTTACGAGTGGCGGTAATGATCGGAAAATCTATTCCAAACTGTGACATAAAGGTACGCATGAAGCCGACGCCATTAAAGAATTGAGCGACTGCAAAAGCAGCGATTACAACTGGAACGAAGAGCGGCACAAGTGAAAGCATGCTGAGAATTGACGCAATTTTTCCCCCACGAATGCGTTGATAGAGTCCCATTCCCATAGCCATTAGCAGGACAACAAAAGTTGATACAAAGGTGACGACAATTGTGAGAATGAAATCAGGAAGGAAACGTGGATCTCTAAAGACGGCGAGATAAGCATCTGCTGTTCCCCACCAACTATCCTTTTTGTAAATATCTTGCCCAATAATTGAAACAATTTGATTGGGCCCTCCGGTGTAGCCGATGCTGAAGATAAAAGCAATAAAGATCGGCGCGCCAACAAAAAGGATCAGCACCAAAACTGGGGGTAGTGCCATAAAAAAACCGAGAGTGGAGCGCTTTGCGGCTGTTACCGCCGCAAAGCCCTCCTTCGTGGCAACAAGATTAACTGTGGCCACAAATACCTCTCGAGATTTGTAACTTAGATATTTGTCTCAAGTAATTACTTACCTGGGACTGCAAGCGACCATGCGCTCTTAAGATCATTGTTATTGACTGAGTAGTAAGGAGCGCGCATGTCGGTGACATCGATATCCTTAAAATTCTCAAATAACTTTTGATCAAGCTTCGATCCATTTATAACCGGAATCCCCTTGAGAGAACCTGCCATAAAGGCATTCTGCATAGCTGGTGATAAGGCGAAGTTTGCAAGCAAACGCCCACCAGTACGATTCTTGCCATTTATTGGGATTCCGAGAACCGCAGGACCACCTGTGAGTGAAGGGCTCTTGATTGCAGTGGCCTTTACGCTTGCAGGCATAGTGCCAGCATCCTTTGCTGATGCAAATTGATCAGACCAGACAGTTCCCATATCAATTTCGCCCGTAGCGAGAAGGTTCAAGGTTGCATTGTTGTTTGCTGGGTATGTACCGTTCTTGCCATAGGTGAACTTATTGAGTTCGCGCAGAGTTTCAAGACCCTTTGCCCACTTCTTTTGAATTTCCTTATCTTCAACGAGTGACATTCGCACACGCTCATCAGGGGTCAGGTTCATATCCACAACAGTCTGGACGAATGAGTAACCAGATCCACCACCAGATGGAACGTTGTAGCTGAACTTGCCTGGGTTGGCCTTTATCCATGCAAGGAGTTCATCTAAAGTCTTAGGAACTTTTGTAACCTTCGCTGAATTGTAGGCGAGCATCACTGTCGAAGCACGGTATGGGATACCACCACGTGACTGCTTAATTAAAAGTTTGTCGACATCTTTTAAGTTTGGCATAAGTGATGGACTTGGACGGTAAAGAAGGTTAGCCGCGCTCAGCTGCGCAACTGGGCCTGCCCCATCGATTAAATCCACCTGAGGATCACGACGAGTTGCTTTAGCAGCGGTAATTCGTGCGATTAATTGTGTATCACGAAGACCATTGCGGTCGAAAGTCACATTGACTGTGTAATCTGGGTATTGCTTTTCAAAGGCTGGAATAATTACTGTGGTCCAAAGAGTCTGAATATTTGTATCTGCTGAAAGATGCAATTCAATAGTGCTTGTTGCAGCAGGAGCGCTTTGGATTGTTGAGCTGATCGCAAAAGTTGTCATAACAGCGACAACGGCTGATCTCATTAACTTTGATTTAAACACTGATTTCCCCCGAATTCAGATAGATGAGATGGGGATTTACCCCATTTCTAAAAGTGAACTTATGCCTAACTAGCCCCCTAGTCAATCATCTGGCGGGGAAATAGCGGGTTAATTCAAAGCGTTATCAGAATGAGATATTTAATCGCCGCGGTGAGGAGCTGCCTTCCGGGGCCCGATCGGTTTCAGGTCACCTGAGAGTTAGGCAACGCCAATCGCATCGACTACGAAGATTAGAGTTTCGTTTGGTCCGATAGGTCCGCCACCTTGCGCGCCATAACCTAGATCAGGTGGAATAACCAACAAACGTCGTCCACCAACTTTCATGCCTGGAATACCTTGTTGCCATCCAACAATCACATTTGCCAATGGGAAGGTTGCAGGTGAACCGCCGTTCCATGAAGATTCAATTAACTGACCATTCGACCAAGTCATGAGCGTGTAATGCACGGTCATGGTCGAAGTTGGAAGTGCTTCAGCACCGTTGCCAACGATTATGTCTTTTGTTACCAAGGTTGTTGGTGGGTTACCGGCAGGAGCCCCAATTGTTGGCGCCTCTCCTTGATTAGTTGTGACTGTTGGCAAGTTATCTGATGAAGCGCTCACTTCTTTATCTCCACATCCAGTTAGTAAAAGGGTACAAACGGCAAATAGGACTAATGCTTTCTTCATTACTTCTTTTCTCCTTCGCCAATTTCTTGGATCAACTTAAATTCTCCAGAACCAAGTTGTCCTTGATCGCGGTACATCTCAAGCTTGGCGCGGGTATCTGCGATATCAAGGTTGCGCATGGTCAGCTGACCAATGCGATCAACCGGACCAAAAGCGGCATTTTCGGTGCGCTCCATCGATAATTTTTCAGGGTGGTAGCTAAGCGCAGGCCCCGTTGTATTAATGATTGAGAAATCATCGCCGCGACGTAGGCGAATTGTTACTTCACCAGTAACGGCAGATGCCACCCAACGTTGCAATGACTCACGCAACATAAGTGACTGCGGATCTAACCAACGACCTTCATAAAGCAGGCGACCTAAGCGGCGACCTTCTGCGTGATAATTAGCAATTGTGTCTTCATTGTGAATTGCACTTAGCAAACGCTCGTAGGCGATAAACAAGAGCGCCATACCTGGAGCTTCGTAAATGCCGCGGCTCTTAGCCTCGATGATTCGGTTTTCGATCTGATCGGCCATGCCTAGCCCGTGGCGACCACCAATTTCATTAGCGGCTTTCATGAGTTCTACAACGCCGCTGAAATCTTTTCCGTTAATTGCAACCGGGCGGCCTTGCACAAATTGGATCTTTACATCTTCAGATGAGATCGAAACTGAAGGATCCCAGAATTTAACGCCCATAATTGGATTTACGATCTCAATTGAGACATCTAAGTTTTCTAGATCTTTAGCCTCGTGCGTTGCGCCCAAGATATTGGCATCGGTTGAATAAGCCTTCTCGACGCTGTCGCGGTACGGGAAGTTGTGCGCAACTAGCCATTGGGACATTTCTTTACGGCCACCGAGTTCGCGAACAAAGTCAGCATCTAACCAAGGCTTGTAAATTCTCAAATTTGGATTAGCTAATAAACCGTAACGATAGAAGCGCTCAATATCGTTGCCCTTATAGGTAGAGCCATCGCCCCAGATTTCAACTGCATCTTGCAGCATGGCGCGAACCAGCAAGGTGCCAGTTACTGCGCGGCCAAGAGGTGTTGTATTGAAATATTGCTTTCCGCCAGAGCGGATGTGAAATGCACCGCAAGCGATTGCCGCTAGACCTTCTTCAACCAGAGAAGTTTTGCAATCAACGAGTCGAGATATTTCGGCGCCATATTCTTTTGCGCGAACCGGTACTGAGTCGATATCTGTCTCGTCGTATTGTCCGAGATCAGCTGTGTAAGTACATGGAATCGCACCCTTATCGCGCATCCAGGCAACGGCTACCGAAGTATCGAGGCCGCCCGAGAATGCGATGCCGACTTTTTCGCCGACTGGAAGAGATGCAAGCACTTTAGACATGCGTGTAAGTCTAACGGTTGAGAAGGGCTGCTAGCGCAGGCTTAACTTTCCAGAGCGAGAGCATCTCCTGATAGCGCTTCTCCTCAGATGAATCGGCGACTGCACCCGTCTTTACTGCGCGAATCATCAAATTTCGTGGGGTGTGCTCTCCCCCGATAAATTCAATTGCTTCCACGCGATAGCCAGATAGCTTTATTATTTGTATCCGTAAGCCATCGGTTATCAAATCGCCCAATCTCTCCTTCATGATTCCGTTCTTGGTAATCATCGACCATGGCTCAGGAATCTCAACCATTTGGGCTTGAATATCGTGGTGACAGCATGGCGCAACTAATACGAGTTTGGCACCTTTGGTCACAGCCCAGGCAAGAGCATCATCAGTTGCGGTATCACAGGCGTGAAGTGCAATCGCAACATCAGCGCTCTTAAGAGTCGTTTCTGAAATTTCTTCAGCTCTAAATTCAATCGAATCTGAAATACCTAACTTCTTAGCGATTTCATTATTTCTTGCACGTGCACTTTCGCGAATATCAATACCAATTACCTTGACCGCAATTCCTTCATTTCGCAGGTACTGATGGGCGGCAAAGGTAAGGTAGGCATGACCACAACCGAGATCGACGATGGTTAATGGGCTTTTCTCATCTGGTTTATTTATATGCCCGGCTTCAATTGCCGAATTAAGAGACGGAACTAAAAGTCTAAGAAACTCTTCCACCTGTAAGTATTTATCGCTCTTGCTGGCTTTAACTTTTCCACCAGAGTCTGATATCCCAACTTCGATTAGGAAAGGATCCGACGGATCAAGTAGTCGGCTCTTATTTCGATCATGCGAAAGATCGGCGTTAAATTCACCACTGGCTCGGCTTATCAGCGCCTCCCCTTTCTTGGTGATTCGAAGTGAAATTGATTGATCTTTCTCTTCTAGATGGATATTTGCAAAGCCGGCTTCAAGCAGACCTAACTTCAGAAACTCATGTGGTGAGTAATTCTTTGTGGTCATAGCCCGCCCATCGCTCTGGGCTACTTGATATTTGATTTCACCTTTAATCAATACAGGCTTTACATCAATTCGTTCGTTAGGGGTCTGCATATTGCGCCGCCTGCCCGAGAGAACAAGTCTGACAAAGTTATCGGATTTACCGAGCTTCTCAACTATTTCTTTAAGTGCTTCAGCGAGCGGCGTAGCCATGTAATTAAAGTACCGTAATTCTCGAAGTTACTTGCTGATGTTAATTCGGAATCCTGATTGTTACTGCTAATCCGCCTAGTTGGCTCTTGCTAAGTTCAAGTTCACCGTTATGTTCTTGAACTATCGCTGCGATGATGCTCAGACCCAAGCCTGAACCGCCACTTTCGCGTGAGCGCGATGGATCGAATCTATTCATAAATTTGATTTCACTTCCATATGCCGAATCAGGCAGCCCCGGTCCACCATCTTCGATCCTTAACTCGGCGCGTTTGCCGATATTGCGAAGTGAGACTGAAACTGGGGCATCTATCGGAGTATGGCGGAGAATATTTGAGAGGCAATTTTGAATCAAGCGGCTTAGATGTTCGCGAGATCCCTGGACGAAGCAGTCATCCGGTATTGCGGTAGTAACAGTGCGCGATGTATTTAGTACTTGAAAATCATTTAGATGTGCTTTAACTAGCTCGTCAAAATCAACTTCAGCGAAATTTACTGGCTTGCTCTCTCCAAGTTCGGCAAGAAGTAGGAGATCGTGAATCAAACTTTCCATTCTTTCAATCTCAGAACCGACTCTTGAAAATGCGCGCGCTTGGTCTGGGGCTTGCGTAAATTGCCCTTTACTCAACATTTCGTTGTAACCCTTGATGACCGTCAATGGAGTCCTTAATTCATGCGAAGCATCACCTAAAAATCGCTGCATGCGTTGGAGCGCTTGGGCATCTAGCCCACGGTTGTGACGTCTTAAGAAGTAGATTGAGAAAAATATTGCTAGCGCATCAGCTCCCGCGGTAAACAGGCCAAGGCTCTTCAAGTTTGATATGAAATTCTCATTTAATTTATCAAGCGAAGATGCGATTACTAGATAGTCACCTCCAGCAATCGCTGCGGATTGAAAACGAAACTCTGTAGGTTTTGCTGTAGTTACTGCGCCAGCCAAGCCCTTATTTACCAAAGATAAGTCGGTAATTCCTGGATAGATTAATTGCGATTCGTTGATAATCGTCTCATCGCCCTCTTGCGTTACTAGAGACAGGGTTAAATCCAAACTTTCATCTTCGATCGTCAAGATTGCAGCTGAAATCGCTTCCGATGGAAAGGCGTTAACCCTAGTTACAACTTTTTGAAGTGATTGATCGATCTGCGCTAAATCTGCACTCCGAGCCGCAAGGGTTGCATATCCCCCAATAAGCGTTGAAAGAACTGTTGTTACGATTATTGAGATTACTGCAAACTTGCTACCCGACTTCTTCATACTTACTTCTGCTCAGGTTTAGGCTGGGGCTTGGGTTCCTGTATTACAAAGCCAACGCCTCTCACAGTCTTTATCCCCTCAAATCCATCACGATGCAATTTCTTACGAAGGTAAGAGATATATGTATCTGCAACGGTGCTCTCAGATTCAAAGGTAATTCCCCATACTTCATCAAGTAGCAAGCTCTTACTTAAGACTCGATTTTTATTTTCAACCAAAACTTGCAAAAGTC
>Ga0209768_10000632_pt1 | contig 23395 bp, 24 predicted proteins | sample LauGreSBDMM110SD_3_FD_187564 | JGI IMG/M metagenome (GOLD analysis project Ga0209768, IMG submission 187564) | Freshwater lake microbial communities from Lake Michigan, USA - Sp13.BD.MM110.SD (SPAdes) (version 2) | ecosystem: Environmental > Aquatic > Freshwater > Lake | place: Lake Michigan... | reverse complement strand
GCGGTGGTTGTGTACCCAGCGTCCAGTGGCGAGGCTGGCGCGCGCCGGCACGCAGATTGGACTGGGGGTGTAGGCGCGTCTGAATACCGTGCCCGCAGCAGCCAGGCGGTCCATGTGCGGTGTGCGCACGAGCGGACTTCCCATGAAGCCACTGTGCCGAGGATCGTGTTCGTCCGAACACAACAGCAGCAGGTTGCGATAGCGCGCGTGCATTTAGGGGGATTCGGCACTAAAGCCGATGCTTTTGACCATTGCACCGCGCCGTACGAACTCAGACTGCAACAGCCGGCGCATTTCGATCGACCCCAATGGCGCGGCGATGGTCTGGCCTTCAATCACAGCCGGTAGTTCGCGCGATCCGGCCGCTTGCATGGCGGCGATCGAAGCCTTCTCGATCATGGTCTGCGGCGTTCCAGCCCGAGCCAGAACCCAAGTGCCCTCGTTCAATGTGAGTTGTCCCATGCCCAATTCAGCGAACGTCGGCACCAGCGGTAACACCACAGAACGCGTTCGGCTGGTCGTCGCCAGTATGCGCACCGTGCCAGCCTTGTGCTGCTGCGTGAGAGTCGAAGTCACCGCAACGATGCCCGACAAATGCCCGCCGGCCACGTCGTTCAGAACCAGATTACTGCCCTTGTAGGGAACGTGCAGCAGCTTCACGCCCAGCTCCTTGCCCATCAACAGGCCAAACATGTGCGTTACCGAACCCGCCCCCGCCGACCCGAAGGCGGCCTTGTCAGGGTTCTGTCTGCACCAATCCGCGAACTCCTTCAAGTTGGTCGCCGGCACCTTGGCGCTGATTGCAAACGCAAAATCATTCTCCACGACCTGCGCCACCGGAACGAAGTCGGTCAACACGTCGTAGCCGAGGTCGCTGAAGATGTGCGGCAGGTGCACAATGTTGGAAGCTGGGGCCACCCAGTAGGTGAAGCCGTCGGCCGCTGCGGCCTTGACTGCCTGCCCAGCAATGCGGCCGTTGGCGCCCGGCCGGTTCTCCACCACCACCGGCGCGTCCATCGCGCGGCGCATATGTTCCGCCACCGCGCGCGCCACCTGGTCTGGCAGGCCGCCAGGCGGAAACCCGACGAACAGGCGGACAGTGTTGCGTTGGGCATGGCTAGGAAACACAGAGGCGGCGGCCGAGGCGGCAAGGATCCGTGCTGTGAAATGGCGTCGATTGATGCGCATGGCGATGTCCTTAAGTTGAAGGTGGGGCGATGGCGGTCAAACTGATAGCCGCCATGTGGCTAAGTGTTCGGCGACGATGGTTCATGTTGTTAACTCCGTGGAGTGAACAAAAAGGATGATGGATTCTTGTGTTGCTCAATTCAGTTACTTCGGTAACAATTTAGGGATGACCCTAATGCTGACGTACCCGTCATCCAGCAGCGCTGTCGATTGGCAGAACAGCCAAAGCTTGGCACGTCAATTGGTTCAGGCCATAGCTTTGCCGGTGGATTTGAAATCCCGCCCATTGCACCACTTTGAATCGGGAAGGACGTTGGTCAAGACAGGTGATGTTGTGGCCCGCTTGCCTTTCGTCATGAGTGGCCGGCTGAACGCTGTAGTCCACATTTCAGGAACGCAAAGTGGGCAGATTGTGCCCATCGCATTTGGGTCCGGTGAAATCGCGCTTTTGTCTTATCTGTTCAATCGCTTGCCCAGCGGTAGCGATTTAGTCGCAAGTCAGGCCTCGGCCATTCAATGGATTCCAATCGATGAAGTTGAATCTGCCTTGTTAAAGGACCCTCAATTGATGGCGGTTTTGGTCAGATTTTTTGGGCTGCGTTTGCGAGAAGGTCAGGTTCGAGAAAGGGCTGCCTCTGCGCGCAGTGTTCTGACAAGATTAAGCGCCAGCTTGAGCCGTATCTTGGCCGTTCTGCCAGCTCGACCCGATGCAAGGCTGCTAATCCATGCGACCCACGAGCAACTTGCGAGCAGTTGCGGGGTTAGCCGACCCAAAGCGTCTCTGGCTTTGAAAAAAATGGAGCGTGATGGCATTGTTCTATTGGGTCGAAAATGGATTGAGGTGCTGGACGACACGGCCCTGCGCACCTTATCGGCTTGAAACAATCATTTCGCTCAGTCAAGGGCTTGAGCCCTATCCTCGGTCTGAACACGGTGGGTGACCAGGGGCAACAGATTGGCATCGGTCAAACACCTTTACGTGTCAGGCATTTTCGTCACCTCCTCAATTGCGTTGCGGCTACCTGCGCCAGGGTTGTTTTCAACAATCACAGTTACGCCCAGAGGGTCTTTGAGCTTGTCGAGAACTTCAACAGAAGCATTTCTTCATTACAAACGCAGACCCATAATCCTCAAGTCGCCTGACAGGCCCGGCGCAAGCATTGCAAGTCGTGATAGCGGGTGTCAATGTCGTCACGTTGCACCCCGGCACGCTTGTCGGTAAGCGATTTTAGGCTGTGCAACAGGATCTCTAAAGGGGGCCCGCTGGCGGTGATTTGCTTGAGGTGTCGGATATCTACTTGGGTGGCCGGTTCCTCGATGAAACGGGTGACCAGCACGTGGTGGTGCAGCACGGCCGCTCGGCCATGCGCCTCACACACCGCCAGGAAACTCTGCAAAGCCAGACAACTGGACTTGTCCAAGGGGCCGCGCGGCAAGGCTTCCAGCCAACGGTCCATCAAACTGGTCTGGCGTGCGTAGCTTTGCAAGCCGCGTTGATCCTCCGAGGTCATGAAAGGCATTTTTTCCAGCATCTGCGCGCTGTAGGCGGCGTCGGTTATGCGGCACAGGCCCAGGATGAGGTCGATTTCATTGATGGCGGAAAAGTCACCGGCATTCGCACCTCGGTAGTCGGTGCGCCCGACCTTGTAAGTCTTAAAGTAGGGTCGCACGTTATAGAAGAACCGACGCACATCGAGCGTCTGGTTCAGCACCTCAGTGTAGTGAGACACCTCATCAAGTGCCGCCGTGGCATCGGCCAACAGCTTGGGTGTGACCGGGTGCGTCACCCCCAACGGCAAGACCCGGCGCAGCACATCCGCAGCCCGTATATACCCTAGGATGCAAAAGCAGTTATTGATGATGAAGACGGACTCGTCGTGCAGCCAGGTAAAGCTCTTGTGTGCACCGCCGTGTGCCAGATTGCGCAGATTCACGTGCGGGGTTGCGAATCGAGGAGCTACTCCCAGCCCGGCGGCCAGTTGCATGGCCAAAGCGCTGGCCTGTGCAAAGGGCGAACGCTGCTCGCGGTCGGGATTGCTCAGTTCGTGGCGTCGCAAGGCCGCCATGTACAGGCCGACATTGCCCAGTAAATCGTAGGCAGCGGCTTCATCGCTGGGCAATTTTGCTGCCGTCAGAATCGCTTGGATGTGGCCCAGTCCCTCGTCATGCAACATCTGTTGCTCCACGTGTTCAGGACGCATGACGTCAGCGGGATCGTCCTGCCCAAAGTAGCGCTCTTCCAACTGGGTGTTGAGGTCTTTGAATCGGTGACGTATCCATCCGTCAAATTGCTCGATCGGGTCGATTGGCATAAAGAGTTCCTCAGCGGTTGGGGGCAGTTTCTTCAGGTGATCACGGTGGCCATGCGCTGCATCGCTTCATGCAGCCGTTCATAGCTTTCCCCGCCAAAGCAAATGCGAATATAGCCTTCACCGGCCGGACCATAGAAGGCTCCAGACTCCACCACCACCTGCACTCGCTCCAGAAGCAAGTCGGCCAGCGCTTGGCTGGTGTGGCCGGTGCCACGGATGTCGGCCCAGGCGTAGATGGTGCTGGTGGGAACTGGGCAGCGCACCCCCGGCATGGCGTTGAGTTGTTGGCACACCATGTCACGGCGACGCCGATCCTCATCGACCATGGCTTGCACAGGAGCCTGGTCGCCCATCAAGGCAGCCACCCCACCGGCTTGAATGAAAGTGTTGACGTGGGATACATCGTTCATAGTGATCTTCATGAGGGCGGGCATGAAACGCGGCGCGGCCACGACCCACCCCATACGCCAGCCGTCCATGGCGTAGGCCTTGGTGAAGGCGAACAGGCTGAACGTCCGCTCAGCCATGCCCGGCAGTGAGGCGATGCTGATGTGCTGAGCACCATCGAACAAGATGCGCTCATAGACCTCGTCGGAGCACACCAGCAAATCATGCTGGATCGCGACCCGTGCCAGCCCATCAAGCTCCGCCCGGCTGTAGACGCGGCCCGTGGGGTTGTTTGGATTGACCAAGCAAATCATGCGGGTCCGGGGCGTGATCGCGGCTTCCAGGGCCTGCAAATCAATGCTGAACCCCTCAGCAGCGTTGAGCGGCACAGTCACCACCACACCGCCAGCAAGTTGGATCTTGTTGATGACCTGCGGATAGTAGGGTTCCAGCAAGATTACCTCATCACCCGGGTCGATGGCCGCAAGCATGACGGCAAAGGAGGCATGGGTCAGGCCATTGGTGACCAGGACTTCCTGGGCGGTCACCGGGATCTGGTTGACCTGGTTCATGCGCTGGGCGATCACTTCCCGCAGATCGGTTTCCCCTGCGAATTCACCATAGTGCACCCGGCCTGCATCCAGCGCGTCCTTGGTGGCCTGTTTAATATGCGTTGGCGTGTCGAAATCCGGTCGTCCAACCTCAAGGTGGATCATGTCGGCACACTGCGGAAACAAACGCACCGACTTTTCGTACATCCCGAAACTCTTGGGGGCGCTGTGGGCAATGCGGTCTGATGGCCATTTCATGGGCGGATATTCCTCTCGGTGAATCTTTTTCGGCGACGATGGTTCATGTCGTGAACCCTGTGAAGTTAACAGTGAGAATGATGAATTTTTGTGTGGCTCAATTCAGTTACTTCGGTAACAGTTTAGGGATGACCCTAATGCTGAAGCGCCCATCATCCAGCAGCGCTGGCGTTGGCTTCGCCTTTTATAAGGTCGCCCTCCTCGTGCCTAGGGAACTGCCGGTCTTCAATCTCAGGCGGACGCACATGGATGCTGAGCATGTCGGGAATCTGACCCCGTTTGTCTTGGCCTTTACTGCGTGGAGTTCGTTTCTTATGTGCTTGGCGCAGGCAGGCGACCAATTCCCGGCTGATGGTGCTGGGTGATCGATGCAGTACGCGAACAAAAGCGCGGACGCTGGAGTTCTGTTGCTGCAAGCTGGCCAATTTCATGCGGTTTCCAGGCTAAAGCTGACAGAAGTGCAGTGAGGTGGAATACATCTTTTGGATGACGGGCGCTTCAGCATTAGGGTCATCCCTAAACTGTTACCGAAGTAACTGAATTGAGCCACACAAGAATCCATCATCTTTTTAATTCACTTCGCTGAGGACACAACATGAGCCTTCGTCGCCGCAGAAGATTCACCGAGAGGAGTATCCGCCCATGAAATGGCCAACAGACCAAATTGCCAACAGCGCCTCCAAGAGTTTCGGGATGTACGCATGGCTGAATTGAAACAGCGACATCCGTCAGGAGCCGTGTTGTGAACGTACTCTTCATCATGGCGGACCAGCTTCGCTGGGACCATCTGTCTTGCGCCGGGCACCCTTACCTGAAAACGCCGAACCTCGATGCGCTGGCCGCGCGCGGGGTGCGCTTCTCTCAGGCCTACGTCACTAGTGGCGTGTGCGGCCCCAGCCGCATGAGCTACTACACCGGCCGCTACCCCATCAGCCATGGGGCGACCTGGAACCGGGTACCGCTGTCCATCGGCGAGGTGACGCTGGGTGAGATGATCCGCGCCCACGCAGCCTCCCAAGGCGATGCTGCCTCGGGCCCCGACCTGTGGCTGGCCGGCAAGACCCACATGATGCCCGATTGGGACGGGTTGAAGCGGCTGGACATCGAGGGTACTTCTGAGCTAGGCCACCTGCTGCAGCGCGGTGGGTTTCGCGAAATCGACCGCCACGACGGCCACCATGAGACCGGTGACGCGCAAGGTTACGGCGCCTGGCTGCGCATGAAGGGCTACGGCAGCGCCAACCCCTGGGGCGACTATGTCATTTCGGCCATCGACGAGACCGGGCAAGTGGTTACCGGCTGGAACATGCGCAACGTGCACTTGCCTGCCAGGGTGCAGGAGCCCCATTCCGAGACGGCCTATATGACCGATCAAGCGATCGACTTCATGCGCCGGCAGGGCAGTCGTCCCTGGGTGCTGCACCTGAGCTACGTGAAGCCGCACTGGCCCTATATGGCGCCCGCCCCGTACCACGCGCTGTACCGGGCCGAGCACTGCCTGCCTACCGTCAAGCGGGCCTCGGAGCTTGAGGGTGCGCACCCGATGGTGGCCGCCTACCGCCAACACGAGGAAAGCCAAACCTTCTCCCGCGACGACGTGGTACGCCACGTGCGTCCGGCCTACCAGGGGCTCATAAAGCAGCTGGACGATCACCTGGGTCGACTGTTCAACGAGATGGACGGCCTGGGCCGCCTGGACGACACCCTCGTGATCTTCTGTGCCGACCACGGCGACTTCCTGGGCGACCACTGGCTGGGCGAAAAGGAGCTTTTCTACGACACCGTGCAGCGTGTGCCTTTCATCGTGGCCGACCCGCGCGCGACCGCCAACGCCACGCGCGGGCGGGTGGATGAACGGTTCGTCGAGTGCGTGGACGTGGTGCCCACCATCCTCGAAACACTGGGTATCCCGGTGCCCAGCCACCGGGTGGAGGGGCGCAGCCTGCTGCCCTTGCTGCGTGGCGAGGCGCCAGCTTGGCGCGACTTCGTTTACAGCGAACTGGACTACGGCTTCAAGGCGGCGCGGCTTGCCCTGGGCCGCTCGCCCCAGCAGTCACGCGCATTCTCGCTGCGTTCGGCCACGCACCGCTACGTGAACTGGTTGGACCTGCCTGAGCAACTGTGGGATCTGCGCACCGACCCCGACCAGTTCGAGGATCTGGGTACCGACGCCACATCTCAGGCCCAGCGTCAAGGCATGCGTGAGACCTTGCTGGACTTCATGGCCCGGCGCAAACACCGCACCACAATGAGTGACGAGGCGGTGGAGCGTAGCACCAACCGACACAAGGCGGGAGGGGTGTTCTACGGCCAGTGGTGAGCAGCCGATCGGCGATCTCCCGATCTCCTGATGGTCAGGCGCGTGGAATCAGACGACGCTCGACCACATTGCCCGAAATGGTCACGGAGGCATCGGACATCAGGTACATCAGGGTGGGAACCACTTCGACGGGCTGTGAAACGCCAAGCGATCGCTCGTACATCGCCAGTTCATCCGTAGTGGCCGATTGCAGGAACACCGGCGTGGCCACGAGCCCGGGCGACAAGGCGTTGATACGCACGCCGAAGGTGCGCAACTCCAGCGCCGCGCACTTGACGAGTCCGGTGATACCCGCCTTGGTCGCGGCGTAAGCCGCAGCGCCGGGCCAGCCGTTGGTCGCTAGGCCGGAGGTGAAGGCGACGATCGATCCGGACTTTTGCGCCTTCATTACCGGGAACAGCGCGCGCAGGAAATAAAAGATGCCCGACAGATTCACGTCGAGATGTCGCTGCCAAGCCTCATCGCTCGTTTCCTCGATGAGGCTGCGGTGCTGGATAGCGCTCGTGAGCACGGCGCCGTCGATGCGCCCCTGCAGCCTGAGGACCTCGTTGACCAGCGCCTGAACGGCCGCAGAGTCCGCGATGTCGATCCGGCGCGGCACCCACCGTGCATGCGTGACAAGCGCTAAACCGTCCGCATCGATGTCCACCGCGATCACCGTCGCGCCCGCTTCCAGGAAGGCGAGCGCCGTCGCGTGACCGATGCCCGATGCCGCGCCGGCGACGACCAATGTGTGGCCGGAGAAATCGTAGTGGGCTTTCATGACGTGGCGGCTCGCAATGGAGGGGGCAGTCCGGTGATGGCCTCGTAGAGGGCTTGGGCGGAGGCGGTGTCGCCCATGGGCTCGATGGCCGCGATGTATTCGTCGGGACGCACCAGCACCAAGGTGCCAGGTTCGATGCCGAGGCGCCGGAACAGGGCGTTGCCCGGGTCTAGCAGGCTGCGGTCGCGCAAGCCCGAGTCAAACGGCGCATCGAAGCGTGACACCACCCAGTGGTTGAGAGCGGACGATACGTTGGCCGGCACGACGGGGCGTCGTCGCACGTCGGCGAAATACAGCGCGATGAACTTACCAGCACATAGGTCGTGAATGCGCTGTTGGCGTCCGTCAGGTGTGTGCACAAGGTAGTCGGGCAGCCGGTCACCAACAGCGACCGCGGGGCGAGTGCTGCGCGCGACCATTGACCAGTTGCCAGCCCCCGCGACGTCGAGCTTCACGCCGAGCATGGAGCGTGTGTACGCGTTGGACCAGTTGTTGTCGGACATGGCGCTTACGGACTCAGTGCGTTTGGACATGGAGAACCGTGCTGCCTCTGCCATCTCGCCCGAGCCTTGGATTGCAAGCGGCTTTTGTTCGCGCTCGTAGCCTTCCAGCAGATCGGCCGTGGCCCAGCCCTTCAGGAACCACGACAGACGCCAAGGCAGGTTGGATGCATCCAAGGCACCAGTGTTTAGGCCGAGCGCCCACATAGGCGTGATCAGGTGGGCAGCATCTCCCATCAGGAACACCCGGCCGCGATGCCACTCGGAGGCGACACGGTGGTGAACACGGTAGGTGACCTTGTTGAGTATCTGCACGTTGGCGACGTTGCCGATGAACGAGAGCGACTTGTCGCGCAGTTCCTCGGCCGTAGGCTCTTCCGCACCTTCGGCCATCGGGTAGAGAAAGCGCCAGCAGTGCGGATGCCGTACCAGTACCATCCATTCCACCGGGTCGGCGAAGTAGGCGAGGTAGGGGTAGTCGCGCGGATTTTCGAGATCCAGGTCGACGACGAGGTCGACGAGCGCATATTTGACAGGCAGAGACGTTCCTTCGACCGGTACCCCCATCTGCTCCCGAATGGTGCTGCGTCCGCCGTCGCACGCCAGCAGGAATGAGGCATCCTGCGTGACGATGCCATCGGAGTTCTGCACCCGCACGCTAACGTGGTCGCCATGGTCCGTGTAGTCGAGCAGTTTGTGCCCCATGCGTAGAGTAATCAGGGGCTGCAGGTCGATGGCGCGGCCGAGGATCGGCTCGAGGTCCTGCTGCGGCAGGTTGATGACGAACGGATAGCGCGTTTCGTCCGACAGGGCATCGAGCGAAATCGGGAAGGTGGACTTCTGGGTTCTGCGGTCGATCTCGCCGATCTCATCGACGCGCAGGGCCTGCGCTAAAACGGCGTCGGCTACCCCGTAGCGCCGGAAAATTTCGAGCGTCCGGCTGAGCAGGGTGCCCGCCTTGGTGTCAGACGACAGGTTCACATCGTCTTCGTAGACAATACACGCGACTCCGTAGTGTGCTAGCCCGAGTGCGGTGGTCAGGCCGATTGGGCCCGCGCCCGCTATTACAACGGGCAGGGGCTTAGGGTTCATGGCTTGATGGCGGGCGAAGGGAGATAGCCGTCGACCTGAATGCCGTCTGCAGTCAGTTTAGTCCCCGTCACTTCGACGTTATCGTTAATGAATTGCACGGTACGACGCATCTTCTCCTTGGACATCGTACCGAAGCCGTTGGCGATGACTTCGGGTGTCACGGTTATACGCTTGAGGATCATAATTTCTTGTTCGATGATCTGCGGGTCGAGCGCCTTCAGGTATTGAACCTGAATCTTGGCAGCTTCGGCTGGGTTGGCCAGCGCATCCTTCCAGCCGCGAAAAGCCGCACGGATGAAACCGCGAACCACCGCAGGGTTTGCCTTAAGGTAGTCTTCTTTCACGCCGATGCTGTTGGCGTAGATGTCTAGGCCGTAGTCGCCGAGCAGTAGACACTTGGCCTGCACGTCGCCAGCGGCACGCTTGATCGAAGGCTCGCCCATGATGAACTGGTCAATGGCCGCCACCTTTTTTGAAACCAGCATAGGCACGCGTGCGGCGCCGTCAATATTCACGATCTTGAGTGTGGACGGATCGAGGTTATTCATCTTCATGAATGCGGCGAAGATGCGCGGCATGAACGAGGCGCTGCTCGAACCTATTTCGAGGCCAACCATGTCCTTCGGGGATGACACGTTTGCGCCGGGATTCAGACTGAACACGCAGTAAGGCGGCTTCTGGTAGACGGCACCGACTATGCGCACCGAGTTGCCGGCGGCGCCACTGGCGACCAGACTGGGGATGTCGATAAAGCCGATTTCGGCGAGTCCCGACTCGACGTAGCGCACGGCATCGGCCGTGCCCTTTGTGGGAAGGATCGTGACGTTGAGACCCTCTTCCTTGAAGTAGCCCTTGGACAAGGCGACATACCAAGGGGCATGCCGTCCCAGAGGTATAAAGTCCAGTGCGAACTTGATGTCCTTTCCTTGTGCCTGAACGGCTGGCGAAAAGAGCGTGCACGCCACTAGAATTGCCCCGATCATCTGCTTGAAAATTTTCATGTAAATCTTTCGTGGGTTAACAAGTACTGTAATATATCACTTGATATCTGGAGCAAGTATGGGAAATCAGTGATGCAATTCGGCTCAGTTCGTGGTGCGCGCAAAGTGTTCCTCGCCAAGGAACGCGGCGGAGGAGCCACGGAAGACTTGGTCGCACTCGACGATGCAAGCTTCGACTTCGATGAGGGCGAATTCGTATCGCTACTCGGGCCCAGTGGCTGCGGCAAGACCACCCTGCTTCGGATGGTTGCAGGTTTAACGCCAAGGTCAGGCGGCAGCATCACCATTAATGGCAAGGACGTGGAAGGACCTTACGGTGACTACGGTTTTGTGTTTCAGGCCCCAAGCCTGATGCCTTGGCGCACCGTGCTGCAAAACGTCCTTTTTCCCATGGACGTGCTAAAGCGCAACGATTCGGCAGCCCTGGAGCGCGCGCGCGAGTTGCTAGCGCTTGTGGGCTTGTCGGATTTCGCGGCATCGCGACCTCACCAACTCTCCGGGGGCATGCAGCAACGCGTGGCACTGTGCCGTGCCTTGATCCATGCACCGAAATTACTGCTCATGGATGAGCCTTTTGGTGCACTGGACGAACTCACAAGGCTCGAAATGAACGACCTTTTGCTGAAGATCCGCAAAGAGACCCGGGCTAGCGTACTTTTCGTCACCCATTCAATTTCCGAGGCCGTCTACCTGGCCGACAAAGTGCTTGTATTCAGTAGGCGCCCCGCCCGCGTCGTAGAGCAGTTGAGCGTGAGCCTAGGTTATCCACGCAGCCAGGCGGTGCGGTTCACGCCCGAATTCACGCAGGCCGAAAGGCGTGTGAGCGAGGCGCTAGGTATCCTGGCGCCTACTGCAGGCGCGGGAGTCCACTGATGATGACTCGCAACAACCTCGAACGCATCGTCTACCCGTTGCTGGGGGTGGTGATAGTCCTCGCACTGTGGCAACTGACCTGTGTCCTCTGGAAGATGCCCGAGGCGGTGCTTCCAACGCCGATGAACGTCGCTCGCGCCATCGCTAAATACTGGCCGGCCCTAGTATCCGAGGGCTGGGTGACATTGAAGGCGACGCTCTATGGCTTCGCGCTCGCCCTGTTGCTGGGCATTCCGATAGCGGTAGCGGTATCCCTGTCAAGCTGGGTTAATCTCATGTTCTACCCGCTGCTTGTGGCCTTGCAATCGGTCCCCAAGGTCGCGCTTGCGCCGATCCTGCTGGTCTGGCTCGGCACAGGCATCGAATCCAAGCTCGCGATCGCGTGGCTTGTGGCGTTTTTTCCGATCGTCGTCGACACGGCTGCAGGCCTGCAGTCCACCCCGCGTGATCTGCTCGAACTCGGCCGCAGCCTGAAGGCCACGCGCTGGCAGGTGTTCTCCATGATCCAGTTCCCAGCCGCGCTGCCCTACGTGTTCACGGGCGCCAAGGTGGCCGTCACCCTGGCGGTCATTGGTGCGGTGATCGGCGAATTCGTCGGCTCAAGCGACGGATTGGGCTTCCTGCTGCTGAGCGCCACTTCGCAGATCAACACATCGCTGGCCTTCGCGGCGTTATTCGCCCTGTCAGTACTCGGCACCATCACGTACCTGATGGTGGTCGCCGTCGAGCGCGCGCTGTCGGGCTGGCTGCCTCTGCCGCCGCCTCGGCATTAACACGGAATTACCCTCCATGAACAAATTCGTTGCATTAATCCTGGTCGCTCTCTCGCTGTGCGAAACCGCTCTCGCACAGACGCCGGCATTCCCTGTCAAGACGATCCGGCTCGTGGTGGCGTACCCGCCGGGCGGCACCGCCGATGTTCTATCGCGTGCCATCGCAGAAGGCTTATCGCAGCGGCTCGGTCAACGCGTCGTGGTGGAGAACAAGCCCGGAGCCAACGGCAATATAGCAGCCGACCTAGTGGCGAAGAGTCCCGCGGACGGCTACACGCTGCTGATGACTGCGCCCGGCCCGTTGGCTGTGAATGCGAATCTGTATGCGACGCTGCCTTTCGATCCTGCGACCGCGTTCGCGCCGGTGTCCCTTGCCGGCGTAGCTCCGCTCCTGCTAGTCGTACCGGCCAGTTTGCCCGTGCGCAACCTGAAGGAACTTCTTGACTACGCGAAAGCCAATCCTTCCAAGGCCACGTTCGCATCCCAGGGCAATGCATCTTCGGGCCATCTGACGATGGAACTGCTTAAGGTGCGCACCGGCATGCAGGCCGTGCACGTTCCCTACAAAGGCAGTGCGCCGGCGCTCAACGATCTGCTTGCCGGCCATGTCACGATGATGTTCGACAACACGACATCGAGCCTGCCGCTCGTGCGCGGGGGCACATTACGCGCGATCGCAGTCGCTGAAGAGAAGCGGCTGATCGCGTCGCCGGACATCCCAACGGTCGCGGAACAGGGCGTGCCCGGTTTCGTCGCGACACCGTGGTTCGGCATCGTGACGACCGCCGGCACCCCCGGTGCGGTTGTCGACAAACTCAGCGCGGCGATCAACGAGACCCTCCGAACACCTGCCGCCCAGGTCCGCTTCCTCGAAATGGGGGTAGAACTGCGTCCCAATTCCCCCCAAGCATTCGAGCGCTACATCTCAGCCGAGACGGTGAAGTGGAAAGAAGTGGTCAGAGTGTCGGGCGCCAAGCTCGACTAGAGGTCCATGGATCCTTCGAGAATCCGGTTGTGGAGCGAATGAAGATGGTCTTCCATGGCTTTACGCGCCGCATGGGCGTCACGTTCGGCTATGGCCGTGAAGATGTTCATGTGCTCGCGCTGGTTCACAACCAACCCGTCCTCTCGCATCACGCGCAGCTGCCAGATCAGCTCGGAGCGCTCGTGCAGCGGGCGTTGGGCGTCGGCGAGGATCTTGTTGCCGGCAGCGTCGCCGATCAGTGCGTGAAAGGCGCGGTCCAGAGACATGAAGGACATGCGCTCGGTCTGGTTCACGATTCGCTTGGAATCCATCACGATCTTCTTGAGTGCGACGATCTGCGGCTTACTCGCCCGCTCGGCCGCCAGCGCCGAGATGTTCGGCTCCATCGCGAGCCGGGCTTCGAGCAGGGACAGCATGTCCTTGAGCGAGTCCGGCCGGATCACGAGCCCCTTGCGGGGGATCACTTCGACCAAGCCTTCGACCCTCAGACGTTGCACTGCCTGGTGCACCGGCATACGCCCGATGCCGAGCATCTCGGACAGAGTGAGTTCATTCAGGAACATCCCCGGGCGCAGCTGGAGCGTAAGGATGCGGTCTTTCAGCTGCAAATAAGCCTTCTCCGCAAGGGAGATCGACGGACTAGTGGAGGGATTTCTGCTTGCCATAGGAATGTGCAACTTCGGGCGGCAATGGTAAACCCTCGAAGCTCTATTAGAATCAACTGTGAAATTTCTTATAATATATCAAAGGAATGCCTATGTTAGAAAAAAAGATAGTTCCCATGCCAGCCGTTGCGCCGGCGTTCGAAGAAATCCTGGTTCAAACAGCATCGCTGCCCTGGCGGGAAAAGTCGCTCAAGGGCGTGCACGAGAAGGTGCTGTTCCGCGACGCCGACACCGGCGCCTCGGTCTGCCTCATCAAGTTTGACAAAGGCGCGGGGATTCCTTCGCCCCATTCACACGCGTCCAATCAGTCGATGTACTGCCTGTCCGGCAAGTACGAGTACACCTCGACCGGCGTCACCCTTGTGGCGGGTTCGTTCTATTGCAACCCAAAGGGCAACGTTCACGGCCCCACGTTCGCCCACGAGGACACCATCGTGGTCGAGGTCTACGACGGGCCGCACTATCCCGTGAAGCCTGACTGGTACACGGACGAGCGGGACGCGCATTGAGCGCCGCGCCTGACGGCGATTTAGCCGTCGATGTGGTGCGTCTGACCAGCGTGCTTTGCGCGCTGTTCGGCGCTGCCGGTGTTTCAGCCGCCGACGCACGCGTCACCGTGGACTCGCTGGTGGCCGCCGAAGTGGATGGCGTGTCCTCGCATGGCATCGCTCTGGTACCGCTTTACCTCGAGCGACTGCAGGCCGGCGGCGTCGTGGCCGACGCCGTGCCGTCCATCGTGGAGGATCTCGGCGGTTTGCTCGTGATCGACGCCGCGCACGCACTCGGTCAAGTTTCTTCGCAGATGGCCGTCGAGCTTGCGGTTGCGCGGGCGCGTTTGCATGGCCTGGCCTTTGTGACGGTGCGTCACGCATTTCACTTCGGCACGGCCGCGTTCTGGACGCGCCAGGTGGCGGCGCTCGGCATGGTCGGCTTCGCCTTTTCGAACACGCGCCCTTTGATGCCCGCGCCCGGCGGCGCCCAGCGGGTGGTGGGCAACAACCCCTTGTCGATCGCCTTTCCCTCGGCCGAAGGCTTGCCGCTGGTGGTAGACATGGCGATGAGCGCCACTGCCATGGGTCGCATCCGGATTGCCGAAGCGAAGGGCCTGCCAATACCCGAAGGCTGGGCAACCGACGATGCGGGCGTCCCTACGACGAGTGCGGCCGCGGCCATCAAGGGCTTGTTGCTCCCGGCGGCCGGGCCCAAGGGATTCGGGCTGGCCGTGGCCATCGACCTGCTGTGCGGTGCGATTTCGGGCGGCGCCATCGGCGCGTCGGTCAAACCCCTGTACGGTAACGCCGCCCAACATTACGACTGCTCCCACGCCTTCATCGCCATCGACGCATCGCGCGCCAATGGCGGACATGGCATCGCTGGGCAGGTGACTTCGTTCGCCAACGAAATCCGGACGTCAACACCATCCTCGGGCACGACGCAGATCTACGCACCCGGGGATCTCGAACGCGCGCGCCGCGCCCAGCGCTCGACGTCGCTGCCGCTCTCAGCGACGCTCGTGGCGCAAATCGAAGCGCTCGCCGGCAAGGTCGGCCTCACGGCACGCCTGAGCTGAAACCAGAACACCATAGAAGGACTATCGTCATGAAACAACAACTCGTCTCGCCAAAGCTCGCCCAGCCCAACGGTCATTTCTCGCACGCCACGATGATTGAAGCGTGCGGACGCCTGGTCTTCATCTCGGGTATGACCGCTCGCGCCGCCGACGGTGTGACCATCACCGGTGTAGGCGACATCGAGGCGCAGACGCGCCAGGTCTGCGAGAACCTCAAGGCCGCCTGCGAAGCCGCTGGCGGTACGCTAGAGGACATCTGCCGTGTTGACGTCTATGTGAGAAACATTGAGCATTTCGAAATCATCCACAAGGTGCGCCGCGAATATTTCAAGAGCCCGGTGCCCGCCTCGACCATGGTCGAGGTGTCCAAAATGGTGAAGCCCGAATACCTGATCGAGATCAGCGCGATCGCGGTGATCCCGGAATGAGGAAGATCGCATGAAAATAGGAACTGTCCGCTCAGGCTCCATCGAACGCGTCGCACTGCTCACGCACGATAAGGGAGGTGTGCTGCTGCCTCTCGGGCTCGGCGATCTCGTGAACATCATCAGTTCAGGGCCCTTAGCGCTCGACAGTGTGAAGCGCGCTGCGGCCGATTCCGCCGCTGAGACCTTCGACCTTGCGGCAGTGAGGCTGCTCGCTCCCATTCGCCGCTTTCGCCGCGACGTGCTGTGCACAGGTTGGAACTACTGGGATCATTTCTATGAGAGCGAAGGCAAGCGCGAAGGCCAAGATGTGCCAAAGCCCGATGCACCGACGTTCTTCACGAAGGCCCCCGATGTGGTGATCGGCCCGAACGACGACATCGCGTTCGATGCCAAGCTCTCCGCCAAATGGGATTACGAAGCCGAAGTCGTAGTGATAGTCGGCAAGACCGGCCGCAGCATTCCGCAGGCCAATGCGATGGATCATGTGTTCGGCTATTGCATGGCCAACGACGTCTCGCAGCGCGACCTGCAGCGCCGGCACGGCGGTCAATGGCTCAAAGGCAAGAGCATCGACGGCACGATGCCGCTCGGGCCCTGGATCACGCTGCGCGACGACATCGACATCTCGACGGTGACGATCGAGTTCGAACTGAACGGGAAGACGATGCAGCGCGCCGGCATCGCCGACATGGCTTTCCCGATTCCTGAGCTGATCGCCGAGCTGTCCTCGGGCATGACGCTGCACGCGGGCGACATCCTGCTCACCGGAACCCCGAGCGGCATCGGCAATGCACGCACGCCGCCCGTTTTTCTTGCCGATGGCGACCGGCTCGTCACTCGAGGCTCGGGCCTCGGCGAACTCGTCAACACCCTGCGCGCGGTCGATCTGACCGCTTACCGGACCTGAAGGAGCCTTCCATGGACCAGCTGAGAGTCGAATACCTTGCGGGTTACGGCCTGGAAGTGCCTGACGTGACCTTGGCCGAAGCGTTTTACACCGCTTTTGGCCTGCAGGCCGATACGACGGCGGTCGCTCTGCAGATGCGCACCAAGGCGCCTGGGCCGGCCGAACTGGTGATCATCCAGGGACCGAAGAAGCGCCTGCACCATCTTTCGTTCGCCATCCGCCAGCAGGACATGGCAGCGTTCTCGGAACGCCTGAAGACCTTCGGCATCGACACGGTCACGCCGCCGTTCGGCCCGATTCGGGACGGACTGTGGTTTCAGGATCCGTGGGGCACCTGGGTCAACCTCGTGCCCGTCGAGGCGAAGCCCCCCGTCCTGGTGGCCGAACCCGTTCTGGTACAGACCCGTGTCGACCGTCACCTGTGGCAAGAGCTGGAACGCGACATCCGTCCCAACAAGCTCGGACACCTGCTGATGTTCACGCATGACTACGACAAATCCGAAGCGTTCTACGTGAACGCGCTGGGTCTGCGGATCACCGACAAGGTGCCGGGGAAGGTGGCCTTCCTCTCCGGCGGCAAAGGCATCCGAGACCATCACTGCTTCGGGCTGATTCCAAGCACGCACCGCGGCTTTCAGCACGGCAGCTTCCACGTTGATTCGGTCGATGACATCGGCTTCGGCGCGCTGCAGATGCGCAAAGCCGGCTTCAAGGAAGGCTTCGGCCTGGGCCGCCATGCGATTGCATCGAATCTTTTCTACTATGTGCGGGATCCATGGGGCAGCTGGGTCGAGTACTACACGGACATGGACAAGATCAGCGAAGCCTGGCAGTCGCGCGAATGGAACGGCTTGCCTTACATATGGCCAGATTGGGCACCGGAGTTCTGGGGCAAGGAAATGAACGCCAACCTTGAGGCATCGCCCTCAGTATGAGCACGATCGCGCTAGACGTCCACACGCACCTTGCGCCAGTGGGTCCTGCCCTGGTGGGCATGCCTGGGGTCGAGTGGGACGCGCAGAAGGAGCTGCTCGCGCTCGACGGCCACAAGGTCGGCATCAAAGACCTGTTCCATGTGGAGCGGTTGATCGCGCGCATGGACCGGCATGGTGTCGCGAGATCGCTGGTGTCCATCCCTCCTCCGCTGTACCGGCAGGGACTTGCCGCCGACGCAGCCTTGGCCTGGGTGCAGTATGCGAACGGAGCGCTTCGCGAGCTGGCCGCGTCGAACCCCTCCCGGCTTGGGGCACTGTTTCACCTGCCGCTCGAGCATCCGTCCCTGTTCGCTCCTCTCCTGGCCCTCTACGATGCAGGTGGTTTCGATGGCGTTTCGCTGGCGGCCGGCGGGCATCCGGACATTCTTTTCTCAGATCCGAAGTTCGATTCGCTGTGGCAATGGCTCGATGCGAAAGGTGCTTTCGTTTTTCTGCATCCAGGCACCTGCGCGGACCCGCGGCTCGCTCAGTTCTACCTCGAAAATCTCGTGGGTAACCCGGTCGAGACCGGTGTTGCCGCGGCGCACCTGATCATGGCGGGGGTGCCCTCCCGTTATCCACGCATCCGCTTCACGCTGGCCCACGCGGGCGGCATCTTCACGACGCTGATCGGTCGCTTAGAACGAGGGTTCGAGACGACCCGTCCAGGAGTGAATACGGCTGTCGAACGGCCGCTACAGGCTGCAAGACGCTTTTATGTCGACAATATCGCTCACCATGAGGGCCTTCTGGATCTGGCAGGCAGGATGGTCGGCGAAGAGCACGTGCTGTACGGATCGGACTGGCCTTTCCCTATGGGTTTGCCCGACTGATTTTCGTCGACACGCCTTATAAGACGGCATGGGGGTGCGGACGAAAACTTGGACTACTTGGAGGTAGTTCATGTACTCATACGAAGATCGCATGCCTGACTCGGTCGGAGCGCGCCAAGCACGCCCGAAACGACACAACCAGCATGGAGTGGCGCGGCTTGCCGGGCATGGTTGCTCCGCCGCTGGCGCGGCGCGTCAATGCCACTGTGGCCAGTGACACTAGCTTTACAGCGAAAATTACACGCCTCTTGGAAATGCTTACCCTGATCCTCTTGGTGAATATGCGAAACGCCCTGGCTCAGCCTGCGGGACTACCATCGTCGGTACCTGGCCACTGGTCGAAGTCCACCTCGCGTAGCAGGGCGCAGTGCTAGCGTGCCAGTTTGCCGTCCGGGACGCTACCGCACCGGTAAACGTGCCAGCGGGGCGAGGGCCGTGCGGCGCCGCGCGCGGTCCTGCAGGTCGTCGTAGCGCCACAGGTGCACCACCAGGTTGAGCTCGCCGACCTAGCTGTAGAAATACCCCAGCGGATGCCCTAGGTGTTCGTTCTGCACCGCGCGCCCGCACTGGGCGTACATGCGCAGGAACTCGGCAACCTTGCCAATATGCAGCGTGTAGGTGCGAATTTCGACAATCATGGCTTGGCGCAGCAGGTCAAGTCATTGGCGACGTCATCACTCATGCCAGCACCTTCAGGAAAATGGTGGAATAGGCGGCGCCTTTGGGCTTGCCGGGTTGGGGCTTCAATCGGTGGCGGTGAAGCCTGAGACTTTGACACGTTCGGCCCAGTCCGTACGTTCCGTGGCGAGCAACTTCGGGAAATCGGATGGTTGTGAACTGGGCACGTTGTAGCCTTGGTTCTTCATCGCCTCTTGGTATTTTGGCGACGCCAGGACCTTCGCAAGATGGGCGCGCCATTCCGCTGCGTTGGCCGATGGCGTGCCGGCCTTGGCGAACAGCCCGAACCAGTCGGTGGCCTCGAGTTGCGGGAAACCTGCCTCGCGCGCCGTTGGCACGCTCGGCAACTTGGGGTTGCGTTGACGGGAAGTGATGAGCAAGGCTTTCAACTTCCCCTGCGCTTCGTACGGAACCAGCAATTGTTCCGTGGTGATGAGCAGCGGAACAGTTCCCCCGAGGACGTCAGTGACGGCCGCGGCACCACCCTTGTACGGCACGTGCGTGAGTTCAATACCGAGAGCCTTTTCCAGTTGTGCCCCCAGGAAATGTTGGGGCGTTCCTTGTCCCGGCGTTCCGTAGCTGCTGTCTTTCGGATGGGCCACTGCCCATTTCTTGTACTCGGCGATGCTCGAGGCGCGGGATGCGGGACCTGCGGCAATTCCGAATCCGTACTCGGCAACGCTGCCCAAGGTAACGAAATCGCGCACTGAGTCGTATTTCGCCGACTTGACGATCTGGGGGACCAGCGCCAGCAGGCTCGAAGGAATGAGCGCTACGGTTTCTCCTGTTGCAGGACTGGACAACAATGCATCGATGGCGATCTTGCCGCTGGCGCCTGGCTTGTTTTCAACAATCACGGAGGCTCCGCTGGATTGCCGAAGTTGCTCGGCGAACGCTCGGGCGACCGCGTCGGGAGCGCCGCCCGCAGGGAAACCTACAAGGATCCTCACGCTCCCGCCGGTCGCGGGTTGCGCCACTGCCAGAGTCGAAGCGGCAAAAAGGCCGAGCACAAGCAGGTATTTAAATGACCAAATGGGATGCATGGCGTTTCCTTGGAATGGAAAATATGACCCCACACAATTTGGAATTGAACTCAAGGCGGTCAAGTTTTAATAGCTTAGCATAAAAATTGCTTTAGTTTGCGGGGTCATGTCCGTCTTCAAATGGTTTGAAACAGATGGTTTAATTTCTTAAAGGGGAGATTGACTCCTTGGTTTTAAATGTCCGACTTCAGCGTTTGTGAGACAAATAGGTGTACTTGATTAAAGGAGGGTTTTGGTTCATCTTTCAACTTAAGGAGTGAAGATGAAATTGAAATCCAATCGACCCAAGGCCTCTGCCAGCAGGTGGTCAAAGACATCCGAAGCGCCACTAGGCGGCATTATTCGACCGAGGACAGGATACGTATTTTTCTCAGTGGCTTGCGCGGGTAAGACAATTAGTCATAATTTACCTTTTGTAGCCTCAATACCCCCCTTGCCAAACTCAATTTGCGGAAAATTCGGAGCCAGCTTGCTTCATAGTAAATTCTAAAACTTTAAGTTTCTTACATATTATTGTGAATTAACTCGCAAAGCGCTTGAATAATCATGCTACATTAGATATTTAACGCCCTCGGTTGCGTAGTGTTTATATACCCCTTGCTTCTCTTGGCATGTCTTATAGCTGCGGGACAAGTGTTACTTTTGCGAAACAGATTTAACCGTCCAACAGTTCATTCAGAAAACTCAACTTGCGGCCTATTTCCTCGAGGCTGACTTGCACCAGTGCATCGTGGTTACTTTTAAGCCGCTGGTAGGTCTCCCAGTGCATGCCTTTGGGCTTTCCTCCGTCACAATTTAAGATGCCAATCTGCCAACCCAAGCGTTTGCGCAACTTGTCGGCCTTGGTCGATGCTCGTTCGCCAGCGCTTTCTTTCTGCGTGGCATAGCCAAGTCCGCCACACTGGCGGCAGGCAAAGTACCGACCCGGCGCGTAAAGCACAGCTACCCGCTTGCTGCACCGTGGACAAGTGAACCAGTGTCGATTTCCGCCCAGGTGGCAGGGTGAGGTTTGCGTCTGCACCCGTTGCTCGACCACTTCGCCGGTGCTCTTCATGCGGTAGGACAGCACCATGCCGTGGTCAAAGTTCACCCGGATGCTGATGCCAGCCACCTGTCGGTCGTTCACCAGCCACTGCCAGCTAAAGCTCATGCCCGCCCTCAACAACCCCTTGCGAGTGATTTTGCGAACGTCCAGCGGCATGGAATCGCAGGTCTCCGGTTTGCTGCTGAAGCTGCTCTGCCGCCCACTTCCACGTCCTCCCATTTTTATTCTCCTGTTTTTGCCGAAATCAATTGGCAAGTTAAGCAGGTGTTATGACCTGTAAACGCATGAATCGCGCTGCAACCCGCATGGATGCTGGATTCTGGATGTTTTACGTATTTCCGGATATCACCCATGCTTTAACGCTGCACGGCTGCTTCGCAGGTCCTTCAGCTTGATCAGCATGGCTAAAGTGCGCTCAAACTTGCGGTCAAGGTGCGTTTCGTATCGGGAAAGCTTCTCCAGCCGGTAGGCTTGCAGCCCTTCACCAATGGTTTGATTCACGATGGCATCGTGGTGGCGTGACTCTTTTTCCTGCTGGTAGCACAGGGGTGAAAGGTGTTCGTTGATAAAGCTGGCCAGTCCTTCGGCATCGGCGGTGTATTCCTGTTCCTCCAAATAGCCGTCCCACCACTCACGGGAATCGGGCAGCAGTGCACGCAGGGCCTTGTCATAAGCACGGTCGCCACCTTTGCGCAGGATGGCGCTGGCCTTGTTGGTGGCATCCAGGTCGTGCCGGGCAGCGCGCTGGCTTTCGGTCACGTCTTCGGGTTTCAAATCCATCAGATTGCGAATGTCGGTGCCTTCGCCAGACAAACCCATCTCAAAGGGTGCTGCCGCCGGAATTACAGTCTTGGCACTGCGGGCAGATTCCTTCAAGCCCTTGTTGATGGTGGCCCCCTCGGCTTGCAGCACCCGGCGCTTGCGCCAGATCACGCTGGCCAGTTCTTCAATCAGGTGCTGTTCAGTCGCGCCAGCGGGTAGGTGTTCATCTATCAGAGAGCTCACCAGGCATTCATAGTCGGCACGACTCTCGTGGCTGAGCACGGTGTAGCGGCTCAAGATGCCGTGCTTTAAGGCGTTGAAGCGGACGGCTTTGTAGGGTTGGGGGCTGGGCTCCGCTATTTCGGCAGTTTTGTCAGTAGCGGTCGTGTTCATCTTTGGTTCCATGCTGAGTGAATATTGGGGACGCAGTAAATCCGTCACAGCGCTGGAGTAGCACCACCAGGTCGGCAGGCAATTGCGCATCACACGAGCGGATAGCGACACCAGCGGCCTGCCAGTTGCCACAGCGCCATGACCCAGCCCCATGCTCGGCAAAGTGTTTGCACTCTAGGCAAACGCGCCGGTCGTCTTGGTCTCGGTCTCGATGCACCAACTTGTCGGCCAGCGCTTCGCTGTCATTCCGGACTAAGCCCTTGCCGATGAACTTGTGCAAGCGCGCCTCGAAGGTCTGAATCTCCGCCCCATTCATGGCCGATGAATGTGGCCAGCACCAGCGGTCAGGGTCTTCGGTCACCGCAATGGAAGAATCGTGTTTTTCTAATACGACGGGGGAGGTCACTGCCATAACTGACGAAAGCTTCTCTTGCATTGCAGGAACGGCCTCGGCAGGTACTGCCGAAACTGCCAGAAGTCTTGAAACAGCTATTTCGTCAGTTTTGGCAGTGCCACTTCGGCTCGTTTGTGAAATGGCAGCCTTTACCCGCTTAGCCCAGGTGATCATTTCGCCACCTTCTTGATTTGCGGGTTGACGTAATAGCGAACGGTTGGGCGACCCAGTGCAGGCATGTCTTCAAGACTTTGTACATGGCCGTTTTCCTCCAAGACGGCCAGTACGCTTTCCGCCTTCATGGTGGTGGTGACACCAGACCATTGTTTGCGCACCATGTCGCGCACGGTGAAGCCGTCGTCTAACTTTCCCTCGGCCAGTCGGCGGCTGACCATGCGGGCGGTGGTCACCTTGGCGGCCTCCACCAGCCCATAGATGCGCCGTGCATGGCCGGTCAGGTAATCGCACCAGGCGGCTGCGCGCAGTGCGCTGGTAGCCGTTACCGGGCCAATGGAGCCTTCTGCCAAGTGCAGGATCAGCGCGATTGCGCAGAACAGTTTTTCAAACTTGCCCAAGTGCTGTTGCATCATTGGGTTTTGTTCATTGGCAATGTGCACCGTGTGCAGTTCTGTGCACCACTCCACAAAGATGTCTTGCGCCGCATCATCAAAGCAGAAGTGCGGCAGCTTCACAAAGTCAT
>Ga0209768_10000624_pt1 | contig 23590 bp, 24 predicted proteins | sample LauGreSBDMM110SD_3_FD_187564 | JGI IMG/M metagenome (GOLD analysis project Ga0209768, IMG submission 187564) | Freshwater lake microbial communities from Lake Michigan, USA - Sp13.BD.MM110.SD (SPAdes) (version 2) | ecosystem: Environmental > Aquatic > Freshwater > Lake | place: Lake Michigan... | reverse complement strand
AGAAACTTCATCGCTCGACTTGCATGTGTTAAGCACGCCGCCAGCGTTCGTCCTGAGCCAGGATCAAACTCTCCATAGAAAATTTGATCTGACAAAAAGACAAACATGGCTATCTAATTAATAAATATATTAATCAGAGTTCGCTTATGTTTATAGTCTTTATCAATTGTTTTTTGTTTTGTACTTAAAGCAAATTTATTTATTAATTAAAATAAATAAATCATTAATTAAGTTTCAAAGGTATTTATAAAACAAGAATGAAATTATTAACTTTAATAAATTAAAATTAACAACGTCAATTAATGCCTTCGATTTCTTAAAGAAATCTTTGGCATTGACTTTTATTGCACGTTGTTGAGTTCTCAAGGTACGACTGCGCACTGGTTGCGAAAATACTTTCACTCGCAGGGCAACCCATTTTTTCAGTTTCTAGGCATGCCTACAAACCTTAAAAATCGGGGTTTTCCATACCCGGCCTTCTTCTGAAAGTCCGTCTCGTATGGGGAGGTGAAGAATAGCCCCCGCGCAGGAGGGGGGTCAAATCAAGAAATGGCTAAAAATAGCCCCTTTAGGCCACTACCTCAACCGCTGCTAGGTCTCGTTTTCCCTTACGCAAAAGCAGGTATTTTCCATGTAAAAGGTCGGATTTTGATGGGGTGAAATCCTCACTTTCCACCTTTTTATTGTTCAAATACGCCCCGCCCTCCTTCACAATCCGCCTGGCAGCTGACTTTGAGTCCACCACACCAGTTGCAGCCAGCAGATCGACCCAGGTTGGAAAATCCTCACCCTTTTTTACCTGCGTTTTAGGAAGCTGGGAGAGAGCAGAATCTAGGGTGGCAAGATCTAACTCTGAAATCTCACCCTGACCAAACAGTGCCTTTGCAGCCTCCTCCACTTTTTTAGCCATATCTGCGCCATGAATTAATGTGGTCATCTCTCTAGCTAACTCCCGATGGGCCTCGCGGGCTCCTGGATTTGTATTAACTGTTTCAATTAATCGCTCAATCTCTTTTCGATCCTTCATTGAGAAGACCTTTAGCAGTTTGGGCATATCGGCATCATCACTATTTAGCCAAAACTGGAAAAACTCATAAGCACTTGTCATAGCTGCATCTAGCCAAATTGCACCGGATGCGGTTTTACCAAACTTGGAGCCATCTGATTTTGCCAGCAGCGGCACAGTCAAGGCATGGGCTGAGCCACCCTCAACCTTACGAATTAGATCAAGGCCGGCCACAATATTTCCCCATTGGTCTGAGCCACCAATTTGCAGCTTGCAATCATTTCTTCGATATAGCTCTAGATAATCAAAGGCTTGAAGTACTTGGTAGGAGAACTCGGTGTAGGAAATACCAGCGGTTGCTAATCGGTTAGCAACTGAATCCTTAGCAAGCATCTGATTAACACTAAAATGCTTGCCAATATCACGCAGAAAATCTAAGGCAGATACCGGCTTGGTCCAATCAAGATTATTGACCATAACCGCCCCAGTTTTTTTATCATTGAAATCAATAATTTTCTCAACCTGCTTCTTCATCTTTGTAACCCAATCAGCAACTAACTTTTCTTCATTTAATGTTCGCTCATCATTTTTACCGCTGGGATCACCAACCAAACCAGTAGCCCCACCTACCAGCGGAATTGGCCTGTGCCCTGCTAATTGAAATCTTCGTAAAACAAGAAAGACCACAAGATTGCCCAAATGCATACTGGGAGCTGTTGGATCTACCCCGAGATAGAGTGAGATTGGCTTTGAAAGTGCCTGCTCTAACTCCTTGCGATCGGTGGATTGGGCAATTAACCCGCGCCACTCTAAATCATCAAGTAATGAGTTGCTCATTGGGAGATTATGCCTGACAAGTGATCACGGTGGCTGGTGATTGCCTCATCAGCTTTACTTATTTCCTTCTTTAATTGATTAATTGCAGCAGAGACAGATTTTTGGGCAGTTCCCATTGCAGAGGATCTGCTTGCTACCGCCCCTGTTAGATCTAAGAACTCTCTTACCTCTTTGGTAAGTAATGGATGGATAGAGAGTAATTGTGAATCAGTTAATTGATTAAGTTCAATTCCAGATTTTTCGCAAAACTTCACACACTCACCAGCAATCTCATGAGCCTTAGAAAATGGGATCTGCTTTTTGGCAAGAAAATCTGCGATCTCAGTTGCAAGTGAGAAACCAGTAGCTGCCCCGCCACTAATCACAGCCTTATTAAACTGGGCGGTTAAAACCATGCCAGAAACTGCTGGTAGTAGAATTAATAATTGATCAACTGAATCAAAGACCGGCTCTTTATCCTCTTGCAGATCACGGTTATAGGCAAAGGGCAATCCTTTAAGCACCACCAATAATGAGGTTAAGTTGCCAATAAATCTGCCAGATTTACCACGGGCTAGCTCTGCCACATCAGCATTTTTCTTCTGCGGCATAATTGATGAGCCAGTTGAGTACTCATCGGCGATCTTTACCCAATTAAATTCAGTAGAGCTCCATAAGACAAACTCCTCACCAATTCGAGATAGGTGAACCCCAACCATTGCTAAAACAAATAGCGCCTCCGCTGCAAAATCACGATCACTTACCGCATCAATACTGTTTGCCATAACCCCAGCAAAACCCAACTCTTTAGCAGCCCGTTCAGGCTTTGGTTGAATCGATGAGCCGGCAAGGGCGCCAGCACCAAATGGACTAAGGCTATTTCGATCTAGCCAATCAAAGATTCGATCAATATCTCGTAGCAGGGAGTGTGAGTGTTTACTTAACTCTTGCGCAAAGGTAATTGGTTGAGCATGTTGGGTGTGAGTAAAGCCAGGTGCGATCAGATCAAGATGTTTTTCAGCTTGCAGATTAAAGGCTTTAACTAACTCAGAGATTTGGGTTGCAACCTCTAATAGATAATCAATTAGGTAGAGCTTAAAATCAGTTACTACTAGATCATTACGAGATCTGCCAGCCCTAATTGCGCCACCAATCTCCCCACATTTTTGAATCAAACCACGTTCGATTGCGCTATGCACATCCTCATCCTCGGCAATATAGGAGAACTTTCCGCTTCCAATATCAGTAGCTAACTCAAGCAGGGCGGCCTTTATCTTGGCGCCATCCTCTTTTCCAACAATCTGCTGCTCAACTAAATTATTTAGATGAACTAAATTAACCTCAATCTCATATGGAGCAAGGCGCCAATCAAACTCCACACTTCTAGAAAGTGCTGCCATCGCATCTGCTGGCCCGCTCTCAAACCGCCCGCCCCAAAGTGTCATTACTTTGCTCCTAACAACTTGTTAATCTCTTTGGCCAAAGACGCCCCGCCAGTTGGCGATTTTGAAACAACTAAAACTGTGTCATCTCCTGCAATAGTTCCAATTGCTGAGTGCAATCTACCGCTCTTACTAGCTCTATCTAGATTTCCGGCCAATAATTGCGCAGCACCTGGTGGGGTTTTAATAACAGCTAGATTGCCACTGGAATCAATTGAGGAGATTAGATCTGCTAAGCCTTTACTTTTATTACTCTCAGGTGTTGCCACAAATTGGTAGCGAAAAATACCAGAGTTATCCTTACCCCTTACCGCACCTAGCTCCTCAAGATCACGACTTGCAGTAGCTTGAGTAACTGAGAAACCAAGTTTTCCCAACTCTCTTACTAAATCATTTTGGGAGTGAATTAACCCATCATCAACTAACTTAATAACCATTGACCTTCTAGCTGTAGCAGATTGCATATTTACTTTAGCCATTATGCACTCACCAATGTTCCGCCTCGATGATCTAATGCATCTAGAACCGCTGCTAAATCTGTGCCATCGGTAACCCTTACCGAATCAGCGCCGCTATCGATCGCAGTAATTGCAGCCTTAACCTTTGGGATCATGCCATCGGTAAATGTTGGGGCAATCTTTTTAAGCTCTGCCACTGAGATCTGATCTATAAGTGAGGATTTATCTGGCCAGCTGCGATAGATCCCAGCTACATCTGTTAGAAATATTACAGAGTCCGCTCTTAATGCCCCACCAATTGCAGCTGCTACTAAATCAGCATTGATGTTATAGCCAACACCATCTTCATCGGTAGCAACAGGTGAAATAACTGGCAGATAACCTTCAGTTATCAAGCTCTCTAGAATCATCGGATTAACCTCATCAACCTCACCCACAAAACCAATATCGATAGATTTACCATCTATAACTGGCTTAAATCTCTTTGCTCTTACTAATCCACCATCAGCTGCTGATAGGCCGACCGCATTCACATCACTACCAATTAGATAATTAACAATTGATCTTAAAACACTGCCACTTAAAACCGATTGAACTACCTCAAATACCTCTGTACTTGTTACTCGATAACCAGCAACCTTCTCTCTGCCCAGCCCTTTCTCTTTAAGAGCTGCATCTATTTGTGGCCCGCCGCCATGGACTAGAACTATCTGCTCACCATCTAAAAAAGCATCAGCAATCGCCTCTAATACTGGATCTGAGCTATGTTGGCTTGGTAGTGCATTTCCACCATACTTAATAACCATCATCTAACACCTAAAATCTCAAGACCAGCATCCTCTGCTAAATCACACATCAAATTAGCATTTTGAATCGCTTGCCCAGCAGCGCCTTTGCCTAAGTTATCGATCGCAGATGAGATCACTAATCTATTTACATGCTCATCTACAGCAATTTGTATCTGAGCATTATTTGTTCCTAAAACTGCGCTCGTCATTGGCATACTGCCCACCGGTAGTAATCTGACAAATTTGCTCCCGCTATAAAAAGTTTGGTAGATCTCTCGGATCTGCTCAGCTGAAGATTGCTGCGTTAATTTGGCAGTGACGGTAGCCAAAATTCCTCTTGGCATTGGCGCAAGAACTGGGGTGAAAGATATCTTTACACTTGCCTTTGATATAGAAGACAAAATCTGTTCAATCTCTGGGGTGTGCTGATGGATGCCACCAAATTTATATGAGCTTAGGTTATTCATTACCTCACTGCCTAAAAGATTTACCTTTGCACTTCGGCCAGCCCCAGTTGTGCCAGAGGCTGCCACAACCACAATATCTTCAGCATTAATTAGTGAAAGTGCTGGCGCAATTGAAAGTGCGATTGCAGTGGCATAGCAACCAGGATTTGCTACCTTATTTGCCGATGAGATTAATTTATGATCAACCAACTCAGGCAGGGCGTATACCCAACTTCCAGCATGTTTACCGCCGTAATACTTTTCCCACTTTTTACCATCTACCAATCTAAAATCCGCTCCTAAATCCACAACCTTTACCTTTGGATCAATCTGGCTAATTAACTTTGCCGACTCCCCATGAGGTAGGGCGAAAAAAACTAGATCAGAGTTATTAATCTTTGCTATCTCAGTCTCTTCAAAATTACGGCCAGTAAAGTTTGTTAGTTGCGGGTGCAGATTTGTTATTGGCTCACCAGCATTGGAGCCGGCTGCAATATAGGAAATCTTAAATTTTGGGTGATTAGAGAGCAGGCGCAGTAGCTCACCACCTGCATAACCGCTAGCTCCCACCACCGCTGTCTTCATGGCTTAATGGTAAAGCATAAAAGCATATTTATGCAAATTAACGCATATTTATACATTAACTACGAAGGATCGCCCCGCACTCTTTTCCGGCTTGGGCAACTGCAGCATCTCGATACCTGCCCACCTCATCTGCAGTTAAGGTGCGATCGGCTGCTCTGAATGAAAGCGTAAATGCTAGTGAAACTTTGCCATCACCTATCTGGTCATAGCGATCAAATAAGGTGACTGATTCCAATAACTCACCAGCTCCTGCCCGAAGTGCCCGCTGTAGTTGATCGGCGGTAATATCTTTTTTAACAACAAGTGCCACATCCTGCACAGTTGCTGGCAAATTCCAAATTCTTGGGGCTCGAATAGTTTTTGCAACTGGCAGCTCACTTAAAATTACTGCAAACACGCAGGTGCGCGGTGGCAGATTAAGAGCAGCAATTACCCTAGGGTGAAGCTCGCCAGCATGGGCGATTGGTTTTCCACCAACTCGCAGCTCAGCGCAACGACCTGGGTGCCATGGTGCTAAATCGCTACTAACAATCTCAAACTCATTACCAGTTGCCTCCACAATCTCAACTGCTTTAGCAATAGCATCACTCCAAATAAAGTTTTCACCACTTCCTTGCCAATTGCTTAATGTTTTCTCACCCGCTACCGCACAACCAACAAATAGCATCTGCTTTGGCACACCGGCATAAATATCACTTACTACCTTTGCAGATGGGCGCTTATCAATTGCAGGATTTACCGCTTTGCCTAAAGGTGTGGTATTTCTAAAGACTGTTCCGATCTCAAAAATAGCAAGATCCTTGCCTCCCCTACCAATATTTCTATTTAATGTAGTTAGTAAGCCAGGAATCAAGTGGGTGCGAAGTAGTGGAAATTCCTCAGACATTGGATTTGCGATTCGAAATGATTTTGCCCGATCCCCAGTAAAGCCAAGTAGATCAACCATCTCTTGGCTTACAAATGGAGAGTTAATAACCTCAGAAAATCCCTGAGTGGCAAGCATTGTCGCTATTTGTCGCTTACGAATTTGCAGGGCAGAAAGGCCCGCTCCACCCTTACCAACTGGCAATCTGGCAGGAATTAATTCATAACCGTTAACTCTTGCAATCTCCTCGGAAAAATCTGCAGATGAGATTAAGTCAGGTCGCCAAGTTGGCACCTCAACATTAAGCAGGCTGCCACCGCCAGCTACCTTGCAGCCAATTAAACTCAAAGCATCTTTAACCTGCTTTGTTGAGTAGTTATAACCAATAAATTTAGAGATCTGGGCTATTGAAATCTTCACCTTACGTTTTTTAATTGGTGATCCTGCCTGCGCAGTTCCGAGATACTTTGCCCCTGCTAATTCAATTAATAATCGCCCAGCTCTGGCAGAGGCAACCTGTGCTAGTACTGGATCGGTATTTCGTTCAATTCGGCGAGAGGCTTCACTAGATAACATATGAAATCTTGAGTTTCTAGCAATACTCAGTGGATCAAAGTGAGCAGCCTCTAATGCAATGCGGGTAGTTTTACCACTAACCTCAGATGCTAAACCACCCATAGTTCCTGCTAAAGCTAATGCAGATTTTCCATCACAAATGAGTAAGTTGTCCGGAGCTAACTTGCGCTCTACCTTATCTAAAGTAGTTAGCTTAGAAAACTTATTTGCTCTGGCAACTCTTAAGCCTCCACTGATTAAATCAGCATCAAAGGCGTGTAATGGTTGTCCTAACTCTAACATCACATAATTAGTAATATCAACTGCAAGTGAGATAGAGCGCATGCCACATTTTTCTATTCGGCGCTGCATCCATAATGGGGTTGGCCTCTTAACATTTACCTTCTCAAAGGTTCTAATATAGATCGCATCAGCGCCGCTTTTATCCTCAATCTTTACTGATACCGCCTTACTACTTTTAATCGCATCTAATTTCTTAGTAATCTTGATATCAGCTGGATCTACATACTTACAGCGCAAAGAGCCAGCTAACTCTCTAGCTAGACCTCTAACCGACATTGCATAACCACGATCTGGGTTTACCGCTATATCAAAGACCACATCTTTAATATCAAGTAGGGATATGGCATCTGATCCAATTTTACCCTCCGCTAAAACAATAATTCCGGCGTGATCATCACTTATGCCCAACTCTTTAGCTGAACAAATCATGCCATCACTTAACCTCTCATAGGTCTGGCGGGCAGAAATCTTAAAATCACCAGGCAGTACCGCACCTGGAACTGCGACAACAACTAAGTCATTTACCTTAAAGTTGCTAGCCCCGCAGATAACAAATCTTGTTTTCTTCTCACCGAGATCAAGGCCTACATATCTAATTGGCTTCTTATGCCCAGTTAACTCCTCAATTGATAATACTTTTCCAACCAATACTGGACCGGTTAAATCTCTACCCTGATAATCAATTCCCTCAACCTCAAAGCCAACCTTTACAAATGCAGCAGCAATCTGTTCAGCGGTAATCTTTGCTGGCAAAGTTACATACTCGCGCAACCAACTTAAAGGTATCTTCACTTTTTACCAACTCCAAAGCTCTGTGTAAAACGAACATCACCTTCAACAATGTCATGCATATCGGTGATGCCATGCTTAACCATTAAGGTGCGCTCTAATCCCATACCAAATGCAAAGCCAGTATATTTTTTGGTATCAACACCACATGCAATTAATACCTTCTCATTAACCATGCCACAGCCACCCCATTCAATCCATCTGCCATTAAAGAAGATATCAACCTCAGCAGATGGCTCAGTAAATGGGAAAAATGATGGGCGCAATCTAGTTGTTACCTCATCACCAAATATTGATTTGGCAAAGTAATCAAGAGTTCCTTTTAGATCAGCCATAGTTATGCCCTCATCAACAACTAACCCTTCAACCTGATGAAAGACTGGTGTGTGAGTAGCATCTAACTCATCTGCTCGATAGGTCTTACCTGGGCAGATCACATAGAGCGGCGGCTTGTGATCCAACATAGTTCTAATCTGCACCGGTGAGGTATGGGTTCTTAAAACTAACTTCGCCTCAAGCGGCTGCACAAAGAATGTATCCTGCATTGTGCGAGCTGGATGATCTGCTGGAATATTTAAAGCATCAAAGTTAAGCCACTCTGACTCTAACTCAGGTCCTTCTGCGACCTTATAACCTAAACCAATAAACAGATCTGAGATCTCATTGGTAAGAATTGTTAGTGGATGCAGCCCGCCTTTAAGAGTTCGTCTACCTGGAAGTGTTACATCAACCCGCTCGGTAAGTAGTACCTGTGAGTCTCTTACATTTGCTAACTCAGCACTTTTTTTCTCAAACTCTTGATTTACCTGGGCTCTAGCGCTGCCAATTAATTTACCAAAGTTGGCTCTAGATGCTGCATCAACTGATGCTAAAGCTTGATTAGCTTTTGCAAGTGGTGACTTATCGCCAATGTAATCAATTTTGATCTGCTTAAGGCCATCAAGATCTGCAGTTGCAGCAATCGCTTTCAAGGCTTTAGCTAAATCGCTCTCAATTTGCCCTTGTTCTAACGACATAATCTGCTAAGTCTATAAGGAGAGCCCAACAGAATGCAGGACAATTGCCGCAGCAGAGGCAACATTTAATGACTCAGCAAAGCCCTTCATTGGGATTGCTACTGCAGTCAGATCTGAGGGAAGGTTTGGCAATCCCCTAGCTTCATTTCCAAAGACCCACGCAGAGTTTTGACCCTTAACTTTGGCAATAAAATCGGCGTTGAATTGCTGATCGCCATGACCAGTTAATGCATATATTGGAAAATTATTATCTCTAGCCTCACTAATAAAATCTTCGATATTTATATCTGTTACAACAGGGATATGCCAGAGTGAGCCAACTGTTGCTCTCACTGTTTTTGGATTAAAAATATCAACGCTTTCTGCTGAGAAAACTACTGCGTCAAAGCCGCAGGCATCTGCAGTTCTAATAACTGTTCCAGCATTACCAGGATCTTGAATCTGCCAAAAAAAAGCAATTCGCTTAGGCTTACTCGCCCAAAGATCCTTTAACTTTAGTGATTTTGTAGAACAGATTGCAAGAATTCCTTGTGGTGATTCAGCATCGGCCATTGCACTCATTACCTGATCTGAGACTAAAATTACCTCACTCTTTGAAAGAGTTGCTTGGTCGATCTTCTCAGATAATTTCGCCAGTCCATTTTCAGTTAGATAAACTCGCTTCACTGCCAGACCCTCGCCCATTTTAGGAAGAAGTGCCTCAGAGACTGCTTGCACACCTTCGGCAACAAATGAGTTTTCTAGCTCTCGATTCTTCTTACCCCTAGGACCAACAAGAGCCTTAACTCGCTCGATATGAGGCGAATTAAGGCTCGTAATATTTTCCATCTCTAATTAATATTAATTAGGTTAGAGAGTTTAAGCAGTTACAGCGTTTTTGCGAGCGATCTCTACTAGCTTTGCAAATGCTGCTGGATCATTTGTTGCTAACTCGGAAAGAACTCGACGATCAACCTCAACGCCAGCAATCTTTAAACCTTGAATCAGGCGGTTGTAGGTCATGCCATTAGCTCGCGCTGCTGCATTAATACGTTGAATCCAAAGACGACGGAAGTCACCTTTCTTATCCTTACGATCATTAAATGCATAAACGAGAGAGTGAGTTACCTGCTCCTTTGCCTTTGAAAAAAGACGTGAACGTTGACCACGGTAACCAGCAGCACGCTCTAAGGTTGTACGGCGCTTCTTCGCCGCATGTACACCACGTTTTACTCTAGCCATTTATCTCTCCCTTACTTCAAGCCGAGCATGCGCTTGGCTGCAAATGCGTTTGGCGCTTTAGCTGCAACATCGCCAGATAAGCGTCGGGTAACTCTTGATGATTTACGTTCAAGCAAGTGGCGTTTGCCAGCACGCTCATGCATGATCTTTCCGGATCCAGTAACACGAAAACGTTTCTTCGCGCCACTATGAGTCTTCATCTTTGGCATCTTCTTACCTCCTGTTGAATTTCTCTACTAAAACTATTTTTGTACTGCTGGTGCTTTTGGTGCTGCTTTTTTGGCAGAACCTGGCTTCTTAGCTGGCCCAAGAACCATTGTCATATTGCGTCCCTCTTGCTTTGGCGCAAACTCAACAATTGCTACTTCGGCTAACTCTTCAGCAATCTTTTGCAATAACCGATATCCCATCTCTGGACGAGATTGCTCACGTCCGCGAAACTGAATAGTTACCTTCACCTTGTCGCCACCCATCAAAAACCTCTCAATATGATTACGTTTTGTTTCGTAATCATGAGGTTCAATCTTTGGTCGAAGCCGCATCTCTTTCACAACTATGTGTGTCTGATTTTGTCTTGCTTCCCGAGCTTTCTGCGCGATTTCGTACTTATACTTTCCGAAATCCATTATTTTGCAGACCGGTGGAACGGCATCTGGTGATATTTCGACGAGATCTAAACCGATCTCCTCCGATAACTTAAGCGCTTTAGCTATTGCTGTTACGCCAAGCTGTTCACCTTGATATCCAATCAACCGAACTTCAGGAACGCGAATTCGATCATTGATACGTGGTTCTGTGCTGATAATTTCTCCTTGCTGTTTCGCTTAGATTGATAAGGCATTACACAAGCGAAAACAGCCGCGCTTCATATGAAGCAACCAGTTCACCGAAGCGAAGTAGGTGGGAGCGTATGCATCCACTTGATGGCGCAATAGTAGCGAAGGTAGTAAAAAGAGTGAAATCAGTCATCTTTCGAGCATAAATTGATGGCCAAGGTAAGTTAAAAGTGATAACCCCGTAGGCTAAGCACATGCGTAAGCCAAAGGAAGAAGTACAGTCAATAACTACTGCTCAAAGTAGCCTGACAAATGACCAATCAGTAAGGCAGCGCAGATACTTCATTTCTATGATGATTAGAACAATTTGTTTTATTTTAACTGTCGTACTACCTAGTCCATTCCGTTGGATCGCATTAGTTGGCGCAGTTACTCTGCCTTACATTGCAGTTGTAGTAGCTAATGCGGGCCGAGAAACTATTAAAATGGATGCAATCTTTACGCCAAAGCGTAAGCGATTAAATTAACTCTCCTTGCAGGTTCTGTCTCTCAAATAAATCAAAGTAGAGACCACGCTTTTCAACTAGCTGATCATGAGTTCCCCGCTCGACAATCTCACCCTTATCAAGTACTAATATTTGATCCGCTGCCGCAATAGTAGATAGGCGGTGTGCAATCACAATACTAGTCCGGCCAATTAGCGCCTCTTTTAGTGCCGCCTGCACCATTGCTTCATTCTCAGAATCTAGATGAGCAGTTGCCTCATCTAAAATAACTATGCTTGGTTGCTTCAATAATAATCTGGCGATTGCAAGCCGTTGTTTCTCACCTCCTGATAAGCGATGGCCGCGCTCACCAACAACGGTATCTAAGCCATTTGGAAGTGAGGTAATAAAATCCCAGATTCGAGCAGAGCGGCAAGCTGCCTCAATTTCAGCAAGTGTTGCACCAGATTTTGCATAACGCAGATTTACTAAAATCGTGTCATGAAACATATGAGAGTCTTGGGTAACGACACCAATGCAATGGCGCAAGGATTTAATTGTGTAATCACGAATATCCACGCCATTAATCGAAATCACTCCACTGCTTACATCATAAAGTCTGGGAATTAAGCTACTAATGGTGCTCTTGCCGGCACCAGATGGCCCAACTATTCCGGTTAATGTGCCAGGGGCAGCGGTAAAAGATATTTTCTTTAGAACCTGTCCACTGCTTACCATCTCTGGCTTTGCCGCAATCTCAAGTGAGGCGAGTGAGATCTCCTCTGCCTTTGGATAGAAAAAAGAGACATCTTCAAACTTTAAATCTGGTTTTAAACTTACTAAATCCTTTGCAGCTTTAGCGTCAATAACCATTGGCTGTAGATCTAAAACCTCAAACACTCTCTCAAAAGAAACTAAAGCACTCATCACATCAACTCTCACATTAGATAACGCGGTTAATGGTCCATACAACCTGGCAAGTAATGCTGTAATGGCCAGCAAAGTTCCAACCGTTAACTCACTATTAATGGCCAGATGTCCACCAATTCCATAAGCAACCGCTGTGGCAACTGCTGCAATCGAGGTTAAAGCAATGAAGAAAATTCGATTTAGCATTGCTATTGAAATACCAATATCTGCAACCTTACGTGCCTTTACCGCAAAATCATCTTTTTCTTTTTTTGGATCCCCATAAAGTGAGACCAGTAAAGCACCCGAAACATTAAACCGCTCAGTCATATTTGCTGACATCTGAGCATTTATATCAAAAGACTGCCTTGTATAGCCTTGTAGCTTTCGACCAACCCATTTTGTCGGAAGCAGAAATACTGGGAGCAGTACGAGAGAAACTAAAGTAATCTGCCAGGAAAGAGTAAACATTGTTATTGCAACCAGAATTAAACTTAAAAGATTACTAATCACCCCAGATAAAGTTGAGGTAAAGGCCTGTTGTGCTCCGATTACATCAGAATTAAGTCTGGAGATCAGCGCCCCGGTCTGGGTTCTAGTAAAGAAGGCAATTGATTGTTTTTGAACATGTTCAAATATCTGCTTTCTCAGATCATAAATAAGGCCTTCACCAATTCGGGAAGAAAACCACCTACCAGCCATACTAAATAGAGCATCCATTACCGCGATCACACCAACTGCGAAAGCTAACTTTGTAACTAACTCTGCGTTCTTTGGAATCACGCCATCATCAATCAATTTTCGTAGTAAAAGTGGTGTTGCAATTATTAGAAATGCGTCAATAACAACTGTAATTAGAAAAAAAGTAAGCGAGACCTTATATGGAATAGCAAACTTGGCGATGCGCTTTAAAGTACCTGGCTTTAGCTTCTGATTCTTAACAGATTGATCTTGAGTCAAAGATCTGAAGGACATCCAAGTTGCATGCATTGACATAAGACAACCTTAGTGAGGTCTATAATAAAATTTAAACAGTAAATCCAATCGAGCGTAATTGTTCACGCCCATCATCAGAAATTTTATTCGGACCCCAAGGTGGTAGCCAAACCCAGTTGATTTTCACATCTGAAGTTATATCAGCTAGAACCTGCCGAGTTTGATCCTCAATTACATCTTGCAATGGGCATGCAGCAGAGGTTAATGTCATATCAAGAGTTGCAATATTATTTTCATCTAACCGCATGTCATAAACTAAGCCAAGATCAACTACGTTAATACCAAGCTCTGGATCAATTACATCCTTCATCGCCTCTGTTACATCATCAATAGTTGTACTCATCTGCTAATCCTATGCCATCACTTGCGCAGAAGCATCTTTAAATGCCATCCAACCGAGTAGGGCGCATTTAATTCGGGCTGGAAACTTAGATACGCCAGCAAATGCCACACCATCCTCTAGTAAGTTCTCATCCCCCACTGACTGTCCCTTGCTCTGCATTAACTCTACAAAAGCGTCAAGAATCTTTATTGCCTCTTGATAGCTCTTACCAATTAATAGCTCACTCATCACTGAGGCACTTGCCATTGATATTGAGCAGCCAATCCCATCCCAGGAAATCTCCTTAACTATCTGCCCGCTCATTAATAAATTAAGAGTTACTTCATCACCGCAACTAGGGTTGTTGTGATGGACTTGAATATCTTTCTGCTCTGATAATCCTTTATGTTTAGGCGACTTATAGTGATCAAGAATTACCTCTTGATAGAGTGAATCTAACTCCATTACTTTCCCACCTTGAAGTAAATTTTAACCTGCTCAATTGCTGCAAGAAGAGCGGTGATATCAGATGAGTCGTTATACAAATGAAATGATGCTCTAGTAGTGCCTACTAAATTAAGTTTGCGCATCAACGGCCAGGCGCAGTGATGGCCTGTTCTGACTGCAATTCCATACTGATCAAGAACCTGTCCAACATCATGGGGGTGCACGCCATCGACTGTGAAGGAGACAACTCCGCCACGATCTTTCATATCAAGTGGGCCAATTACATCTACCCCAGATATTTTAGAAATACCATCTAGTAATTGCTTAGTTAAATCCGCTTCATGCCCTGCAATCTTTTCCATGCCAACCATATTTAAATAATCAATTGCAGCTGATAACCCAACAGCTTGTGCCATATTAGGAACTCCTGCTTCAAATTTTCTAGGAGCTTTTGCCCAGGTTGCCCCCTCCATACTTACTGAATCAACCATTGAACCACCAAATAATGCCGGCTCAAGCTTCTCTAATAATTCTGTTCTACCCCAAAGAATTCCAACTCCAGTTGGACCTAAAGCTTTGTGGCCAGAGAATGCTAGAAAATCAACATCTAATTTTTTAACATCAACTGCAAAGTGGGGTGCTGATTGACAGGCATCTAGTACTACCACTGCGCCAACAGCATGTGCTGCCTTAGTAATCTCAGTCAGAGGCACAATTGTTCCAAAAACATTTGACTGATGGGTTATTGCAACAACTTTAGTCTTCTTATTAATTAGCGTATCGATATTAGAAGTATCTATTCTGCCATCCTTTGTGATAGAAAACCAGCGCAATTTTGCACCAGATCTCTTAGCCAGTTGTTGCCACGGAATTAAATTAGCGTGGTGCTCCATCTCAGAGACCACAATCTCATCTCCGGCAGATACATTAAACTTAGAATCAGGGTTACCTAATGAGTAGGCGATCATATTTAAAGACTCGGTGGCACTTTTGGTAAAAATTACCTCATCAGTTTTTGCGCCAATGAAATTAGCAAGATTCTCTCTGGCAGATTCATAAGCTTGCGATGCCTCTTCAGCTAGTAGGTGTGCTCCACGGTGAACAGCAGAGTTAATTGTTCGATAAAAATTAGATTCAGCAGCAATTACTGACTCTGGCTTTTGTGAGGTTGCACCATTATCTAAGTAGATTAAAGGATTATCACCGCGCACCTTGCGATGGAGAATAGGAAAATCCTTCTTGTATTTAGATAGATCTACACTCATTGTGTATTACGCAGTTATGTACTCTGCGTAACCCTTCTCCTCAAGCTTGTCCGCAAGCTCTGGTCCACCCTCTTCAACAATTTTGCCATTAGCAAATACATGCACATAATCAGGCTTTATGTAACGAAGAATTCTGGTGTAGTGGGTGATTAACATAACCCCAAGATCAGAGTTAGCCTTTACGCGATTTACACCTTCAGAAACAATTCGAAGTGCATCAACATCAAGACCTGAATCTGTCTCATCTAAAATTGCAATCTTTGGCTTTAGTAACTCCATCTGCAAAATCTCATGACGCTTTTTCTCCCCGCCTGAGAAGCCCTCATTAACATTTCGCTCTGAAAAATCAGTATCCATATTTAATGAAGCCATAGCAGCTTTAACCTCACCAACCCAGGTGCGAACTTTTGGTGCCTCACCACGGATTGCAGTAACTGCAGTTCTTAAGAAGTTAGATACTGAGACACCTGGTACCTCAACTGGGTACTGCATTGCAAGAAATAATCCAGCCTTTGCTCGTTCATCAACACTCATCTCAAGTACATCTGCGCCATCTAAAGTTACAGATCCTTCAGTAATAATGTATTTAGGATGACCTGCAATTGAGTATGCAAGGGTTGATTTACCAGAACCATTTGGTCCCATAATTGCATGGGTCTCACCAGATCGAATTGTTAGATCTACACCTCGTAAAATCTCTTTATTTCCAGCATCGGTTAACACACTTACCTGCAAGTTCTTAATCTCTAATACGCTCATTTTTATCTCCTATGTTGTTGGGTTAACTTATTACTACTTTGTTGCCATCGCGCTTTACATTAAAGGCCTTTAACGCTTCAGTTGCTGGTGGGGTAAGTGCCTGCCCGGTACGCAAATCAAACTCTGCTCCATGTAGCCAACACTCAATTTTTGTTCCAGTAACTTCGCCCTCAGAAAGAGAGGCCTCAGAATGTGTGCAGGTATCTGCAATTGCGAAAACTTCATCCCCTACTCGGGTAACACAAACTGCTGTGCCATTTACCTCAATAGCAACTGGCTTACTATCAACTAGAGAATCAAAAGCTAACTCACTCATTACTCTCCTACCTTTGCTAGCTCATCATCAATTCTGCCCATCAATCGCTCTTCTAACTCTTCACTCTTTAATTTACTTACAATCTCAGCAAAGAAGCCACGAATAACTAATCTGCGAGCAATATCGGAAGGGATTCCCCGTGATTGCAGATAAAACAGTTGCTCATCATCAAAGCGACCAGTTGTGCTGGCATGGCCTGCGCCAATAATCTCACCGGTTTCAATCTCTAAATTCGGAACCGAGTCAGCACGAGCACCATCTGTTAGTAAAAGATTTCGGTTTAACTCATATGTATCAGTTCCATCTGCACCTTTATGAATAAACACATCCCCAATCCATACCGTACGCGCATCATTACCAGCTAATGCTCCCTTGTAATTAACCCTAGATTTTGCATTTGGCACATTGTGATCAACATGGATGCGATGCTCTAGATGCTGTCCATCGGTTGCAAAGTAGATTCCATATAGATCAGCAAAGGCACCGGGACCAGTAAATTCAACAGTTGGACTAATACGTACAACTGAACCACCAATTGAAACTACGTAAGAGGTGAATTGTGCATCCTTGGCAATAATTGCATGGTGTTGGCCAACATGAACAGCATCTCTATCCCACTCCTGCAAGGTAATAAAATTAAGACTAGCGCCAGCAGCTAGTGAAATTTCAATCTCTTCTCCAATCTGAGCTGAACCATTATTTTCAATAATTACAGTTGCTCTGCTATTTACACCAGCTTGAATTACCAATCTGCTCAGTTCAGCAGTGTTACCACAGCTACGTTTTAAAAAGATTGGCTCGCTTAGCTCAATATCCTTATCAATACTGAGTAAGGAGATCTTTTTAACATTTTGGCGAATTCGATTTGTAACCACATCATTTGATGCGTAGCCAGGTGGAAACTCGGCAGCATCTGGAGTAGTAAGTGATACGCCAGCAGCAAGGGCTGCTTTACTGGAGATAGAAATATGATCAGCAACATCTAATGAAAGATCATGTAATCCAGCAAGCCGCTTTAGCGGAGTAAAGCGCCACTCCTCTTCCCGACCATGTGGGGTTAGGTAATTACTAGTTAATAAACTCATTAACCAACTGCGCCTTCCATTTGCATTTCAATAAGTCGATTTAATTCAAGGGCATACTCCATTGGTAGCTCCTTAGCGATTGGCTCAATAAAGCCACGGACAATCATCGCCATCGCCTCATCCTCACTTAAGCCACGAGACATTAAGTAAAAGAGTTGGTCATCACTGATTTTAGAGACTGTCGCCTCATGTCCCATAGAGACATCATCTTCGCGAACATCAACATAAGGATATGTATCAGAGCGAGAGATAGTGTCAACAAGTAAGGCGTCACATTTAACTGTGCTCTTAGAGTGATGCGCACCTTTTTCAACTTTTACTAAACCACGGTATGAGGTTCGACCACCACCTCGTGCCACTGATTTAGAGATAATTGTTGATGATGTGTAAGGGGCGGCATGAACCATCTTTGCACCAGCATCTTGATGTTGTCCCTCACCAGCAAAGGCGATTGAAAGTGTCTCACCCTTTGAGTGTGGTCCCATCAACATAACAGCTGGATATTTCATGGTTACCTTAGATCCGATGTTGCCATCGATCCACTCCATAGTGGCTCCCTCAGCACATGTTGCTCGCTTTGTTACCAAGTTATAAACATTGTTTGACCAGTTTTGAATAGTTGTGTAACGAACTCGAGCATTTTTCTTTACAATAATTTCAACAACTGCTGAGTGCAATGAATCAGATGAATAAATTGGCGCAGTACAACCTTCAACATAGTGAATATATGAATCCTCGTCAGCGATGATTAAGGTGCGCTCAAACTGGCCCATATTCTCAGTATTAATTCGAAAGTATGCCTGAAGTGGAATATCAACCTTTACACCCTTTGGTACATAAATAAATGAACCACCAGACCAAACAGCGGTATTAAGGGCGGCAAATTTGTTGTCACCAACTGGAATTACCGTTCCAAAGTACTCTTTAAATAGATCACCATGGGTGCGTAGTGCAGTATCGGTATCAAGAAATAGCACACCCTGCTTCTCTAAATCTTCCCGGATTGAGTGGTAAACCACCTCAGACTCATATTGAGCAGCAACACCAGAAACTAAACGTTTTTTCTCTGCCTCTGGAATACCAAGTCGATCGTAGGTATTTTTAATATCATCTGGCAGATCTTCCCAAGAGGTAGCTTGCTTCTCAGTTGAGCGCACAAAGTATTTGATTGTGTCAAAGAAAATTCCACTTAAATCTGATCCCCAACTTGGCATTGGCTTCTTATCAAATAAACCTAAACCTTTTAAGCGAAGATCAAGCATCCATTGTGGCTCACTCTTCTTAGCTGAGATATCACGAACAACCTCTTCATTAAGGCCGCGGCGACTATTTGATCCAGCATCAGTTTTATCTGACCAGCCGTACTCATACTTTCCAATACCTTCTAATTCTGGATGGGCGATTTGGGTCATGAGCGTGCTCCTTCTTTCGTTTTGGATTTACGTTTTTGGGAATTATTTGCAGGGATAAATGTGGTGCAAACACCATCACCGTGGGCAATAGTGGCAAGACGTTGAACATGGGTTCCAAGAATTGCTGAAAATGCTGCAGTCTCCGCCTCGCAAAGTTGGGGAAACTCAGATGCTACGTGAGCAATTGGACAGTGGTGTTGGCAAATCTCTTCACCACTTCCCATCTTGTCAGTTGTTGCGGCATAACCCTCTTTAGTTAATATCTTTGCAAGCGCCCGAGTTTTTTCAGAGATATTTTTATTAGAGAGCTTAATCTGCTCACCCTTACGAATAAATTCATTAGCCCTACTCTGTGCAAACTCAGTAACAAGGTGGGAACCATTTTTGCTTGCCATAAACTTCAGCGCCGCAACTGCTAAATCATCATATGAGTGTTCAAATTTCTCTCGTCCACCATCTGTCATTACAAACACCTTTGATGGTCTGCCTCTGCCGCGAAGTGTGCTGCTTTGATATGGCTCTCGCGCAGTTAATACTCCCTCGGCAATTAATGAATCTAAATGGCGACGAATACCTGCTGGTGTGATTGCTAATTTCTGTGCTAAATCTGCAGCGGTAGCTGGGCCTGCCTCCAAAATGGTGCGGGCAACCTGATCGCGGGTCTTATCTGGCTCACTCTTTTTCACAACATAAGTGTTGCGTAATTCAGCGATAAGTGCCAATCCATCCGCTGCTTTATGGTGTGAATTACGCCTTACTCCTACCGCTTAATCAAGCGGGGTTAGGGCACAAACCAATAGGCTTAAATCATGTTGGTAGCTAAAAAATCCCTCCCCGGAAGGCTTTTTGGCTTACTAGTTTTTCTACAAGGCGCATTAATCGTTACAGGTGGTGCGGTTCGACTCACCGGCTCCGGCCTTGGTTGTCCAACCTGGCCAGAGTGCACTCCAGGTTCCTACACGCCAGTCCCCTATCAAGCCGAAGGAGCGCTACATGCCTGGATTGAGTTTGGTAACCGTCTTTTAACCTTTGTACTTTTATTCACCGCTGTTGCTTGCCTAATTGTTGCAATTAAGTCATCAAAAAATGCGGTAATGAAAACTCGCGTACGCATACTTGCAGCCTTACAGCTTCTTGGAATATTAGGTCAGGGCGTGCTGGGTGGAATTACTGTTTTAACCGATCTGCATCCAATTCCAGTTGCTGGCCACTTTTTACTCTCTATATTTTTAATTGCAGGTGCGCTCTCATTGCGTTTTGAAATGATTGGAATAAGTCGTGAAAAAGCTGAAGGCTTAATTGCTGCCCTAATACCAATCCTGCTTTGGCTTACACTAATTGTTTTGATTATTGGCACAGTAGTTACCGGTAGTGGACCACATGCTGGAGATGAAAATGCAAAACGATTTGGTTTAGATCCTAAATCTGTCTCTTGGCTACACGCTGATTTTGTCATTGCATTGCTTGTGCTAAGCACCATTCTCTGGCTATTAATTAAACAATCTGGATCAACTATGTTAACTCGCAAAATTAAAATATTTCTTTTAGTCGCATTTGCGCAAGGCGGCATTGGGTATATTCAGTACTTAACTGGCCTACCTGAGATAATTGTGGGGGCGCATCTGCTTGGTGCCACGCTAGTCTGGGGTAGTGCTTGGAGCCTTATTAAGCACTCTGGTTCAAGTTTTAGATTGCGAAAGGTGAGTTAAATGCAATTGCTAAAATGGCAAGTACTAGATGATAAAGCGGTTGCGATCTCACGAGCTTTTGCAATGGATGCAGCACAAAAGGTAGGAAACGGCCACCCTGGTACTGCCATGTCACTAGCCCCTGTTGCATATACGCTTTTTCAACGAATTCTTAAACATGATCCAGCAAATCCAAATTGGATCGCTCGGGATCGCTTTATCCTCTCCTGTGGTCACTCTTCCTTAACCTTATATATTCAACTTTATCTATCTGGTTACGGCTTGGAGCTGGAGGATCTGAAAAACTTTAGAACCCATCAGGCAAAGACACCTGGACACCCAGAGTATGGACACACATTAGGTGTTGAGACAACAACTGGTCCGCTTGGTCAGGGAGTTGCCAACGGTGTTGGTATGGCAATGGCAGCTAGATATGAAAAAGGAATGCTAGATCCAGAGAATAAAACTGATTTGTTTGATCATAATATCTGGGTGCTCTGCTCCGATGGTGATCTACAAGAGGGCATTAGTGCTGAAGCATCATCACTTGCTGCAACTCAACAACTTGGCAACTTAAAAGTAATTTATGATGATAATCGAATTTCAATTGAGGGTGACACACATATCAGCGCAACTGAGGATGTCTCAGCTAGGTATCGTGCCTATGGCTGGGCGGTAATTGAGGTTGCTGCTAAAGCAGATGGTGATGTTGATCGAGAAAAATTAGAGGCAGCGATGATCACCGCAATTGCCGAGAAAAATAAACCAGTTCTGATTCATCTTCACACAGTTATTGCTTGGCCTGCGCCAAATGCAAGGGGCACTTCAAAGGCTCATGGCTCAGCATTAGGTGCTGATGAGATTGCTGCAACAAAGAAAATTCTAGGATTAGAGCCACAAGATTCATTTATCGCTCCAGATGATGTGATCGCTCATGCAAGAGCGGTGAAGGTTCGAGGAGCTGAGATTTATAAGCAGTGGCAGGTTAAATTTAATGAGTGGGAAAAGTCTAATCCACAATCTGCTCAATTATTAAATAGATTAATTAATAAGAAGTTACCCCCTGATTGGGATAAATCTTTACCAGTATTTCCAATTGATAAAGAGATTGCCACAAGAGCTGCCTCTGGCAAAGTAATTCAGGTGCTTGCAAAAACACTCCCAGAGTTCTGGGGTGGTTCAGCAGATTTAGCAGATAGCAATAACACCACCATTGAAGGTGGGGGCTCATTCTTACCAGCAACTAGCAAAATGGCCGGAGCAAATCCATATGGTCGAATAATTCACTTTGGAATTCGTGAGCACGCTATGGGCGCGATTATAAATGGCGCAGCACTACATGGATTGGTAAAGCCATTTGCAGGAACATTTTTAGTATTTAGCGATTATATGCGCGGAGCAGTTCGCTTATCAGCGTTAATGCAACTACCAGTAACCTATGTATGGACCCATGATTCAATCGGTCTTGGTGAAGATGGGCCAACCCATCAACCAGTGGAACATCTAGCTGCACTACGTACTATTCCTGGTCTTGCAGTAATTAGACCTGCTGATGCAAATGAAGTGAGCATCTGTTGGCAAGAGATTATTAAACGCGCTAAACCGGTTGGGTTGGCACTTTCGCGGCAAAATTTGCCAGTACTTGATCGCAATAAATACGCATCTGCGCAAGGAGCTGCAAATGGTGCATATGTTTTAGCTTATGGCAGTGCGGACTCAAAAGATAAGTGTGAGGTAATTTTAATTGCTACCGGCTCAGAGATTCACCTGGCAATTGCAGCCAGGGAAAAATTAGCAGAAGAGGGCATTAAGGCTCGAGTAGTTAGTGCGCCCTGCCTTGAATGGTTTAAGGAGCAGCCTGAGAGTTATCGAAATCAAGTTTTGCCTAAAACAATTAAAGCACGGGTAAGCATCGAGGCAGGTGTAGCACAGCCTTGGTATCAATATATTGGTGATAGCGGTGTTCCTATCTCGGTAGAAAGTTTTGGGGCATCAGCTAGCGCATCTGTTTTGTTTAAAGAGTTTGGATTTACCGTTGAGAATGTAGTCAGCGCAGCTAAAGAAAGTATTCGCAACGCAAATGGGTAATGCGTTGGCACAAATATCCCAAAGTGGGGTTGCAGTTTGGCTTGATGATTTATCTAGAGATCGCTTAAAAAATGGCTCATTAAATAAATTAATCCAAACCGATAATGTGGTTGGGGTAACTACTAATCCAAATATTTTTGCAACGGCAATTAGCAACTCGCAACTTTATCAAGGTGATATAAAGCAGAATAAGGATAAATCAACTGAAGAGATCATTACTAAATTGACTACCGATGATGTTCGAAGTGCCTGTGATCTATTTAGTGAGATTTTTAAGAGTACTAACGGCGTTGATGGCAGAGTCTCAATTGAGGTTGATCCCAGATTTGCTCGGGATACTGCCGCCACTATTGGGCAAGGTAAGCAGTTGTGGCAAATTATCGATCGTCCAAATCTATTAATAAAGGTACCAGCTACCATTGAAGGATTACCTGCTATAACAGATTTAATATCCAGCGGAATTAGCGTCAATGTTACCTTAATTTTCTCGGTCAATAGATACAAAGAGGTTTTAGCTGCATATGCAGCAGGATTAGAAAAAGGATTAAGCAATGGAGCTTCAATAAGAAACATCCACTCAGTTGCCTCTTTTTTTATTAGCCGAATTGATTCTGAAGTAGATAAGCAGCTTCCAATAGATTCTGAGTTACGTGGCATGACGGCAATTGCCAATGCTGTGATGGCATACGAGGCGTGTTTAGCATTTGAAAAAACTCCTCGCTGGCAAAGCTTGAAAGATAAGGGTGGGAATC
>Ga0209768_10000621_pt1 | contig 23729 bp, 22 predicted proteins | sample LauGreSBDMM110SD_3_FD_187564 | JGI IMG/M metagenome (GOLD analysis project Ga0209768, IMG submission 187564) | Freshwater lake microbial communities from Lake Michigan, USA - Sp13.BD.MM110.SD (SPAdes) (version 2) | ecosystem: Environmental > Aquatic > Freshwater > Lake | place: Lake Michigan... | reverse complement strand
TGTCAGAATTAGATTCACTGTCGCTATTAACATCTTTTAAACAATTGTTATTATTTAAACTAACATTACCACAAAACATATTTTAATAAATATTATATTTATAAATAATATATTTAAGACAATTTTTTATTTTAATTCTTTATTTTAATTCTTTTGGTAAAATAAAAATAAAATAAAAAATAAAATAATAACTATTATTATAAAAAGAATGCCAGGCAAAAAAATTTCTAAATTCGGTAGCAACTTATATACAAACAATACAAACGTTTTTGGTTCAATGGCAGGTGCTAATTCAACTGTAGGTGTAAGACCAAATGTTACAGGATTGGTCGGATATAATAAGGGACTAAATTTAGGCGCATTGGCTAATAGCAGTTGCGGGCGCAATAGAAGTTATGAAGATAATAGACTTTGCGCTTTAGGTTTAGGAAAAAAAGCAACAATCTTATATGACCCAGTTCGTAATAAAAATATATTAGGTTAAATATTTATTGCCAAATTAGTATTATTAAAATATAAATAATACTAATTTAAATAACTTTTATTATACATTAATTAGTATAATAACAATGCAATTATTTATAGATTTACGAGAACCCAAATCATTAGTAAGTTATATTATTTCTTTAAACGAAACTTCAAATACTAAAATTACAATTATTCAAAAAAATCTAGACATTGGTGATTATATTTTTTATGATGAATTAAGCAATAAAGAAATATTAATTATTGAGAGAAAATCTCTTGCTGATTTGGAAGCCTCTATTAAAGATGGACGCTATAATGAACAATCTTTTAGATTAAATGAAACAAACTTACACAATCATAATATAATTTATTTATTAGAAGGAGCAATAATTAAATATAACCCAAACTTTAGAAGTACTTTATACTCGTCATTGTTTTCACTCAATTATTATAAGGGGTTTTCAGTTATTAATGTTTTAAATCAAACAGAAACAGGGGATATATTAATGGCGTTTGCTTCTAAGTTGTTGAGAGAAAACAAACCCGGATTTTATAGTGATTTAAGTAATAATAACGAAAACAATAACACAAATTACATTAGCACACTTAAGACGACAAAAAAATCACATATAAATAGTGAAAACATATTTCAACTTATGTTGATGCAAATACCGGGTATTAGCAATGTTTCGGCATTAGCCTTATCAAATGAATTTAAAAATATGGAAAATTTATTAAACTCTCTTAAAAGCACCAATATTGAAAAATTAGAAAATATAAAATTGGCAAGCGGACGCAAATTAAATAAAAAAATAATTGCTTCATTAAAAGAAAATTTAGTTTAAAAAATAAGTATAAACTTATATTATAAATAATATAAAAAACAATGGCACCAAAAACAGTTTCGAAAAAGGCATGGTTCAATGAAATCTTCGGTTTTGACGAAGTTATAGGTAATTTTGCTGGTAATAAAGCAAAATTTGAAATGGTTGGCACTTCACTCAAATGCACTACAGCTCGAGTAGAATATCAAGAGCAGGATGTTGGGCTTTTCGAATGCTTGTCTCTTAGTGAGTTAAATGTGAAGATTACTAAGACTACTAAAGCAGTTGCGCCTCCATCGGCAAATATTGGTACATTAACGTTTGCACACATTGCTGATCCGGCTGGTGTAGAAGCACTACATAGAGATACGGCAAATGAAGGAGCAGTTTTTCAGGTAGCTAGTCAGTTTAACTGCCTTGAGATGATTTCACGAACAACTAAACCCAGTGCTGGTATTACTATATACATAGAGGATCCAACACAGGGTCCTGCGTGCGCTATGGCATGCCCTGCAGGCACCGTATATCGCAATTACTTCGTAAAACACGGTCCTACTGGTGTAAACAAAGACGGTAAATTTGAAGGACAGAACACTCAACAAATTAACAACTTGGCAGGAGTGGATGCTGTCCTCAATAACGCTGTGTCAAAGTACTGGAAAATGGAGAACGGATACGTGATACCTGCTAGACATGATTCAATCAATGAACTCAAAACGTATATTGAAACTCTTGGTCAAGATAAAGTCAAAGAGGTCGAAAACGCATTGCGTGTCGGCATACATTGGTCTACGTCAGTGACACCATCAAACACACATAATGTTTGCCAAGTGTACGCATCCGCAGTGCCTTGTGCATACCCAGATGGCCACAAACCACCCGATCACATGCCGTCGTATATTGGTATATGGGAACCTTTTGCCAGCATTGTGCTGCGTGCTGCGTATGAGGCAACTCTTGCTGTTGCAACTATTCTCTCCTTACAACTCAAAAAACGCATTAGGTGCTATCTGACATTACTTGGTGGTGGAGAATTTGGCAATGATTGGCAATGGATATGTGATGCAATAAATTTGGCACTCGATAAGTTCTCGAACTATCCGCTGGATGTTAGACTAGTTCACCGCGGAACAGAACCAGATAAGAATTGGACTGCTGCTTTGCTAGAACGAGAAGACACAAGAGTATTAACACTACCAGCAGCACTACCACTACCAAGTGCTGTAGTATTAGCAGCAACTAAAGCAGCAGCAGGAGCAGCAAAACCAGATCCAACAGTAGCAACAACAAAAGCATTAGAACCAACACTACTATTAGATACAACTAGAATACCAACTACCTTACTTTTGTTAGGTACTAGTTTAGTTCGAACACTATTAAGTATACAAGCAAGTAAGCCAAAAGAATTAAAAGTGTCCGATTTAATAGACTTTAACTCTAATTTAAGCAAATTGCCTTCTTTATTAAATCAAGAAACAAAAAATAAACTAGGTGACATAGATAAAATTATTGATACTAATATAAATAAAAGTGAAAATTTACAATCCGAATTAGCCAAATATAATATTGGTATAACAGGAAATAGTATTTATCTTGACACACAAATATCATCAACTTCTACAACAAACTCGCCAATTGTATCGCAAGAAGTGTTATTAGCAGTATTAGCCAAAATTAATAAATTTCCTATTTTTCAAAAATCAGAAGATATAAAAAAAATATTATTACAAATAGAGAGAGAACAAAGTGAAACAACTGTAAAACGGTTGCTTGAAGAAAATTTTAATATTACTATGACCGGCACCAAAGTTTCTATTGCTTTGATATAGTCAATAAAAATTAATTATAATAAAAATTAACTATAATAAAAATTAATTATAATATATTATTGACAACATAATATATTATAATTATAATATGAATAAAACAAAATCTTTAAAACTTATTAACAATGAAACAAAAAAAAACACATTATTAGTAAATAAATATTCAAAAAAAATGTTTGTTTTTTACAAACCAATTTTGAAAAAATTGGAAAAAGAATCAAAAATAGCACAATATATTAGTATTAAAAAAAATAGCCCAATGCGTAATTTTTTAACATATATATATTTACAATTTAGTATTTTTAATAAAATTATAAATACTTTAAATATACCAAACACAAGAGTGGTTGTTGTTGATATAAGTACAAAAATAAACGCAATAATTAGGGATCATTTAAATAATAGTAAATATATAGATAGAAACATAATAACTTATATTAAAAATAATATAACTAATTGTAAAATAATTAAATATGAAAATACAATTAATGCTAAAAAATTTATTTTTGAGTTTATTATTTATGATAAACTTAATATCAATAATTTAGATAACATTGTAAAAAACATGTTGGTTTTTTTACAAATATTAATTAAAATATCTGGCAATTTGAATAATGAAATTAATATTTGCGCAAAAGACGGAGTAAGTATTACTTTTTTTCTAACACCTTTTTTAAAAAAATTAAACATTACTAATGCCAATACTAAAGAAATATTAGGTGTTAATAATGTGAATAGTGGTTTTACGTATGTATGTTTGACTAGTGGTTCAATATTTATTTATAGAAAGCAAGATTTTTTCAAAGTATTTATTCACGAATCACTTCATACGTATGGAATAGATAAAGCACTTCATGGAAATATTAATAAAAACGAAAACTATAATAAATTTTTAGACCTATTTGCTTTTGCCAATAAGAATTATACAGACATGGGTATAAATGAATCTGTAACTGAATTTTGGGCATCATTATTATATTTATGTGTAAATAGTTATCAAGAATCTACAAATTTGCGTAATTTTATTTATAATTTTGAGAGATTATACAAACTAGAATTAGTTCATGCCTTCTATCAAATAAGCAAAGTCCTTAATTATAATGATTTAACATATAGTGGTTTTATAAATAATTCTAATTCAAAATATAGAGAAACCAGTCATATTTTTTCCTATTTTATAGTAAAAACATTAATATTACTAAATCACGAACATATCTTGAATTCTCAGTTGTTTGAGTTAAATAGTATTTCAAAGTTAGACAATATTGAAAATAACTCACCTATAAATATTAAATTAAAGTCTGATGACACAAGTATAAATAAGTTATTTGCCAATTTATATGATTATGCCAAGGACCCGTTATTTATTCAAATTATGAATATTATAGAAGCAGAACATTTAAAACATTATAAAAAATATATACACAAATATAGAAATATTCAAAGACAAAAACTAAGAATAACTTCAAACTTAAGAGTGCGTAAATTTTTAACACAAAGAAACAAAAATAGTCAGGAATTTAATATGGAAAATTATATGTTAGCTAATTTAAAAATGATGGTTTATGATTATAGTTTATGATTATAATATATAATAGAAATATAAAAATAAAAAATAAACTAATAGTAATAATATGAATAACACCATTACCATAAATGTTGATACTATAAATGTTGTCGTCAATAAAAATAAAAAGAAGAAGAAATGTAATGATGAATCGTTAAACAATAACAATAATAACAATAATAACAATAATAACAATAATAACAACAATAATAACAATAATAATGTACTTGAATATTATTTTAATTTACCTATTAAAATCAAGAAAACATTTATTAAAATAGTTTCTGAAGATTTCAATATACCAAATTATAACGAATATAATAGTTTGTTAACAATAAATTACAGCGTTTCACAATTAAAGTTCATCGCAAAAAATTATAAGTTAAAAACTACTGGAAATAAAGAATATTTAAAAAAACGTCTATATAATTATTTATATTTTAGTTATAATATAATTAATATTCAAAAAACAGTGCGTTGTTACCTTATAAAAAAATATATTAAAATACATGGTCCTGGTTTTCATAATAAAGCCATGTGTTCTAATGATGTTGATTTTTGTACTCTAGACAATTTAAGCACTATTCCATACAACCAGTTTATTAGTTTTAAAGACGACAATACACATATATATGGTTTTGATGTATTATCTCTCTATAACTTGTTTATAAAAGTCACAAAAATTAACAATAACGAATTGAAGACTAGTAATAATTTATTAAATGTTCAAAATCCATTTACTAATATATTTTTTTCTTACAATGTTTTAAAACAATTATTAGAATTTATCAGATTAAGTAATTTATTAAAAATAAATATTAACTTGAATTACGACGATTTAGCAAATCTCTCACTAAATAAACAAACAGAGATGAAAATATTAACATTGTTTCAAAGAATAGATAGTTTAGGGAATTATACAAACATTAAATGGTTTTTAGATTTAGATAAATATGGTTTAATCAGATTTATAAGAGAACTAGTAGACATATGGAACTATAGAGCAAATTTAAGTCAAGAAATTAAAAGAGAGATTGTACCTCCTCGCGGAAATCCATTTTATGATGAAACCATGAATATTAATAATTTGCCTCAATATAATTTTACACAAATCAGAAAATATAGTATTGCTATTATTGATTTAATGATAAATAAAGGAATCAATGAAAATTCTTGTTTATTGGGTAGTTATTACGTTCTATCTGCTTTAACAATGGTATCAAATGAAGCAGCAAATACTTTACCTTGGTTATATGAAGCTGTTAGTCACTAAATAATTTTTAAAACTATAAATTTTTAAACTCGTTCAAATTTAACCCATTTTAGCATTTTAAAAATAAAATATATTTATAATATATATTTATTAATAAAACAACTTAAAAGAAATTTTTTATTATAGAGTATAAAAAATGCCTCCACACAAGAAAAAATCTGAACAAACTACCCCAGGTGAAGTTGTCCCGGTTGAAGTTGTCCCTGTTGTAGTTCCTTCTGAACCAACAAAGAAATCTAAATCACCAAAACAAGTGAGCGAACCAGTAGCCGAAGTAAAGACCGAACCACAAGCAAGAACAAAGGCTACAAAATCTAAAGTTCCGGAAATTGTTCAAACAGATGTTCCTGTTGTAGTTTCTGAGATGGAAAATGTAGTAGTTGCTAGTGATGCCTGTGATTACTCTATTACAAATGGATTTACTGAATTCATTACCAAATTTCAAACAATGTTGGCTAGTTTCAACGCACTAAAGACTGAACTACGCAGTCTAGAAAAAATTACTGTAAAGCAGTTAAAAGTTGCCGAAAAACTAAGCAACAAAAAACGTCGCAAGGGTAATCGTGCTCCAAGTGGTTTTGTTAAACCATCACTAATTAGCGATGAACTTGCCAAGTTTTTAGATAAACCTTGCGGAACAGAAATGGCTCGCACCGATGTAACACGTGAAATCAATAAATATATTCGCGCAAATAACCTTCAAGATAAGAGCAATGGGCGCAAAATTAACCCAGACAAGCAGTTAACTCAACTATTAAAAATTGAAGACACTGTAGATCTTACATATTTCAATCTTCAAAAATACATGGGACCCCATTTCCCAAAAGTAGTCAAAGTTGAACCGGTGGTTGCGGTTGCTTGAATAAAAAACTAAAAACTAAAAAATACAAAATACAAAATACAAAAATACAAAAATACAAAAATACAAAAATATATTATAATAATTTTAATATTTACTCTTAAATAAAGCAGTAAATATTAAAATTTGAAAAAAGAAAAATTTATTAATTAATAAATTAATAAATTAATAAATTAATAAATTAATAAATTAATAAATTAATAAATTAATAAATTAATAAATTAATAAATTAATAAATTAATAAATTAATAAGTAATTTACTATAATTATGGTTAAAAACACTTATATATATGATTATTTTTAATATATATTTATATATAATGCGCATAACTTATAAACGTGGAAATAAAAAGAAAAATAAGGCAAGAGGGTTGGTATCTAGACGTAATACAGAAAGAAGACTTTCACTAATGAGGAACACAATAAATAGTTTTCCCATTCCAGATGATGCTACACATGATATATTTAACACCTATAGACAGTCAAAATTTATAGATAATTTGAGAGAAAAATGTTACTCAACATAAGGACAATAAAGTTCGAATTATAAGTATTTTGAAAATGTTAATAATACATTATGATGATACTGTTAAGACTATGCGTAATAAAGTAGTTACTTTAAACAGATTTATTTTAAGTTTAAGAGCATCTTTAAGAAGTAATCCCATTTGGAAAACAAGTAGAGCACGAGATACAAATCAAGAGTTTCCTCTATTAGTTCATGATACAAATAAAGTCTTACTTAAGATGATGGACCCTCGTGAAGATGGAAATATTGAAATCAGGACATTTAATACATTCGACTTTATGGAATATAAGAAACTCATTTCTGAATGCAGAACAGAATATGGTAGTGATAGCAAAATGTGTTCCCTTAACGCATCACCTATTACTAAACTAAATGATTCTATTTACAAGTTAATAGACATTATGAATACAAATATTGCAAGTATAATTACTTTTAATATGCCTAATGTTTTACTAGCAATTGAGAACGAATTGATGTATGATGTAAATATTTTTTTAACATATTAATTGTCATAAATAAAATAAAAATAAAATAAAAATAAAATAAATAAAATAAAAAATTGATTTAAGAAAATAAATATATAATTATTAACATTGTATAAAACAATATGGCAACTATTTTATCCGGTGCTACGTTCAATGCTTCTACTGATTATGTGTATACGAAGCCTAAATTAAATGCCAACAATGGCAAGTCTATTGGTATTCTTAATAAGCACAACATGAAATCACTATATATTAGCACACCACTTATGTTAACATGGGGTGTTAATGAATGGTCGGATGACAAAACTGGAAAAAAAACATTTGATATGGCACTACAATTTCCTAGTCAAGAATATAATAATACAGAGTGTGCCGCATTTCTAAAGAATATGCAAGAACTTGAAACTCGTATTAAGAATGATGTGATTGTTAATTGTAAAGAATGGTTAAACAAAGCTAAAATGAGTTCGGATGCTGTTGATGCGCTATGGAGTCCTATGCTAAAATATCCTAAAGATAAAGCATCAGATGAATTTGATTATTCACGAGCTCCATCGTTAAAGGTGAAAATCAAGGATTGGGAGGGTGTTTTTAAGAATGTCGAGTTATATAATGATGTAGGAACACTTGTGTTTCCTAATGATGATAACGCATCTATTACAGATTTCATTGTAAAGGGTTCAAATGTGGCAACAATTATTCAGTGCGGTGGCATTTGGGTAGCAAATGGAAAGTTTGGTGTTACTTGGAAACTATTTCAAGCAGTAGTAAAACCCCGAACAACGCTTAGTGGAAAGTGTCATATTGTATTATCAGAGAAAGATAAGGAAAAACTGTCTGTTCCTCTAGATGATGATACATGTGAAGAAATTGTACATAATGTAACGCAGGTCCCAGATAGTGACGACGAAGAGGAACATACCAAAGTTAAAAAAGAAGTAGAAGTAGAACAAGAACCAGATGTAGAAGTAGAAGCAGAAGCAGAAGCAAAACAAGTTCAAGTTGAAGACGCACCAAAAAAGAAACGTATTGTAAAGAAGAAGTCAGATGAATGAATTAAAACATAAAACATAAAAAATAGCATGTTGCCACAAGATAAAAAATTTATATTTTTTTATAAATTTTTTATAACAAATAACTATGTAATATTTATGATAAATAAATATGAAAAATAATATCGCTTTTATAACTGTTATCTAAAATATTATTAATATTTATTTTAGACAATCCTTGATTCTTAATACTGTAAATTTGATATTTGTTAAATGTTAAATCACTAATAATTATATCAAAAATATGATTTTCAATAGCAATGGTTATAGTAGCACTATTAGTATTTAATAAATCTATTATATTATTAAATGTATTATTATAAGTGTAATGAATATTATTATCAATATCTATTGATATATTAGTATCCAATAATGGGTCTATCTTTATAATATTATTTTCAAAATTTAATTCATGATGCCATAAAGGAATATAAATAATATCATTGTTTATTGTTAATTTATAAATATCGTTATTTAGTAAATTGGCAATATTAGGTGTTAAAATATAAATATTGTATTTAGACAATTTCTCTTGTACTATTGTTTTAATAATTGTTATAATATTATTGGAAATAATATTAGAAGGATTTGTGCTATTTTCATTATATTTTAACAAAAAAATATATAAATCTTCCAAAATAGTTATAGAAAAATTATCTAATAAATTTACTAAAAAAGTTTGAATATGAACATTAGCATATTGCTTAATATTATTTATATCCAAATTACTAGTATTGGTGCTATGCGAATAATAATTTATTATAAAATTAACAAAATTTAAAATGTAGTAATTATAATTATTTGTTTCATTAGTATTTGTTTCAAAAGTATTTGTTTCAAAAGTATTTGTTTCAAAAGTATTTGTTTCATTAGTATTTGTTTCATCATAATTACAATCCTCTTTATTAATAATTATTAGTTCTTTCAAAATATTGTATGCATGATTAATATTTTGAAAAAACAATGTAGATTCTTCGCTATTAATATTTTTATCTGGATGATATTTTAAGCATTGTATATGATAATGTTTCTTTAGTTCATTATAACTTATATTTTTTATATTATAAATAGTATAATTTGTAATATTTAAAATAGTGATTGCTTCACTTATTTTCATTTTTTTCATTTATTAATTCTATTAAATATAATGTAAAACTTTCTAAATGAAAAATAGGTCTATAATTATTGTTATAATTTTTAAAAAAAATTAAACTATTATAAATTAAATCACTTATTTTATTATTAAGTATTAATTCTTTTTGTATTAATGTTTTAATTATGTAATAAAAGCATTCATGACAATTTAAATGATATATTAGTATGTCATATAATAAAGTACGAATATTTTTTATGTTATAATTAGAATTAGTTATAAGTTCTATGTATGTATCACATATTGATTTATGATGCTCAATATATTTTAAATTATTTGAAATATCTAAATAACTAAAAATATTTGAATTATTCACTTTATTTACAAGTTGTTTTAGTGGATCATCGTTAGCATCGGGATTATTAGTAGTTAAATATTTTAAATATTGCTTATTATTTTTATTACATAACCCATATATTGTTTTTTTATTTAATTTTGAAAAATATAAAACTCTACACATATTTATTATTTTAAACGGTATGAAACTTATACTTTCTGTTATTATAATATATTTTATAGTTAAAGATGTAAATAACTCTTTTTGCATATAATTATACAGTAAATCTAACAAATCGTAATTAATTTTATCAAAATTACGAAAAACAATATAACCTTTCTTGTTTGCCGATGAAGCAATAGAATTATATATTATATTATATATATCATTCCAAGAAGATTTACTATTGTATATGAAATTTTCTAAATCTATTTCATAATGTATATCGCTAATTTTTATATAAAAATCTGTTTTTACTAAATTAATATGTAATTTTTTCTCATATTTTAGATTACTCGGACTAAAATGTTGTAAAAGTTTCAAAACATTTTTATATTTGTAACAACAAGGAGGTCCGTAAAAAATATAGTTATTAAAATTATTTGCGTCATCATTATTTGCGTCATCATTATTTGCATCATCATTATTTGCATCATCATTATTTGCGTCATCATTTTTAACAGTTTTTATAATTTGTAATAATTCTTTATTAAAGTTATAGTCACTATTTTCATTTATAATTTCAATATAATTTTTTTTTAAATTCATTATTTTGTAATGTTTAATATAAATTTATATACATTTTAAACTTATATTCATTTAGAATGAATATAATTAATATTTAAAAACTATTACCAATATTTATATTAGTTATATAATATGATTTGTGAAAGTTTAAAAACAATTGATTATGATGCTATAATAATTAATGAACCTATAAAAAATAGTGTTTTACAATACAATTATTTTTATAAATTACTATATTCTACGCCTCTAGCAGTATTAACTAGTATATTTGTAATATTTGAATTAAGTAATGTAATACTTGAAAATGACAAGGCTTTATTTAATAAAAATACAATAAACGATAATGTGTTTAATAAACTCAATCAATTAGAAGAATACATATTAAATTTGATTAATAATTCAAAGACTAAACTATATAAATTTAAAGAATTATATGAAAACCAATATTTTAAATATTCATTATATGATGATATTGATAAATTTAATAATTATAAATATGTTAATATTTTAGATGGAAAAAACAATAAGTTTATATTAAAAATATCTGGTATTTGGGAATCCAAAGAAAATATAGGATTAACATTTAAAATTATTATTACAAATAAATGTATTACTTTTATGTAATACTATTAACTAATAATTTCATCGGTAGAAAAAAATGCTAAATTAATATGCATCATTAATAAAAATATAGCATTTATGAAACATAATATATATGATGCACTTTTATACAACTCGGTTGTTCTTTTATATTCATTACTCGCAGATGCATGTTTAGCCAAAATAAAATAAAATAAATATCCACTTATAAAAAGTATTTGAAATAATAAAAAACTGGATGACAAATTTGAATATGTACGATACTCTTGAGTAACTTTATTACTATTTATTCTAGTAAAAAACGAAAAATTTAAATACATTGTATAACTAACTATAAACAAAGTTGCTATAATAGGAAATGTATTTAGTAATATTTTGAATATGTTAGTTGTATCAGTTTTATCCATTTTATGTGAATGATATATTCCCATAAATACCATAATACTTACAGATATTCCTGTTAAACCATAAGCCCACAATGTAGATGATGCTGGACCCGCATTTCCTAATCTAGTAGGATCTTCGACCAAACCGAACTTAATAAAAACTCCTATACATGCTAAACCCGTTATAATTAATAAGTCCATATGTTTATTCTGTGATAATCCAAAACCACGCTTACCGTATGCTTTAACTTCCGCAGGAGTAGTAGAACCAGCATCATCAGGAGCACGAGCACTAGTACCAGGACCAGATCTAACAATGGAACTAAGACGAGAAGCATAACTAGCGCGAGGAGTACTAGGAGTACTAGGAGTACCACGAGAAGTATTAAGAGGAACAGAAGACCTACGCATATGTAATTAATATACACAAATATTATTACTTAATACTAAAAATTTTATTATTTTATTATTTTATTATTTTATTATTTTTATGTTAAACAATAAGTATAAATTATATATTTTATAAATATAAGTATAAGTATAAAATATATACAATGAACCATCATCATCCATTAATAAAGACAAGTCATAATTTCGTTTTAGATAGAAAAGTATTATTTATTGACAGTAATGATAGGGATGTTGAGCGCTGGCCGAATGCTTCCGAATTTGAAATAAACTGCCCTCAAATATATAATAATGTTGAATCGTTACGATTATTAAATATTATGTTGCCCACATTTTTTTATAATATTAGCGAACAATTGCGAACAAATAAAATGTTTGTCGAGTATAATGGCTCATCAACTATTATTACTTTAGACGATGGTTATTATAGTTACACTCAATTACAAGATGCTTTACAAACCAAGATTAGAGCAATACACAGTCACTTTACTACTCTTTTTAGTGTTTCTTACAACCCAATTAATCGCAAATTCACTTTTTTACATACTATAACTAATGGAACAGCATTTACATTCAGATTTGATTTACCTATTAACTATGATTGTGCTAAAGATAACTATAAAACAGATGTATATGCTCAACATAGTAATTGGGGTTTAGGTTATATTTTAGGCTTTAATAAAATAAAATATACTTCTTCTAGTATTCCTCAAACTGGTGGTCATACTCATCAAGAACTAATTGCTCCTAATCCGTGCGATTTAGAAGATAATAAATGTATATATATTGAATTAGAAAAATACAATAAGTGTGATGAAATCAAACCTTTCTTATATTATAATTTTAATAATGCCAATTCGGGTATAGTAAATTCGGCATTTGCTAAAATCCCCATCTATCACACAGATTTTAATAAAGGTTTAGTAAATGATGGGTATTTAGAAAACAGTAGTTATTATCAACCACCAATCGATAAAATATCTAAAATTAAATTAAAGTTTAGATATCATAATGGCATGTTAGTTGATTTTCATAATTGTAATGTTTCGTTATCGCTAGAAATTAATCAAATCCGTAATGAAATGAATAACTATGAAGTTAGAACACCCTATAAAAATTAGACCCATTATTAGATATTATTTTCTTTAACATAGCAAGTTTCACATAATGGAATATATTCAGCAGTTCCTATTAAAACTTGAAAATAACTATTAACAATGCGATGACTATAACAAGACTCGTCTCCGCATTTAGCACATTTCCCAGTCATCTTATATACGTTTGTTGCTTTACTTAATAATTCCATCATTGTTCCAAATTTATCACGTCTGTAATCTAAATCTAGACCACATAAAACAACATTTTTCCCTAATGTTTCATTTAAATATAATACACTTGTATATATTGAATCAAAAAACTGAGCTTCGTTTATAAAAATATAGTCTGCGTTTGTAATTACATCTTTTGTTGCGCTATTTTTAATAAAATCGTCTAAATTTTTAATACTATGACAATCTATGACTAATCCATCATGCGAAATAATTTTATTTTTACCATAGCGTGTATCTAATTCATAATTAATAGCAACACAAGTTCTATTTTTGGCAATTGTTTCTCTATGAATTTCAATTAATTTTGTAGTTTTACCCGAAAACATAGGTCCATAAATTAGGGTAATACCTGGATATGTATTATGACTTATCATTTTATATGCGTTTATTATATATTACACACAACATTGTTTTATATAATATTTCAATTTTTTATAAACAAAATACTATTTCAATCTTAAATAAAATAATAACATATTATATAAATGACAGATTGGAGTGATGATATAGACGCGGTTCTTGATAACATAAGAATAAATTGTGTGTTATTAAGCAAATTACATAAGCAGAGATATTTTGAATTGAAATCTACTTTAAAGTATTACAGACTTCCAGTAATAATACTAAATGGAGCAAATAGTATTATTGCTGTTGGATTACAACCATACGCCACACAAGGAATAATCAGTTTAACTAATTCTTTAATTGCTTTAACTTGTGGTATAGTTGGTTCAATTGAATTATTTTTTGGAATACAGAAAAGGTTAGAAAATGATATGATTAGTCAGCGTGATTATTACTTATTAAGTATTGATATATTTAAAACATTAACATTAGATAAAAAGAATAGACCAATTCCAGCAAAAGATTTCCTTGAAAAAAGTTATAACATTTATACAAAATTGATAGAGAGTTCATCAACATTAGCAAAAGTTAAAGGAGATAAATTAATTCCAATAAAAATAAATCTTGATAACGATGTAGAAAATATTGTATTAACTCCTGTTCCAAAAAGAGGAAGCGTAGATTTATCTACTGGAAATATTGACTTGTCAATTGCCGATTAATTTGTTAAAAATTTAAAAAATGATAAATGATAAATGATAAATGATTAAAAAAAATTGATAAATGATAAAAAAATTGATAACTATTAATATTATGAAAACATTAATCATTATATTAACACAATGACAGGACATACACCTAATGCAGAACAAAGTGAAGGATTTTTATCAATAATGCATACTATGATTGATGATTTAGATACTATTTCTTCCGATATTGATGACAATACTTATTTAAGATTAGTAAATGGACTTCAACGCTTATATAATATACATAATTCGTCAAATCAATCACCTACTAGTGTTACTAGCGACTCGATGGCAAGGGCTATCAATCAAAGACAACGTGAAACATATCGAGAAAATTTTCAAGATAATAATGAACTCCAAATCACTAGGATTCTAGCAGAACAGTATGGAAGAGTTTATGATAGCAGTGGTGTTCTTATAAGTAACGAACTTTATCCTATAAATGATGCTAATACAAATAATGATGTTAATGCTAATAATGATGTTGCTACTATTAATGCTAATACAAATACAAATAATAATCCTATAATTACTAATGTTCTTAATAATAATACTAATAATGAATTCAATCAAGAACTACTTCGAGAAAGTGTCGCTTACAGATCTCTTTATAATGCTCCTTTTGATTATTGGAACCGAGCACGAGATTGAGAATTTCGAGCAAATGTTATTACCTGCTAAATTATTTAGTTATTTTATAATATAACAACGTAGTTGTGCTAAGTAATATTCCTCCCCATAATGTATCCATTATTACTAATAGTGGCGACCATTCTTTGAAAAAAGCATAATTAGTTGTTTCATAAACCCCATTTATAAGCGCACCTAACAAAAAGGCATCTTTAGGAGGTGCCTTTTTTTTAATAATAAAATAATATAATCCAGAAACCAATATTATATAACAGGCTAGTGCGGATTTTATATTAACTTTTAATTCTGTTTTTTGAACTTTACTTATTACAGATATCATAAAATCCTTAAACACAAATAAGTATGTTAAATCTAATGCTAATAATATTATTCCGCTAAGTATTAATGCTTTCCACATAATAATATATAAAAATATTATTATAAATTAAAAATATCTATTATAAATTTAAAATCATAAATTTAAAATCATAAATTTAAAATCATAAATTTAAAATCATAAATTTAAAATATACGTATATTATAAATGAAACAAGATTTTTTCTATTTATACAAAAAAAATAAAGCATTATTTGTATTTTTTTTAATTTCAATTATAATAATTTTTTCAGTTATAAAGCAATATTCCTATTTAGAATAATGCGTTATGTAATCAACATTTTATAAGTTATACTTTTCTTTAATCCATGATTTTAAAAATTCTAATGAACAATTTTTATAATCATCATTGCAATCGTCTAATTTTAAAAATTGTGGTTTTTTCATAGTTGGTGTTTTATAAAATAAATAATCTCCAAATTTACCTTTTCTAATAGCTAGTTCATTTGAAATCCTACGAACTAGACCATTGGTTTCTGAGTCACAATCTTTTAATATAGTTAGAGCATCATCTATTTTTATTTCTTTATAAGGAACATTTATTTTAATTGTTTTGAGAGATTTGCGCACTTGCCCGCATTCTAAATAATAACCAAATTTACCATTTTTTAAATATACATTTTCATCATTATAAACTCCCAATAATTTAGTAGTTTCTTCTTTTGTTTCTATTAGTTCTTCCAATTTGTATTCGCAGCGCTTAAGTTTATCAATATTTATATCTTTTTTAACCCCATAAAATCCAAGACTTCCGTCCTCTTTTGTAAATTTAATTGTTGGTCCGTTTTTTCCTATTAAATATGTATGTTTGGCATCTATTTTTATATTTAATTTCTCTAATTTCTCTCCATTTTCTAAATTTGAATCACATTTAATAATTAAATTATTGGAATTTATTAATGAAGTAATAAAACTATTACACTCATGACATAAATCATAATATTTCTTTTTCCCTTGCGCTATATTATCTAATTCGTCTTCCATAGATTTTGTATAAGTATAGTCAAATAAATCATTAAAATATTTAATCAAAAATTCAATAACAAATATTCCCATTTGTGTTATTACTAATTTATTTTTTTCATTTCCAAATTCTTTTGTTCCTTTTTCTGTAACAATGTTGTCTTCTAATAAAACATAATCTATAACTTCTATTTTTTTTCCCTCTACATTTTGCTTTTGAACATAATTTCGTTCCTGAATTTTTTCTACCAATGATGAAAACGTAGATGGGCGACCTATACCTTTTTGTTCTAATAACTGAACTAAGCGCGCTTCACTGTAATGCGATTTTAATTCTTTAAGTGTTTGCCTACAAACAATCTTTTTATAATTAAATAAACCTTCTTTGATATTTTTTAAATAATTATAATATTTTTCTTCTTCTTGTCCAAGGACTGCTTTCCAACCAAGAAATATGTTTTCTTCAACACTATATTTATATATTGCCTCATGTGGTGCGCTAATATTTACAACTAATTGTTTATATACTGCTGGTGCCATCATGCTTTCTAAACTATTACTCCATATTAATTTGTATAATTTTTTATGTTTGGCACTAAATGTTTCTTCATTATCAACATTATCTACACTAATATATGTGGGTCGGATTGCTTCGTGCGCTTCTTGAGTAATGTGTTCAGCACTGTGTTTTACATTAGTAGCCTCCTTGTTTTGAATTAACTTATTTATTTCTGGATTAATATATTCAGGTTTATATTTTTCAATTATATAGACTTTACTTTCTTCAATAAACTCCTCGCTATATACTTTACAATCTGTTCTCATATATGTAATATAACCACTTTCATATAATTTTTGTGCCAATTCCATTGTTTCTTTTGGAGAAATATGCATACAATTGTTGGCTGCTTGTTGAAGTCCAGACGTAGTAAATGGTAGCGGTTGATTTTTAATAGTCTCACGTTCTTTCGCCTTAGTAAGCATATACTTATGATGCTTACTTTGCTCTAAGAAATCTATGAGAGACTCATGAGTTTCGTGATTTATGTTTAGTGTAAATTGAATATTTTGACTAGTAAAATAACCAATGCTATTAAAAGTTAATTTGCCAGGTGATTCTTTAATTTCTCTATAATTGTCATATACTAGTCGAAGTGCCGGTGTCTGACAGCGTCCTGCACTTAAAGCATTTTTACTATTGGAAACAATATGCTTCCATAATAATGGCGACATAGTAAAACCCACAATTAAATCTAATATTTGGCGACCTTGTTGAGCATAAACTAGATCTAAATTAATTGTTCTAGGATTGGCAATGGCGTTTTTTATAGCGCGTTCAGTAATTTCGTGAAAAACGATGCGCTTAGTATTTATGATATCTAATTTAAATACTTCAGCAATATGCCACGCAATTGCTTCGCCTTCTCGATCATCGTCTGTTGCTAATATAGTTTCTTTGGCATTGTTAATAAGTTTTCGCATTTTAGCAATTTGAGATTGCTTAGTTTCAATAATATTAAAAGTTGGTTTATAATTATTTTTAAAATCTATTTGATTCAAATTTGAGAGATGAGTAATATGTCCATATGAACCAATAACTTTATAATTGCTTCCTAGGAATTTTTCTATTTTTTCGCATTTGGCTGGCGATTCTACTATTAATAAAGTATAACTCATTTATAAGTTATAAGATTAATAATTTATTAATCTAACTTGTTATTAAATTATTTTTATTCATTTTTAAAGAAAATTAATATTTATATTATATAATAACTACTTATGTCTTGTAAACAATTAATGTGTAAATATAAATTAAATGATAAATCTATAACTAGAAAATGGTTGAAAATAAATCATCCGGATAAAGGAGGCACTATTAAGAGTGATGATTTTAACAAAATACTAGAATGCTATAAAAACGATGAGTTTTGTAATTTGGCACCTCCAGCAAACAACAAAAAACAGAAAAGTACAATTAGGGTTACTAAAAAAAATAGAGCACGAATATTTAGTTGCATGCGAAAAACAGCTAACTTTAGCAAAATTGTAGGTTATCATAAATTTGACAAATCAATATATGATCCAAATAAATTAAACCTAGACTTGGTCGATGCATCGCCTAAAATGATGCAATTATTGAATAATATTAAAGAATTAGATGCCCAAGATGAAATAAACCATGGTCATAAATTTAAACATTTTATATTTTCAGATGTAAAAGAAGGTGGTTATGGGGCAAAAATAATAGCATCTGCATTTCAGGCAAATGGGTATAATAATATAATTAAAGCGAAAAAAGGACAAAAACAAAAACCGAAACTATATTTAGATCTTCAAAATTCCAATTATAAAAATTTTGCTCTATTGTGTTCAAATACTATTTTTGATGCCACTTTTAATGAGAAAACCAAGAAAGAAGTGTTAAAAACATTTAATGAACGTCCCGCAAACATAAATGGAAAAAATGTAAGATTAATAATTTTTGATAGTGGTTTTAAAGAAGGAATTGATTTATTTGATGTAAAATACGTTCATATTTTTGAACCATCTTTAACAATTGCCGATTTAAAGCAAACAATAGGACGCGCTACAAGAACATGCGGTCAAAAAGGATTGCCATTTCAAGAAAATGTTGGATGGCCTTTATATGTATATAATTATTATTTAACAGTACCTGAAATTGTAAGTAGTTCATTATATACTAACAAAGCATTACTAAATAATAAAGACGCTTCGAAAGATGAAGAAGTATTATTATTTAAAAGTATAGAAAAATTCAATGACGCTACTTTAAATTATAGTGAATTTGATAAAGCAATGAACTCATTATCTGAGCAATTATATAACTTAGCACCCATGTTGGCAGTAGACTATGAATTAACGCAAAATATGCACAATGTTAGTGACTTAAATAATGAATTTATGGATAATGAATATTATTTAATGGGTGGTGTCAATAAAAGTGTCACTAAATATAAATCTTATTCACCACTAGTTAAGACTAATGAGAAATATAAATCTTATTCACCACTACCTAAGACTAACAATAAATCCAAATTTTTCAAAATAGATTATATTAAATGTCAAGGAAAATGTGGTAAAAAAAATACAAAGGATATACCTATAGGCATAAATTTTATGATACATGTATATAAAAAATATAAGCATCCTAGCAAATTACTTAGTGTTAATAAATCAAATAAGCGACAAGCATTATGCGACTATATGAAAATTTCAAATAACAAATATTGCTCGCAATTAAATTTTGAATGGGCAAAACGCTATACCAAAATCCCAGACATTATTGAAAATACTAAAAATATAGAAGCAATGAAAGACGAGTTAGATGCTTTAGAATTAGAAATAAACGATGACACTGATGCCGGCAATAAAATATATCCAATAATTTTATATAAAGGCAAAAAAGACAAACAATCTAATACATTAAGCAATCGGTCTAACACTAGTTCTAATAAATCTTCTAGAAAACAAAAATTTTCACACTTTAATTTTACTAAAATGAGAGATTATATTAAAAAAACTTATTATACTAAAGAATTTGTTTGGGAAAAAATTGTTGTTGAAAATAAATGTTTGCCTAATGCTAATGCTAATCAAGCAACCCAAATTGAATTCAATCCTACACAAAAATTCATTGCGCACTATTTTACTCCTGATTCGCCATATAAGGGACTTTTGCTTTGGCACTCGGTCGGAACAGGCAAAACTTGTACTGGAGTAGCAACCGCAACAACTAGTTTTGAGAAACAAGGTTATTCAATATTATGGGTAACGCGCACTACTTTGAAGAGTGATGTTTGGAAAAATATTTTTGACCAAATATGTCATACCATAATACTTGACGAAGTTAAAAAAGGACTAATTATTCCTGATAATATTAATGAACGTAAAAAATTGCTATCAAAAAGTTGGTTAGAACCAATGTCATATAAACAATTTAGCAATTTATTGGCTGGAAAAAACAAAATATATGACATATTACTTGAGAGAAATGGTCAAAGTGATATATTAAAAAAAACCCTTATAATAATAGATGAGGCACATAAATTGTATGGTGGTGATTTGAAAGCGTCAGAGCGTCCAGACACGGAAGTAATGGAAAATTTAATAAGCACTAGTTATAAAGTATCGGGCAACGATTCGTGTAAGTTATTAATTATGACCGCTACTCCCTTTACCAATAGTCCTCTTGAATTATTTTCTTTAATTAATCTTTTTATAGAACACGAGTCTGATAAAATAACTACAACTAAAGAAGAATTTAAGAAACAATATATGACATCTGAAAATATATTAAGCACAAATGGAGTTAAACTTTTGGCAAATAAATTAACAGGACTTATTAGTTATTTAAATAGAGAAAAAGACCCCACACAATTTGCGCAACCTATTATGATTAATGTTCCAATATTAATGAGTCATATTGAAAATGAAGAATTAAGAGATATTGTGTTTTTAAATACAAAAATTAATAAAGTTGCCGACATTGTAGAGGAACAAATAGTGGTCTTAAAAGATAAAATTAAAAATATGAAAACCGAATATAAAACAGAGAAAGCAACATTAACCAAGTCAAAATCTTCATATTCTAAAGAAGAATTTACTAAGTTAAATGATAATTTGAAAGTTCTATTAAAAAATATAAAAGATTTAGAAGAAGAATTGAATAATTATAAAAACACCAAATATGACTCTGAAACTAAAATAAAAGAACTTAAAGAAAAAGTCAAACAAATAAAACATTCATTACTTCAAGAATATATATTATATACAAAATGCGGACACTTAAACTATAAAAATAATAAAAATAATAGTACCCGCAAAAGTTATAAACTTATTAAATAAATAGTTACTATGCGTTTTTTTTATAATATGAAATATTCTTTATTTAGAAATAAATAAATATATGAGTTAATAAAAATAATATATTATTCATTTAGAGATAAATAAATATATGAGTTAATAAAAATAATATATTATTCATTTAGAAATAAATAAATTTATGAGTTAATAAAAATAATATATTATTTATTTAGATATAAATAAATTTCTGAGTTAATAAAAATAATATATTATTTTTAATTATTATAATATTTAGTAAATATATAAATGACTGCCTCGGTATCAGAATCTGTCGGTGGTGAAATTCTTGGATATGAGGGTTCAAGCGGATACTCTGATTATAATGCTTCGGGTGGCAAAAAAAACTCTAGAAGAAGATCAAGAAAAAATACGAGAAAAATGTATGGAGGCAATGAGAATGAGGTTTCTCTTCCTCCGAGCGGAGGAATGGGACAGGAACAAGAATCACAAGAATCACAAGAATCACAAGAATCACAAGATGAACAGCAAGGCGGAAGACGTAGGCGTAGAAGAGGAAAAACATACAAAGGAAAAATACACAAAGGAAAAAAGCACAAAGGAAAAACTCGCAAAGGAAAAGTAAGTAAATGGATAACTCATGTTAAAAATTTTTCCAGAGCTAACAAAATGGATTTCAGAGATGCGTTAAGAGACCATAAATGTAAAGCAACATATCACAAAATGAAATAATTAAAACGTGTAATACTTAATACATAATGATACCATATATATTATTTTTTTTAAATAATATATATAAAATAATATATATAAAAAATATATATAAAAATATATTACACCTTTTTCTCATTTCAAACGCCGTTTATTTTGTAGAATAAATATATAATGATACCAATTATTGTAGCAACATTAGCACCAATAGTAAATTCAATTCAATTATTTCCCCAATTATACAAAACATATATAACAAAAAGCGTAAAAGATTTATCATTGTATTCTTTATCACTCATTTTACTAACTAATTTGCTTTGGTTGCTACATGGGTATTTTATAACTGATAATTCACTAATTGTAGCAGGTACGGTTAGCATGATAATAAATGTGGCACTGTTAATATTATTTTTTCTTTACAGAAAAAACAGGCGTTTGAAATGAGAAAAGGTGTAAAAAAAATACTTACTTAGTTATTAATTTGCGAACTCTCATTAATTCTAATGCCGGACTTGCCCCCTTAGTTTGTTTAAAAATATTAATCAGCGCATCGCCTGTTAATATTAAAATTTCTCTTAATTCGTCATTTTGCGTAAATTTCGCATATAATGCTTTTTCTAATAAACCCGACTCTATTTTTTTAAAGTCCTCGTCATTCAATATTACAGTTTTAACAGATTTTTTAACAATATTAGAATTATATAATTTTAGTGCTTCTTCATTGTTTGCTCCTACTTCTCCATTTTTCATAAATTTACCATATAGGTCAACCAAGTCTTTAAATCGAGAACCTAACATATAATGTTTAACACTAGACCAATTGTTTCCATCGATTACTAGATTAGAAACTAAGAAATCATTATCCAATTTTTTGCGCCATTCTGGATATTTTTTCTTGTTATTTAAATCCAAAACATTTTTGAGTGTTTTAAGTTCTGGTTTAATAGATTCTCCACTGCCTTCACCTACCTTTTCGTGTTTAGATTTACTATATATTTGAATAATAATTGAATCATCATACTCTTGCGATTTAGGGGTTTTAGTAGTCACTAAAGAATCATAACTACTAGTTTTACTAATAGGCGATGTTTGAACCCCGTGTTGATTGGCAAATGTTTTAAAATCAGGTATTAAAACATACAAACCAGCACCTCGTTCCATACATTTTTCTAAAACCAACTCTTTTATTTTATATGGTAATTCTGTAAATGTTAATGCTCCTCGCTTTATATTTTTATCATATGTTATTAATTTATAGTGAACACCTTTAATGTAGTCTGTTATTATATAATACGATGGTTTAAAAAT
>Ga0209768_10000620_pt1 | contig 23742 bp, 21 predicted proteins | sample LauGreSBDMM110SD_3_FD_187564 | JGI IMG/M metagenome (GOLD analysis project Ga0209768, IMG submission 187564) | Freshwater lake microbial communities from Lake Michigan, USA - Sp13.BD.MM110.SD (SPAdes) (version 2) | ecosystem: Environmental > Aquatic > Freshwater > Lake | place: Lake Michigan... | reverse complement strand
GGAAGCGCGCGGGTTGACTTCCAACACATAAATAACATCTTTGCCGTCAACGTGTTGAATAGCGAACTGCACATTCATCAAACCCACCACGCTTAAGGCACCCGCCATGGCGGCGGTTTGTCGCTTCAGCTCGTCCACTGTGGCCGCGCTTAAGCTGTAAGGTGGCAAGGAGCATGCTGAGTCACCGCTGTGCACGCCGGCTTGTTCAATGTGCTCCATGACGCCGCCAATGAAGGTTTTGCCTTCTGGGTCGCGAATGCAATCAACATCGCACTCAATGGCGTCGTTCAAGAAACGATCGAGCAGCACGGGAGAGTCGTTGCTGACCTTCACCGCTTCGCGCATGTACCGCTCAAGGTCGCGCTGCTCGTGCACAATTTCCATGGCCCGGCCGCCCAGCACGTAACTGGGGCGAACGACCAGGGGGTACCCCAAGGCGGCGGCTTTTTCCAAAGCTTCGGGTTCGGTTCTGGCTGTGGCATTGGGCGGCTGACGCAAACCCAACTCTTGCAACAATTTTTGGAAACGTTCACGGTCTTCTGCCGCGTCAATCATGTCGGGGCTGGTGCCAATGATGGGCACGCCAGCGGCTTCTAAACCCAGCGCCAACTTCAAAGGTGTTTGACCGCCGTACTGAACAATCACACCCGTTGGCTTTTCTTTGTCAACAATTTCAAGCACGTCTTCCAAAGTGAGTGGCTCGAAATACAAGCGATCAGAAGTATCGTAGTCTGTTGAAACTGTTTCGGGATTGCAGTTGACCATGATGGTTTCATAGCCATCCTCGCGCATGGCCAAAGCAGCATGCACGCAACAATAGTCAAACTCAATGCCTTGGCCAATGCGGTTCGGGCCGCCACCCAATACCATGATCTTTTTATTTTGGCTAGGTTCTGCTTCGCACTCATCTTCATAAGTGGAATACATGTAAGCCGTGTCGGTAGAGAACTCAGCAGCGCAAGTGTCTACCCGTTTGTAAACCGGACGAATGTTCATGGCATGGCGCTGAGCGCGGACTTCATGCTCGGTGGTTTTAAGCAGCTTGGCCAACCGGCGATCTGAGAAACCTTTTTTCTTCAAGGCGCGCAATTCATCAGCGGTGATGGCTTGCAGGTTGGTGGTTTCCAATTCAAGTTCAATCTTCACGATGTCTTCAATTTGCACCAAGAACCAAGGGTCGATTTTGGTGAGGTTGAATACCTCATCCACGCTGAGCCCCATGGCAAAGGCATCGCCCACATACCAAATGCGATCGGGTCCTGGCTCGCCCAACTCTTTTTCCAGCACTTCGCGGTCTTGGGTTTTTTCATTTAAACCATCAACACCCACTTCCAAACCGCGTAAGGCTTTTTGGAAGGACTCTTGGAAGGTGCGGCCCATGGCCATCACCTCGCCCACCGACTTCATTTGGGTGGTGAGGCGGCTGTCGGCTGTAGGGAATTTTTCAAAAGCAAAGCGCGGAATTTTGGTGACCACATAATCGATACTGGGCTCAAAACTGGCCGGTGTGGCACCGCCCGTAATTTCGTTGCGCAACTCGTCCAAGGTGTAACCAACGGCCAATTTAGCCGCCACTTTGGCAATGGGGAAACCCGTGGCTTTGGAGGCCAAAGCAGATGAACGCGACACACGCGGATTCATCTCAATGACCACCATGCGGCCGTCTTGAGGATTGATGGAAAACTGCACGTTAGAGCCGCCCGTATCGACACCAATTTCACGCAAGACCGCCAAGCTGGCGTTTCGCATGATTTGGTATTCTTTGTCGGTAAGGGTTTGCGCGGGCGCCACCGTGATGGAGTCGCCGGTGTGTACACCCATCGGGTCTAAGTTTTCAATGGAACAGATGATGATGCAGTTGTCCGCCTTGTCGCGCACCACTTCCATCTCGTATTCTTTCCAACCTAACAATGACTCTTCAATAAGCAATTCGTTGGTGGGAGAGGCCTCTAAACCACGTTTGCAAATGGTCTCAAACTCTTCCGGGTTGTAGGCAATGCCACCACCCGTGCCGCCCAGCGTAAAGCTAGGACGAATGACTGTGGGGAAGCCCACAGTGCGCTGCACATCCCAAGCTTCATCCATGCTGTGGGCAATGCCAGAGCGCGCAGAACCCAGACCAATCTTGGTCATGGCGTCTTTGAACTTCAAGCGGTCTTCGGCTTTGTCAATGGCTTCGGGGGTGGCACCAATAAGTTCGACTTTGTATTTGTCGAGCACACCGTTGTGCCACAAATCTAGGGCACAGTTGAGCGCCGTTTGGCCGCCCATGGTGGGCAGAATGGCATCGGGGCGTTCTTTGGCAATGATCTTTTCAACCGTTTGCCAAGTGATAGGTTCGATGTAGGTGACGTCTGCGGTGGCGGGGTCGGTCATGATCGTGGCAGGGTTGCTGTTGATCAAAATGACTTTGTAACCCTCTTCGCGCAAAGCTTTACAAGCTTGCACGCCAGAGTAGTCGAACTCACAGGCCTGGCCAATGATGATGGGGCCAGCGCCAATGATGAGAATGCTTTTGAGGTCGGTGCGCTTTGGCATTTTATTTTTTCTCCATCAGGTTGATGAAGCGATCAAAGAGATAGGCAATGTCGTGAGGACCCGGTGAGGCCTCAGGGTGACCTTGGAAACAAAACGCAGGCTTGTCAGTGCGGGCCAAGCCTTGCAAGGTGCCGTCAAACAAAGACACGTGCGTGGCGCGTAAATTAGCGGGCAATGTTTTTTCGTCCACCGCAAAACCGTGGTTTTGGCTGGTGATGGACACACGACCCGAGTCGAGGTCTTTGACAGGATGATTGGCACCGTGGTGACCAAACTTCATTTTGAAAGTTTTGGCACCACTGGCCAAGGCCAAAATTTGGTGACCCAAGCAAATGCCGAAAGTAGGAATGCCGGTTTCAATGAGTTCTTGGGTTGCCGCAATGGCGTAATCGCATGGTTCTGGATCGCCAGGTCCGTTAGACAAGAAGATGCCATCGGGTTTGTGCTTGAGCACTTCGGCCGCGGGCGTTTTGGCCGGCACTACCGTGACTTTGCAGCCGCGTTCGGCCAGCATGCGCAAGATGTTTTTCTTCACGCCAAAGTCGTAAGCCACCACATGGAAGCGAGGCGCTGTTTGTTGGCCATAGCCACTGCCCAGTTGCCACTCAGACTCGGTCCAAGCGTAGGAAGATGAGACAGATACCTTTTGGGCCAAATCCAAACCGGCCATGGCAGGCGCGGACTGCGCGGCTTTGACAGCATTTGCTTTGAGTTCGGGCGTGACAGCCTGGCCAGCAGCCAAGGCCACAATAGCACCGTTTTGGGCGCCCTTGCTTCTTAACAGGCGAGTAAGTTGACGGGTATCAATGTTGGCAATGGCCACTGTGCCACTGCGTGACAAGTAAGCTGAAAGCGTTTGTGTTGATCGAAAATTGCTTGCGGCTATGGGAAGATTTTTGATGATCAAGCCTGCGGCATGGACTTTGTCAGATTCGACATCCTCTGGGTTGACGCCGTAGTTGCCGATGTGCGGGTAAGTGAGCGTGACGATCTGCTGGCAGTAGCTAGGGTCAGTGAGGATTTCTTGATAGCCTGTGAGGGAAGTGTTGAACACCACCTCACCAACAGTAGAGCCGGGGGCTCCGATCGAGTTGCCGACAAAGACCGTGCCGTCTGCAAGCGCCAAAATGGCTTGGGGGAAGGTTCCCTGAAGAGACAAAAGCACTGGGTTCTCCGGTATGGTTCGGGTACGCCCCAGCACGCGCAAGATTCACCCTAGAAGGCTCTTTTTTTGGCTGCTTTTGAAGGGTAATGGCTTGTTGTGAGCGGGTGCGTACAGGTTGATGCGGGAAAGCCTCTCATTATAGCCGCGACTCTCAGCTTGACCGAGACGCATGACACTGATTTTTTCAATGGCTGGCCTTTCACATTGAAGTGGCACTGGCATGAAGACAAATGGCCGCAGCCGTGGCAACATTCAAAGATTCCTCGCCGCCTGGTTGAGCAATTCTGATTTTTTGGGTCACTAGGGCCATGATTTCGGCTGAAACCCCCTGCCCTTCATGCCCCATGACCCAAGCACACTTCTGAGACACCCCCCCCTGTTTGAGCAAGTCGTGCAAATACGGGCCCTCATGCACGTCAGTGCCAAGCAAAGGCATCTTGAGAGATTGAAGATTTTCTGCACTGGCTGACTCGATCAATTGCAAGCCGAAATGCGCGCCCATCCCGGCTCGCAAAACTTTGGTCGACCACAAACCAGCAGTGCCCTTGATGGCCACCACCTGCTTGAACCCAAAGGCAGAAGCACTGCGCAAAATGGCGCCCACGTTGCCAGCATCTTGAAGCCGGTCTAAAACCACTGTGGCGGCATGAGGGTCTAATTCAGGCGGCTTAGGCAGCATCAACAAGAAACCCATTTTGGCGGGAGATTCAAGTGCACTTAAACCTGCAAACAAATCATCAGGCACCGTCCAAACTTCATGCGCACATTGCGACCATTCAAACTCTGAGGCTTGCCAAATGGACTCTGTGAAGATGGCCAACTCGGGTTTAAAACCTCGCGCCAGTGCAGCCCGGCACAGATGGTCGCCTTCCAACCAGACCCAACCCAGTTTGCGATAAGCCTGCGAGTCTTCGGCCAAGCGACGAATGGCTTTCAATCGAGGATTGTCTTTAGAAGTAATCAGTTTCATGATTTTTGGGCCGCCAAGAGAGCCTGCGTCACTGGCCCAAAGCTTTTGCGGTGAAGCGGTGTGGCACCCCAAGTTTGCAACGCCTTGAGGTGAACTGCCGTTCCATAACCTTTGTGCGCATCAAAGCCATACGCCGGATACTCCCGATGCATTTCATCGCACATTCGATCGCGGTGCACCTTGGCCAGAATGGAGGCAGCAGAAATTTCTTGAACTTTTTCATCGCCCTTCACAATGGCCTCTGCGCGCACATCCAAGATGGGCAAGCGGTTGCCATCGACATAGACCAGCGTGGGCTTTAAGCGCAAAGCCTCTACGGCTCTTTGCATAGCCAACATTGTGGCTTGCAAAATATTCAATCGGTCGATTTCTTCCACACTGGCTTGCGCAATGGCAAAGCACAAAGCCTTGGCACGAATTTCGTCAAACAAACGCTCGCGGGTTTTGGCTGTTAATTTCTTGGAGTCTGCCAAACCTTTGATGGGCTTGAGTTCGTCCAAGATCACGGCGGCAGCCACAACCGGACCGGCCAGCGGGCCTCGTCCAGCCTCATCCACACCGGCCAGTAAACCAGGCGTGTCCCAGGCCAGGCTGACCTGTTCAGGCTTTGACAAGCGTTTGGATCGCATGGGTAGCCAATGTGGGCGTGTCACGCAGCAAGGACTGGTGCATGGTTTCGAAACTACTGGCCAAGGCTTGCGCTTTCTCGGGAGAACGCAGCCAGTCTAAAACAGCCACAGCCATATTTTCGGGGGTGGCTTGGTCTTGCAAAAGTTCAGGTACGCAAAACTCTTGCGCCAAGATGTTGGGCAGGCCCACCCATGGCTGAAGTTTTTTGCGCTTCATCATTTGCCAACTGATCCAGTTCATGTTGTAGGCAATGACCATGGGCTTTTTGAACAGTGCCGCTTCGAGTGTGGCCGTGCCACTGGCAATGAGCGTGACATCGCAAGCCGCCAATGCCGCATGCGACTGCCCCATCAAAACTTGAACTTGCGTGGCGCCCACCTTGTCGCGAATGCGTTCGATGCGCGATTGCATGGCAGGCATGGCGGGCAACACAAATTGCAATTTAGGTTGTTGCTGACTTAGCAACATGGCCGTTTTCAAAAACCGCTCGGCCAAATAGGTAATTTCTGATTCGCGACTGCCCGGCAACATCGCCACGACGGGCCTGTCAGCATGTAAATTCAATTCTTGCCGCGCTTTGAGCGTATCAACATGCATGGGAATGGCTTGCGCCAAAGGGTGTCCTACATAAGTGGCTGGAATGCCGTGAGCATGCAGCAATTCAGTTTCAAAGGGGAAAATACACAACACATGGTCTACACTTTGTTTGATTTTCTCAATGCGCTCCGCGCGCCAGGCCCAAATAGAAGGACACACAAAATGCACAGTCGGAATGCCAGCTTGCTTTAAGTCGCGCTCCAAGTCGAGGTTGAAATCGGGTGCGTCTACACCCACAAAAACCTGGGGCGGTTTGGCCAACAATTGTGCTTTGAGTTGATTGCGAATGCCTACAATTTCTCGGTAGTGCCGCAATACCTCGACATAACCACGCACGGCCAATTTGTCTGAAGGCCATAACGCATTAAAGCCTTGGGCTTGCATGCGAGGCCCGCCAATGCCATACAAATTGGCTTTGGGCCATTTCGCGCGAATGCCCTGCATCATTAAACCTGCTAACAAATCGCCTGAAGTTTCACCAGCCACCATGGCCATGGAAAAAGCCCCATCAGGGGCTTTGGACAGCGAAGATATGCCAGGCGCTTGCACCACTTATCTCACAATGCCGCGGTCTGGCGAAGTGCCTTGCAAGAAGCCGATCATCATGTCGACATCGCTCTTGGCTTCTGGATACTTTTGCGTCAGCAACTCAATTTCAGTTTGGGCCTGAGCCAGCGTGAGTTGTTGGCGGTACAAACTTTTGTACATGGCCTTGACCGCTGAGATTCTTTCGGGCGTGAACCCACGTCTTCTCAGGCCTTCAAAGTTCATCGACCTTGCCTGTGCAGGCTGACCTTGTGCCATGACAAAGGGCGGCAAATCGGCGAACAACAAAGAATGCATGGCCGTAAAACTGTGAGCACCCAAGCGGCAGAACTGGTGGACCACCGTGAAGCCGCCCAAAATAACCCAGTCGTCTACGTGCACATGGCCCGCCAGTTGCGAACTGTTGGCAAAAATAGTGTGATTGCCCACCTTGCAATCGTGCGCCAAATGAACATAGGCCATGATCCAGTTGTCGTTACCCAACTGGGTGACACCCGTGTCGCCAGGCGAGCCAATGTTAAACGTACAAAACTCACGAATGGTGTTTCGCTCGCCAATGAGCAACTCACAGGGCTCACCGGCATATTTTTTATCTTGCGGCACTGCACCTAAAGAGTTGAACTGAAATATTTTGTTGTCTTTGCCAATGGTGGTGTGGCCTTCAATGACACAGTGGCTGCCCACCGAGCTACCCGCATCAATGCGAACATGAGGACCAATGACCGTGAAAGGCCCCACCGTGACACTGCTGTCTAGCTGAGCAGCAGAATCAACAAGGGCCGTGGGATGAATACGAGACTGCGTAGTCATATGTTTGATCGATTAAGCCACTTTGCGCATGGTGCACATGAGTTCGGCTTCCACCGCAATTTCTTCGCCTACTTTGGCGCGCGCCTTGAACTTGAAAACGCCTGCTTTCATGCGGTCGAGTTCAACTTCCAAAATGAGTTGATCGCCTGGCTCTACTGGTCGCTTGAACCTGGCACCGTCAATGCCAGCAAAGTAGTACACGGTGTTTTCGTCGGGCGTCTCACCCATGGTATCGAAAGCCAACAATGCCGCAGCCTGCGCCAAAGCCTCTAGCATCAAAACCCCAGGCATGACCGGACGAGATGGGAAATGTCCAGTGAAATAAGGCTCATTGACGGAGACATTTTTCAACGCTTTGATGCGCACACCTTTTTCAATTTCAAGAACTCGATCAACCAATAAAATTGGAAAACGATGTGGCAATTGCTTCAGAATTTGGTAAATGTCCATCATGATTTTTTTTCCTGAAATGGTGGCTGAAGGAGTTGCGCCTCCATGGATTTAATTCGATCGCGCAACTTATGCAGCTGCTTCAAACTGGCGGCATTCTTTTCCCATGTGGCATTGTCATCGATGGGGAACAGGCCTGTGTAATTGCCAGCTTGAGAAATAGAGCGCGTGACAACAGAGGCTGCAGAAATATGCACACCATCTGCCAAAGTTAGGTGTCCCAGCACAATGGCCCCGCCACCCAGCGTGCAATTGGCGCCAATTCGTGCACTGCCCGCAACTCCCACACAACCCGCCATCGCTGTATGTTTGCCAATGTGCACGTTGTGGCCTATTTGAATGAGGTTATCTAGCTTCACACCATCTTCAATGAGAGTGTCTTGCAAAGCGCCTCGGTCGATGCACGTGTTGGCACCAATCTCAACATCGTTGCCAATTTTTACAGCGCCGAGTTGCTCAATTTTCTCCCAAGCACCTTGATGCAATGCAAAGCCAAATCCGTCAGCGCCTATAACGGCCCCTGAGTGAACGATGCAGCGCTCACCGATTTCACAAAACTCACCCAAAGTCACTCTGGATTTGAGTTGAGAAAAGGCGCCCACCTTGGCACCCCGCTCGACCACACACAATGGGCCAATGATGGCGGTGTCGGCAACTTGGGCTTCAGGATCGACCACGGCGCTGGGGTGAATTCGAGCACCTCCATTGGGTGTGGTTTGCTTTTTCCATAATTGTGTTAGTTTGGCGAAGTAGTGGTATGGGTCTTCGGTCACGATACAAGCGCCACGCGACAATGCCAATTCTTTGAATTGGGCAGTTACAACCACACAGGCAGCCAGCGATTGCCTTAAGTGCATTTGGTATTTGGGGTGACTGAGAAAACTCAAGTCACTTGGCCCCGCTGTTTCAAGCGAGGCAAGTTTTTGGATAGGGGTTTTTGGACTGCCTTGAAGGCTACCGCCTAAAGCTTCAACGATGTCGCCAAGCAGTAGCACAGCACCAGTCCATTTCTATCGGTGCGGGCGCTTATTTGCCAGCGGTTGAATTGAGAGACTTGATGACTTTGTCAGTAATGTCGTGCTTGGGGTTGAAGTAAACAGCTTCCTGAAAAATAGCTTCGTATTTTTCAGACTCGGCCACTTGCTTCACTGCACGAATAGCGCGCTCAATGACAATTTGATGCTCTTCATTTTTGCGCGTATTGAGGTCCTCTTGAATTTCACGGCGCCTGCGCTGAAACTCACGATCTTGGTCGATGAGTTGCTTTTGACGTACGTTGCGCTGAGTCTCAGACAAGGTAGGCGCTTCACGCTCAAATTTTTCAGAGGCTGTCTTGATGGTGGCACCTAAATCCAATAAATCTTTATCGCGCTTTGCAAATTCTTGTTCCAACTTGGCTTGTGCTAATTTGGCAGTACTTGCTTCGCGGAAGATTCGATCTATGTTCACAGAACCAATTTTGAATTCCTGTGCGCTGGCAAAGCTGGCAAATAAGGCGCCGACAGCCAACAAACAAACTTGTGAAAAATGACGAAGTGTTTTCATTAAAAGGAAGTTCCGATTTGGAATTGGAGTCGTTGGATTTTATCCGTAACCTGACGCTTAATTGGCAATGCATAAGAAAAGCGCAAAGGACCCATGGGTGAAATCCAACTTAAACCAACGCCGTAAGAGTAGCGAAGTTCGCTGAGATTGACCTTTTCGTTCTCGCCAAACGCACGACCGACGTCGGTAAAGGCAAAAAGTCGCAACGTACGGTCGTTGCCAGCGCCTGGAAATGGGGCCATCAGTTCGGCATTCATCACAATCTTCTTAGGCCCACCCAAATACAGGGTGTTGGTGCTGTTTGACGGCCCCAAAGTTGACTGCTGGAATCCTCGAACGCTGCCCAGGCCACCTACAAAGTAGTTTTTAAACAGTGGATAGGGCCGATTGGACAAGCCTTGACCCCAACCCAAGTCAGCATTCAAAGCCAATGTGTACTTTTTAGTTAAAGGCGTGTATTGCTGAATTTGGTAGCTGGTTCGTAAGTACCGGGCATCTCCACTGACGCTGACATCTGAGCTGAACCGCTGCAAAATGCCTCGCGTAGGCACCAAAGCGCTATCGCGGCCATCCCTTGCCCAGCCAATGGTAAAAGGCAAGGAGTTGCTTGTTGAGCCAAATTGCTGCATGTATTCGACGTAAGCATTGGGTAAGTTGTTGCCTGGCCGGATAGACGTCTGTTCTAAGTTGACGCCGAAATAAACAGTGTCAATTTCACTGAAAGGCAAACCAAAACGCATGCCTGCACCGGAACTGACCAGGCTGTAGGCATCCAAATCGCCTAGATAGGGCCGAGTGGTACGGTGAAACACATCAAAGGTTCGAGAAATCCCATTTGGCGTGAAATACGGATCGGTGGTGCTAACGACAATGGTTCTGTTGTATTTGCTGGTGTTAATTTCAGTGGCCAAGTAGTTGCCAGAACCGAACACATTTTCTTGGCGAACACCAAAGCTGAAAGTCACTTTTTCTGCGGAAGAAAATCCAGCACCCAGTGAAACGCTACCCGTTGGTTTTTCGACAACATTGATGGTGAGATCAACTTGGTCCGTGGTGGCTGGCACTTCTTGTGTATCAATGTTGACCTCGGTAAAGAAGCCTAAACGGTCAACACGATCGCGCGATAACTTGATTCTGTCACCGTCGTACCAAGCAGATTCCAACTGCCGAAATTCGCGTCTGACCACTTCGTCGCGTGTTCGATTGTTACCAGCCACATTGATGCGGCGAACATACGCACGGCGCGAAGGCTCAGCAATCAGGACGAAATTCACACGGTTGGTCAGGCGATCAATTTCGGGGCGTGCATCGACACGTGCGAAGGCAAAACCAAACTTGCCAAAATAATCGGTGAAGACTTTGTTGGTCTCAGCCACTGTTTCAGCGTTGTAAGGCTGACCCAGAACAATTTTGACAAGGGCTTTGAACTCGTCTTCTTTGTCCAAATAGTTGCCTTCAAGTTTGACACCAGAGACGATGAAACGCTCACCTTCTGTGACGTTAATGGCAATCGAGATGTCTTGCTTGTCAGGAGAGATGGCCACTTGGGTGGAGTCAATTCGGAACTCCAAGAAACCACGGCTTAAATAGTATGAGCGAAGCGCTTCCAAGTCAGCATTGAGCTTGGTACGGGAATAACGGTCTGATTTGGTGTACCAACTTAGCCAGCCGCCCACATCCAAATTGAATTGGTCTTTGAGCGTGTCTTCAGAAAAATTCTGGTTACCTGTTATTCGAATTTCTTTGATTTTCGAGGGGCCACCTTCTGTTACTGTGAAAGTCAATTTCACACGGTTACGTTCAACTGGGGTCACCGTTGTGACCACCTCTGCACCATACAAGCTGCGAGTGATGTATTGACGCTTTAATTCTTGCTCGGCTTTGTCTACAAAGGCTTTATCAAAGGGGCGGCCTTCAGAAATACCCGCTTCTTTCAAAGCCTTGACCAAAACATCTTTGTCGAACTCTTTCAAACCTACCCATTCAACTTCAGAAATGGATGGACGCTCTTCCACAATGACCACCAAGACATCGCCTTGGGCATCAAACCTCACATCCTTGAACAATCCCAATGCAAACAAAGCACGAATGGCGGCGGCACCCAATTCATCGTTGAACATATCGCCAATGCGAAAAGGCAAAGAAGCAAACACAGTGCCGGACTCAATTCGCTGGAGACCCTCTACGCGAATGTCCTTCAACTTGAAAGGCTCAACGGCCCACGCAGACATGCCACTTATGGCAGCTGCAAGCAGCACGCACAAGTGATGCAAGCGAAATCGATTGGGGAGAAAGTTCATGCGTTTGAATTAAGTAAAGAGTCGCGTCAGATCATTGAAAAAAGCCAAGGTCATGATGAAAACCAATAAAGCCAAACCGACTTTTTGCAAACCCCGCTGCCAAGCAACGGAAACCGGTTTGCCGGTCAATGACTCCCAAAGATAATACATCAGGTGCCCACCATCCAACATGGGCAATGGCAGGAGATTGAGAAGTCCCAAACTGACGCTGATCAGACCCAGAAAAGTCAAATAAGACGGCAAGCCTCTTTGGGCAGACTGCCCAGCCTGCTCCGCAATGGTCAAGGGGCCGCTCAGGTGCTTGGAAGAGGCCTCGCCTGTGAGCATTTGGCCAATGAGTTGACCCGTAAGCAGGGTAATTTGCTCGACTTGACCGTAGCCTCGGTCCAAGCCTTCCCAAAAACCGGCGCTCACCCATTCCGAGTCGGAGGGCTGCCCCACCACCGCCCCAATTCGCCTGACGGCACTTGATTCAGGTTGACCTGGCAAAGAAGTGAGTAAGGGTTTGACGGCCAGCGAAAGGCGCTGGCCTTGTCGGTCAATCTCCCAAACTGCCGCCTTGTCCGATTCTTCTGGATTGTCTTCAGGGTCCACTTCGCCGCGAATCAAGGCCCTTAAGTGCTGAGCGTCCCTCACCTCTTGAGGGCCTACTTTCAAAACGCGATCACCTGTTTTCAGACCTGCAAGATCGGCCGCAGCGCCAGCCTCTACGCGGCCAATGATGGGCAAGATTTTGGGGTGACCCCACCAAGCAACTGCGCTGAACAAGACAACGGCCAACAACAGGTTGGCCAAAGGACCCGCAGCCACAATGGCCGCGCGAACTTTCAAACTGCGTTGGTCAAAGGCCAGCGGAAGTTGGTCGATGGGCACGGCAGCTTCGCGGCTGTCTAACATCTGAACATAGCCGCCCAAAGGCAATACGCTGATTACAAACTCGGTGTTTTGTCCTTCTCTTGGATGCTTGGCGCGCCAACGGTAAAGTGCTTTGCCAAAACCAATTGAAAAAACCAAAACAGGTACTTTACAGGCCACCGCCATTCGGTAGTGGCCATACTCATGCACCGCAATTAAGAGGGTGAGTGCAAAGAGGAAAGCGAGCAGCGTTAGCACGTTAAAGCGTCAAGCACGGCAGGCACGCACAACTTGGGAGGCTGAAGCGCGGCTTTGTGCATCGAGCGCCAGCAAGTCAGGCAAACTTTTGGGCGATTGGGGCTGTACCTTGGCCAAAGTTTCGGTGTTTACTTGGTGAATTTGATCGAATCTAATTTGCTTATTTAAAAAGGCTTCAACCGCAATTTCATTGGCAGCATTGAGCACAGCACACGTGCCGGAAGCAGCACTCAAAGATTGCCAAGCCAACTTTAAGCCAGGAAATCTTTCGGGGTGGCCATGGTCGTCAATGGCTTCAAAGGTCATGGGCTTGAGATTGTGAAAATCAAGCGTCTGAGCTCCCGAAGTAATTCGCTCGGGCCAACTTAAGCCATATGCAATGGGCACACGCATATCGGGCGTGCCCAACTGCGCCACGATGGAGGTGTCTTTGTACTTCACCATGGAGTGAATAATGCTTTGGGGATGAATGACTACGGAGAGCTGATTGGGCGATACGCCAAACAAATAGCGCGCCTCAATGACTTCCAAGGCTTTGTTCATCATGGTTGCGGAGTCGACAGAAATTTTTCGGCCCATGACCCAATTGGGATGTGCACAAGCCTCCTCAGGTGTGACGTTTTTCAAACTGCCAACATCACGCGTTCTAAAAGGGCCACCAGATGCTGTCAAGATAATTTGATCAATGCGGTCCGCCCAAGTGGCTGGGTTTTCAGGCAAGGACTGAAACACAGCCGAGTGCTCGCTGTCGATGGGCAACAGCACTGCCCCGCCCTTGTTGACCGCAGTTAAAAAGACTTCACCGCCAACAACCAAGGCTTCTTTGTTGGCCAACAACAAGCGCTTGCCAGCATTGGCCGCAGCCAAGCAGGGAGACAAACCCGCAGCACCCACAATGGCGGCCATCACGGCATGAACTTCTTCGTGAGCAGATACAAAGTCCAGAGCCACAGACCCCCAACGCACCTCGACGGGCAAGCCTTCGGCTTTGATGCGTTCCGCAAGCAAACGGCCAGCATCTTCTTGGGCCATCACTGCAAACTTGGGTTTGAACTGCGCGCATTGCGCCAAGATCAAATCGACCTGCTTGGACGCCGTTAATGCAAAGACCTGAAACTGGTCCAAGTGTTTTGACAGCACGTCCAATGTGTTGGTGCCAATGGAACCGGTAGAACCCAGAATCGTTATGTTTTGTTTCATACGGCAAACACCTGCTTAAACTTTGGGCCAATGCAGCAGCATCATGGCAATGGGCAAGGATGGCAGCAAGGCATCCAAACGATCAAGCACACCGCCATGACCAGGCAATAAGTTGGAACTGTCTTTGACACCCGCACTTCGTTTCACCAAGGATTCAACCAAATCGCCCACTACGCTCATGGTGGTTAAAAAAATCAAACTCAATGTCCACAGAAAAAATCCGTGTTGCGTCATTTCCATGAAAAAACTGGCGCCCGCCCATTGGAAGGTTTGCTCAAGGTGCATCCAGCCGAAGGCCACCAGAAAGACACCGAACAAACCACCAATGGCACCCTCCCAACTTTTACCAGGACTAACTGTTGGGGCTAATTTTTGATGAATGATTTTGCCACCCAGAGCCTTGCCAAAGAAATAGGCAAAGACATCAGCAGCCCACACCACACAAAAAATAGAGAGTAACAATTGCACACTTGCCGTTCGGGCTTGCGCCATGGCCAACCATGCCAACCACAACATCAGTACGCCCAAAGCCCAGCGAACATTTTGACGCCATAAAGCCCAGCCCTGAACGCCACGCAACAACATCCATGCCGTCAAACCAATCCAAGCTGCGCCAGCCAACCACCAAAGCCATGTTTCGGTTTGAGAGGTCCAACCCGCCCACCATGCAATCGCACACATGCCAGCACACATCAAACCCGATAAAACAGACTGCAAATTGGCCATGCCGTTCATGCGGGCCCACTCCCAAGCGCCAGCAGCGATGAGCAGCGTGGAGAGAATCAGAAAGGCTTGAGGGGTTTCTGCAAAAAGAGCTGGCAATAAAACGGCCAACAACGCCAATGCAGTGATAATGCGTTGCTTGAGCATCAAATCAGCCGGTTCGCAGAGAAGAGCTTGTAGCTAGATTCATGATTTAGGCAAACCGACCCTTAAACGGCCATGATCTCTTGTTCTTTGCCTGCCACCAACTGGTCAATTTCTGCAATGTGTTTGTCTGTCACTTTTTGAACTTCTGCCTCTGTGCGTTTTTGTTCATCCTCAGAGGCCAATTTGTCTTTCACTAACTTTTTCACCGATTCATTGGCATCGCGACGCAAATTGCGAACTGCAATTTTCGCATTCTCACCTTCAGTGCGAACCAGCTTGGTCATTTCTTTGCGTCGCTCTTCGCTCATAGCCGGCATGGGCACGCGAATGAGGTCTCCCATCGAGGCGGGGTTCAAACCTAAATCGCTTTCACGAATGGCTTTTTCAATTTTGGCGCCCATGCCTTTTTCCCAAGGCTGAACGCTGATGGTGCGTGAATCTATGAGCGACACATTGGCTACCTGCGACAAGGGCACCATAGAGCCGTAGTAGTCCACCTGAATGGTGTCCAAAATGGCAGGATTGGCACGGCCTGTGCGAATCTTCGTTAAGTTATTTTTGAAAGCCGCAATGGATTGATCCATTTTGGTTTGCGATGTTTTCTTGATGTCTTCTAAGCTCATGAAATACTCCGAGACCAGATTTGGCCAGTTCAAGCAAGGCTGGAATTAAGCGTAAACCAAAGTGCCCTCATCCTCACCCATGACCACTCGCTTGAAAGCACCATGCTTGAAAATTGAGAACACTTTAACAGGCAACTTTTGGTCGCGGCACAGCGCAAAGGCGGTGGCGTCCATGATGCCCAAATTTTTAGAAATAGCTTCGTCAAACGAAAGTTTGCTGTAGCGGGTTGCAGAGGGATCTATTTTGGGATCGGCCGAGTAAACGCCATCGACCTTGGTGGCTTTGAGCACTAACTCAGCCCCTATTTCGGCACCGCGCAAAGCGGCAGCGGTGTCGGTTGTGAAGAAGGGGTTGCCAGTACCGGCTGCGAAGATGACCACCTTGCCTTCTTCAAGGTACTGAAGCGCCTTGGGACGAACATAAGGCTCGACCACCTGCTCAATGGCAATCGCCGACATGACTCGGGCTGTAAGCCCCGCTTTTTCCATGGTATCTGCCAGCGCCAAAGAATTCATGACCGTGGCCAACATGCCCATGTAGTCGGCTGTGGCGCGGTCCATGCCCACAGCGCCGCCAGCAACACCCCTGAAGATGTTGCCGCCGCCAATGACCACGGCCACTTGAACACCCAAACGGGTGACTTCGGCGATCTCGTTCACCATTCGAACGATGGTGGCTCGGTTGATACCGAACTGATCATCACCCATCAACGCCTCACCTGACAGCTTGAGCAAAATACGCTTGTGGGCTGGTTTGGCGATGGTCATGACGGGCTCCTCATAAAGACAGATTCAAGTTTAGCTTTGAATCGCCCTGTTGGACGACTCTTTTTAGCCGGGTTTTAACCCTAATAGCAGCAGGTTTAAGCTGCGTTTTGAGCGGCAGCTACTTGTGCGGCCACTTCGGCGGCAAAGTCGTCAACCTTCTTCTCAATGCCCTCGCCAACCACGTACATCGTGAAGGCTTTGACTTGGGTGGCCTCGGCTTTGAGCATTTGCTCAACGGTTTGTTTGTCGTTTTTCACGAAAGCTTGGTTGTTTAGAGACACTTCTTTGAGGTACTTTTGAACGGAGCCTTCGATCATTTTGGCAGCGATGTCGGCAGGCTTGCCAGACTCGGCCGCCTTGGCTGTGGCCACTGAACGTTCTTTTTCAATCAGGTCGGCAGGTACATCGTTACTGGTCAATGCCACAGGCTTCATGGCGGCCACGTGCATGGCAACGTCTTTGGCGGCTGTGTCTTTGCCTTCGTACTCGACCAACACACCAATGCGTGTGCCGTGCAAGTAAGTAGCGATTTGGGCGCCACCGGCCACGCGCTTGAAGCGGCGAAAGCTCATGTTCTCACCGATCTTGCCAATCAAGCCTTTGCGAACTTCTTCCAAAGTAGGGCCGAAGCCGTCTTGGCTGTAGGGCAATTCGCCCAATGCAGCCACGTCGGCTGGGTTGTGCAAAGCAGCCAATTTGGCAGCCGCATTGGCCAAGGCCAAGAAGCTGTCGTTTTTGGTCACAAAGTCTGTTTCGCAGTTGACTTCGAGCATGGCGCCTGTGTTGCCTTCTGTGTAGGCCACAATCACGCCTTCGGCGGTGACGCGGGAAGCGGCTTTGCCAGCTTTTGTCCCCAATTTAACGCGCAACAACTCTTCTGCTTTGGCCATGTCGCCATCGGCTTCAGTCAAAGCTTTTTTACATTCCATCATAGGGGCATCTGTTTTGGCGCGCAGTTCAGCGACCATGCTTGCGGTAATAGCCATTTGATTTCTCCGTTTCGTCTTCGAATTAAGGTTCGAGCTAAATAAAAATTGATAAAAAGTCAGTGCGACTCAGGTTAAAAAAAAGGGGCAAGAAGCCCCTTTTCTCTGGTTGAGAGGGCATTAAGCAGCAGCTTCTTGCACTTCAACGAATTCGTCAGCGCCTTCGGCGGCCACTGCAGTGACCACTTCTTGAACGGCGTTGGCACGGCCTTCAATGATGGCGTCGGCAATGCCGCGAGCGTACAAAGTAACGGCTTTGGAAGAGTCGTCGTTACCTGGAATGATGTAGTCGATGCCTTCGGGTGAGTGGTTGGAATCCACAACGCCGATGAGTGGGATGCCCAATTTTTTGGCTTCCAAAATGGCAATCTTGTGGTAACCCACATCGATCACGAAAATGGCATCTGGCAAAGTGGCCATGTCTTGAATGCCACCGATGTCTTTTTCCAGCTTATCAATTTCGCGCTTGAACATGAGTTGTTCTTTTTTGCTCAAGGTGTCGAGGCCGACTTCTTGTTGAGCTTTCATGTCCTTCAAGCGCTTAATGGAAGTCTTGACGGTTTTGAAGTTGGTGAGCATGCCGCCCAACCAGCGTTGGTCAACGTAAGGCACACCGGCACGCTGAGCTTCAGCTGCCACGGTGTCACGGGCTTGACGCTTGGTGCCCACCATAAGAATGTTGCCGCGGTTTGCAGAGAGTTGTTTGACGAACTTCAATGCGTCTTGGAACATCGGTAAAGATTTTTCCAAGTTGATAATGTGGATTTTGTTGCGGTGACCAAAGATGAAGGGGGACATCTTGGGGTTCCAGAAGCGAGTTTGGTGACCAAAGTGGACACCGGCTTCCAGCATTTCGCGCATGGTAACTGACATAGATTTTTCTCCGAAGGTTGGGTCTAAAATCCGGCTCACACATCGACTGCTTGGACAAGCCCTTTCGGGTTTAATCTAAGCAGCCAACACCTTGAAGGAACCGGTTTGCGATTAACTTGCAGGGAAATACCTGCTAAGCCAGTCGAGTATAGCATCCAAAATCTACGTTTCCCCACCCTTTTCAAGCCCCCTACGCCTAGGAATCCACCACCATGCGCCCAGACCTGATAGCCACCCTGCAAGCCATTGCTCAGCAAAAAACCAGCCCGCAAACTGAATGGGAAAAGAGCCATGAAATTGCCCGCAGTGCCGCCTGCGACAAGGTCTTTTTGGACTTGGCCCCAGAGGCTGGCCCGTCTGACTTGCAGGAAAACAGCTTGGTGAACTCGGCCCTCAAGGGCTTGGCCTTCTCGGTCAAAGACTTGTTTGACGTGGCTGGGCAAGCCACTTTGGCAGGCTCCAAAGTGCTGAAAGACGTCCCGCCAGCCCAAGCAGACTGCCCTGCCGTGGCCAGGCTAAAGTCAGCAGGCGGTAGCAATTTAGGCAGAACCAACATGGTGGAGTTTGCGTTTTCTGGCGTTGGCAACAACCCGCACTACGGCACACCTGCAGCTTGGGATGCCAAAACAGGACAAGCGGTCATGGCCCATGGCAAAGGCCATGTACCTGGCGGATCGTCTTCTGGCGCAGCTGTTTCTGTGGCTACTGGTGCTGCTTTCATCGGCATGGGGTCGGACACTGGTGGCTCCATTCGCATTCCGGCCGCCCTCAATGGCTTGGTGGGATTTAAAAACACGGCGCGCCATGTGCCAACCTTGGGCGCAGTGCCTTTGTCGACCACCATGGACACCATTTGCGCCATGACGCGCAGTGTGCGCGATGCCGTTTTGGCGCACGAAATTTTGGCCGCTCGAACCGTAGCGCGCTATAGCAGGCCTCTCTCCAGTTATAGACTGGCCGTGCCTAAGCAACTCATGTTGAATGGCATGGAGGCTGGCGTGCAAAAGGCTTGGGAGCGCAGCCTGTCGCGCTTGTCTCAAGCGGGCGCGCAGATTGTTGAAATTGAACTTTCTGAAATCAATGAGCTTGGCGGTCTGCTGGCCACGGGCGGTTTCAGCGCAGCAGAAAGCTACACTTGGCATCGCCAACTTTTAGGCAGGGATGCGGCAGGCTACGACCCCCGCGTTTCGGCCCGCATTGTGCGGGGTGCCAACATGAAAGCCTTTGAATATTTGGATTTACAAGCTGGCCGCGCAGCCTGGATTGCACGCATGCAATCGGCATTGAACGCTTGCGATGCGGCCCTCTCCCCCACTGTGCCGATTTATGGCCCTACTTTAGAAAGCGTGGCACCTGGCCCAGAAAGAGACGATGCATTTTTTGCGGCCAATGCTTTGTTGCTGCGCAACACCAGCGTGATCAACATGCTCGATGGCTGTGCTTTGTCATTGCCCATTCATGAGGCTGGCGAATTGCCTAGCAGCATGATGATTTGGCAAGGCCCCATGAAGGACGATGCCATTTTGAATGTTGCACTGGCCATCGAAAGTGCTTTAAACACTTAAGCGGCTTGGCACAACTTATCCGCGGCCCGCAAACGGCATCTTGGTAGCCATCACCGTGTGGAACATCACGTTGGCTTCAAGGGGCAAGCTGGCCATGTAAACCACCGACTTGCCGACAACGGCCACATCCATCAAAGGCTCAGCTTTGATTTCAAGATTGGCTTGGGGCACACCCTTTGCCATTCTCATGGCCATGGGTGTGGCAGCATTGCCCACATCAATTTGACCCACCGCAATGTCGTACTGACGACCATCCAATGAAGCTGTTTTGGTCAGGCCAGACACCGCATGTTTGGTGGAAGTGTAGGCAATGGAAAAGGGCCTTGGCGTGGTAGCTGAAATAGAGCCGTTGTTGATGATGCGGCCACCCATGGGCTTTTGGTCTTTCATGACGCGAAAGGCTTCGCGAATGCACAAGAACATGCCGGTCAAATTGGTATCAACAACGCCCTTCCACATTTCCAAACTCAATTCGGGCAAGGGAATAGCGGGTGTACTCACGCCTGCATTGTTGAACAACAAATCGACACGGCCAAATGTTTTGACACACTGCGCAAACAAGTTGGCGACTGAGTCTTCTTGCGTCACGTCGGTGGGCACGGCCAACACACGCGAGCCTGCGTTCAAGGCCTTGGCTTCTTCAACCACCTCTTCCAAATTGGCCTGCCTTCGGCCCGCCAACACAACACTCCAGCCATCATGCAACAAAGCCATGGCGGTGGCTTTGCCGATGCCAGAACCTGCGCCGGTCACAATGGCAATTTTTGAATTTTGTGTCATGGCTTTTGTCTCCTGCTGATATTGAGATGAATGAACTTAACTGTAATTTGTGTGTCTTGAAAAAAGCTTCAGCGTCGATTCTTACGCGCTTGACTGGATTTTTTTTGACCGGCCGACTTAGGTGGAGCCCCTTTTGCAGAGGCTTTGCCTTGGCGATTGGGTGAGCTTAAGCCCTCAAGCTTTCGTCCCTTGAAAGGACGCGACTGATTGGCCTTTACACCATCGGGACTCAATTCAGAACCTCTTGAGGCGCCGCGAGCGCCAGATTTCTGATTGCCCTTGTCACGCAATTGACGAGGGCTGAACTCTTCAGCAGGATTGACCAAGCGGAAATCAATTTTCCTGCCGTCCAAGTCAACACGGCTGACCTGAATTTGAACACGCGTGCCGATGGCATAACGAATGCCTGTTCGCTCACCTCTCAATTCTTGGCGTGCTTCATCAAATCGGAAGTACTCGCCGCCAAGTTCAGTGATGTGCACCAAGCCCTCCACATACAAAGCGTCCAAGGTGACGAAAATTCCGAAGCTCGTGGCCGATGTGACCAAGCCAGAATATTCCTCGCCTAAATGCTCGCGCATGTATTTGCACTTGAGCCAAGCTTCAACATCGCGGCTGGCTTCATCAGCACGGCGCTCGTTGGCACTGCAATGCAAACCTGCTGCTTCCCAAGCCTGCTGTTCGGCGGGCGACATTTTGATGCGCGGTGCATCGCCCATTTGAGCACCCGCTTTGTTTTTCTGCAAACGCTTGGCCAACTTGGCCTGCGCTTCACCGGGCAATGGCAAAGCAGGCAACTGGTATTTTTTGTTCGCCAAGATGGCTTTAATCACGCGATGCACCAGCAAGTCGGGATAGCGGCGAATAGGGCTGGTGAAGTGCGTGTAGGCTTCGTAGGCCAAGCCAAAGTGACCACTGTTGATGGGCGTGTAAATGGCTTGCTGCATAGAGCGCAACAGCATGGTGTGAATTTGCTGCGCGTCAGGTCTTTCCTTGGTGGCCTGTGCAATGTGTTGAAACTCGCTGGGCTTTGGCTCATCACTCACGGTATAGGGCAAGCCCAATGCTTTCAAGTAATTGCGAAGCAAATCTTTCTTCTCGGGCGTGGGGCCTTCGTGCACACGGAACAGACCAGGATGCTTGCTGTTCTGAATAAAGTCGGCACTGCACACGTTGGCGGCCAACATAGCCTCTTCAATGAGGCGGTGTGCTTCAGTGCGAACACGCGGCACAATTTTGTCAATGCGGCCGTTGTCATCGCAAATGATTTGCGTTTCAGTGGTCTCAAAATCGACAGCGCCGCGAACTGCACGCGATGCCAACAAGGCACGGTACACATCGTGTAAATTGAGCAAATCGTTCACGCGGGCTTTGCGCTTGATGGCCTCGGGGCCGCGTGTGTTGGCTAGGATGGCGGCCACTTCGGTGTAGGTGAATCGCGCGTGGCTGTACATCACTGCGGGATAAAACTGGTAGGCGTGAACATCGCCTTTGGCTGTGATCAGCATGTCGCAAACCATGCACAAACGCTCTACTTCAGGGTTGAGTGAACACAAACCGTTGGAGAGTTTTTCTGGCAGCATGGGAATAACGCGGCGCGGAAAATACACGCTGGTGGCGCGGTCGTAGGCATCGATGTCAATGGCACTGCCCGTGGCCACATAGTTGCTGACATCGGCAATGGCAACAAGCAAACGCCAGCCTTTGGTCTTGCCAATTTTGGCGGGCTCGCAATACACGGCATCGTCAAAGTCGCGCGCATCTTCACCATCAATGGTGACCAATGGAATATCGGTGAGGTCAATTCGGTCTTTAGAATCTTGCGGACGAACTTTGTCAGGCAACTCGCGCGCCAATTCCAAACACGCTGCAGAAAATTCGTGCGGCACGCTGTACTTGCGAACGGCAATGTCAATCTCCATACCGGGGTCGTCAATTTCTCCCAGTACTTCTTTCACACGGCCTACAGGTTGGCCAAACAATGCAGGCGGCTCGGTGAGTTCCACCACCACCACTTGACCCGGCTTGCCAGTGCCAATGCCCACTTTGGGAATGAGAATATCTTGGCCATAACGCTTGTCTTCAGGCGCCACAATCCAGATGCCACCTTCATTGAGCAAGCGGCCAATGATGGGGTGTGCAGGCCGCTCCATGATTTCAACCACACGACCTTCCGGCCTGCCTTTTCGATCTTGTCGAACGATGCGAACCTTCACACGATCTTTGTGCAACACTGCTCGCATTTCGTTGGGTGGCAGAAAAATATCACCATCACCATCATCACGGATTAAGAAGCCGTGACCATCGCGATGGCCTTGCACACTGCCCTCGATTTCATCGAGGACTCCAGAGGGTTGGCTAATTTTTTTGATATACAATCCTTTGTTCTTGTCCTGAGAGCCCAGGTGGCGGAATTGGTAGACGCACTAGTTTCAGGTACTAGCGAGTAACTTCGTGGGGGTTCGAGTCCCTTCCTGGGCACCAAGTTTAATCAAAGCTGCACACATGGCAGCTTTTTTTTCGAGTCTGTTTTTCAAATTTAAGTGCATTTCAAAATGCATTTTAGACAGGCAAAGCGACAAGATCATGACCATCCACGCCCACAATTCGTGCACGTGTGAACTCACCGACCTTGTAGGTCTTGCTGATCTTCTCGGGCGGCAGCAACTTCACCACGCCATCAATTTCAGGCGCATCGGCATAGGTTCTGCCAATGCCGCCTTTTTTGCCCATGGCTGTGGCGGAATCGACCAACACTTGCATGGTGGCGCCGATGCGCTGCTGCAGACGTTGAATGGAAACTTCCTCGGCCACTTCCATGAATCTTGAGCGACGCTCTTCTCTGACAAATTGAGGCAACATACCTAGCAAATCGTTGGCAACAGCACCCTTCACAGGGCTGTATGCAAAACAGCCCGCTCTGTCAATTTGTGCTTCCCGAACAAAGTTAAGCAGGTGCTCAAACTCAGCTTCGGTCTCACCAGGAAAGCCCGCAATGAAAGTGCTGCGAATGACCAACTGCGGACACACTTCACGCCACTTTTGAATGCGCTCTAAATTCTTTTCACCACTTGCGGGACGCTTCATGCGCTTGAGCACATTGGGATGGCTATGCTGCAAAGGCACATCCAAATAAGGCAAGATGGAACCGGTGGCCATGAGCGGCAGAACTTCATCAACCGAGGGGTACGGATAGACGTAATGCAATCGAACCCACGCGCCATACTTCTGCGCGATCTCACCCAATGTCTGCACCAGTTCGAGCATGCGCGTTTTCACAGGACGGCCTTCCCAGAAGCCCATTCTGTATTTCAAATCGACGCCATATGCGGAGGTGTCTTGGCTGATGACCAACAACTCTTTCACGCCCCCTTCAAACAAGGCCTCTGCTTCTTTGAGCACATCACCAATCG